>Ga0209542_10016749_pt1 | contig 12104 bp, 8 predicted proteins | sample RifCSPhighO2_01_FD_184028 | JGI IMG/M metagenome (GOLD analysis project Ga0209542, IMG submission 184028) | Soil microbial communities from Rifle, Colorado - Rifle CSP2_plank highO2_0.1 (SPAdes) (version 2) | ecosystem: Environmental > Terrestrial > Deep subsurface > Rock core/Sediment ...
TCGGCAGAAGGTGCGAGCGCCGCAACGCTCCTTTGGGTAGCGCGACGGACTGCCCTCGTAATGCCGTATGTATCAATATATGCATGATCGGCGAAGCGCACGCAAAAATCAAGTTCGCCCGCCCCCTCGCGCGCAACGACTTCCTCATAAATCTCATCGCGCTTCTTCGCCGAAAGAAGTTTGGAGTCTTTCACATCAGGAAACATTTTCAAAACGTCGAATGTTTTCGGCACCATGACTGCGCCGACGGAAACCGGCCCAGCAAGCGGCGCCCGTCCCGCTTCGTCGACCCCGATGAGGTATCTCACAGCTCATATCATATCAATGAAAACAGGCCGGCGTACCGACCCGTTTATCGTTCGATGTCCTTCACCCAGAGCTACGTCTGTGGAAAAACTCGTGGTGATATACTCAATGCATGTCCTCGCGTGCGACAGCAGATTTTGTGCACCTTCACACGCATTCCCACTATTCACTGCTCGAGGCGCTGCCCAAGATTCCAGAGCTCGTCGCCGTCGCAGCAAAAGACGGGCAGACCGCGCTTGCACTCACCGACAACGGTAACCTCTACGGAGCCATCGAGTTTTACAAGGAATGCAAGGAAAATAGTGTTAAGCCCATCATCGGCGTTGATTTTCATGTCGCCCCACGTTCGCGGACGCAAAAAGAGCACCGCGTGGATGATCAAACATCGCGCATAGTGCTCCTTGCAAAAAACGAAACGGGCTATCACAATCTCATTCAATTGGTGTCAATCGCGCACATCGAAGGTTTCTACTATCGCCCGCGAATCGATCGGGAACTCATCGAACGATTTCGTGAGGGTCTCATTGCAATTCTCCCCAGCTACGGAGGCGAGCACGCGCACGCGATCCGACATGGCTCTGCGGCGCGCGCCGAGGAGACCATGCACTGGCACAAAAAAATTTTTGGGATTCCGCCAGCTGGCGGATGCTACGTCGAGATTACGCGACATCCAGAAATAGATGGCCATGATGCGCAGATGCGGGACATTATCGCGCGCGCGGAGAGCGTCGGGCTGCCGGTCGTTGCCGCACACGACATCTACTACCTTTCGCCCGAAGATTCGCTCGCGTGCGATCTCGTAAATAAGATTCGCACCGGCGGCGCGCTCGATCGAAATACGGAATCTGCTCCACGTGATTTTTCATTTCTCCCGCGCTCTCGCATGGAAGAGTTGTTTGGGGACCTTCCGGAAGCGCTCGCACATTCGAAGGACATTGCCGAAAAGTGCAATCTCGAGCTCAATCTCGGCTCATGGGTCTTCCCCGCCTTTCCTATTCCGGAAGGAAGTTCGGGAGATAGGGAGCTTCGTACACTCATCGAACGCGGATTTTTGGAGCGAGACTTGAAGAAAAGCGCAAAAGCGCAGGAGCGCGTGGACTATGAACTCTCGGTCATCGCAAAAAAGGGCTACGCGCCATATTTTCTCGTCGTAGCGGATCTGCTGCACCATGCGCGTGAAAAAGGAATTCTCACCAACACGCGCGGCTCTGTTGCCGGCTCCCTCGTCTCCTACTTGTGCGGCATCACGACAATAAATCCGTTTGAGTATCAGCTCCCCTTCGAGCGTTTTCTGAACCCCGAGCGTCCTTCGCCTCCCGACATCGACATGGACTTGGCCGACAACCGGCGCGACGAGCTCATCGACTACGTGCGGCAGAAATACGGCGAAGATAAGGTCGCGCAGATTGGCACCTTTGGCACCATGATGGCGCGTGCGGCGGTGCGCGACGTCGCTCGTGCGCTGGGGCAGCCATACGGTTTGGGCGACACGATCGCGAAGCTGATCCCCTTCGGCAAACAGGGCTTCCCCGTTTCGATTAAAAGCTCGCTTGAGAGCGTGCCCGAGCTCGCGCAGACATACGAGAACGACGCCTCGAGTCGTGAGATCCTTGATCTCGCACAGAAAATAGAAGGGAACGCGCGCCACGTCGGCGTGCATGCCGCAGGCGTCGTCATTGCGCCTACGGCAGTCACAGACTACGTCCCGATCCAGCACGACCCGAAGGGCGGAAAAACGATTACGCAGTACGACATGTACGCCGTCGAAGATGCAGGGCTGCTCAAATTTGATTTCCTCGGTCTGACCAATCTCTCTGTGCTCTCGGACGCGCGAGCGCGCGTCAGCGAGCGTATCGGCACCGAGGTTGGCCTCGATCGCCTTCCGCTCGATGACGAAAAAACCTACAAAATGCTCTCCCGTGGAGAAACGCACGGCGTCTTCCAGCTCGCCGGTGGCGGCATGACGAGCTACCTCACGAATCTCGAGCCCTCGACTATCCACGACATCAACGCGATGGTTGCCTTGTACCGTCCGGGTCCCATGGCCTTCATTCCCGCCTATATCGAGCGGAAAAAGAGCCCGAAGCTCATCCGCTACCTCGATCCGCGTATGGAGCCTATCCTTAAAAATTCCTACGGCGTCATCGTCTATCAGGACGACGTCTTGGAGATCGCGATCAAACTCGCCGGCTACAGCTGGCTCGAGGCCGACAAGTTCCGCAAAGCGATGGGAAAGAAGATCCCCGCCGAGATGCGCGCGCAAAAAGAAAAGTTCACCGGCGGCTGTGTCAGGAATGGGATGAAAAAGGAGTCCGCACAGAAACTTTGGGAACAAATCGAAACCTTTGCCGCCTATGGATTCAATAAGTGTTTAACAGGCGATACACGTATTGCCGATGCAGACACTGGTGCGCTGATTACCATTCACACACTGATAGAGAAGCAAGAAACACCGCTTGTGCATACGTTGACGGATACACTAACGCTTTCTTCCGCCGTCGCATCGAGACCGTTCAAAAACGGCATACGGCAAGTCTACAAACTAACAACACGTTCTGGACGTGTCATTCGCGCAACTGATAATCACCCTTTTAGAACGTTCGATGGCTGGACGCAACTCGGCGCCTTGCAGCCGGAAATGCGCATTGCCACCCCACGACACTTACCCAAACCACAAAAAGCAAAATCTCTACCCTTCCACCGCGCATCAGCGCTGGGATATCTGCTTTCCGAAGGTAACCTATGCCACCCGCATGGCGTATATTTCTACTCGACTCGGAACGACGAGGTGCATGATTTCATTTCTGCCGCGCAGAAATTCACTAATACTCGCATTACTATTGACCGCAGTAAATCGGCAGTGAGTGTCTACGTCGGGCAAATAAACCAGAAACTCGGCAATTCTCTGCGAGAGTGGATGTCCGATCTCGGTCTTGTCGGCAAGACGGCAACGAGGAAATTTGTACCTGAAATTATGTTTGGTGCTGACAACACGTCACTCGCGATTTTTCTTGGCAAACTCTGGCAAGGTGACGGTTGTGTAAGTGTCAAGAACCAACTTCTATCCTACGCGACAAGTTCGCGGCGCCTCGCAGACGATATCCAGCATTTGTTGCTGCGTTTCGGCATTATCAGTACCGTTCACACAAAGCAATTCCGCTATAGAGGCAGACTCAAGACTGGTTGGACCGTGGCCATACACGGTGCAGAGAACTTGAGTTCTTTTGTGGCCACTATCGGTCAACATCTCATTGGCAGCAAAAAAGAGATGGCACATAAGGTACTAGTCAATTCTCGCACCCGCACAAACAATCGCGGGCGCGGGACCGTAGACACGCTGCCTGTAGAAGTGTTTCATCTTCTTTACGAGGAACGTGGTTCATATGACGGCACGACCAAAACGCTCGCCCAGCACGCTGGCGTATCTCAAAGGTTGCTCTTTCACGATGTGAGAAAACGCGGGTACACAAGAGCCGTATTGGCTCGAATTGCGAACGCCCTCCAATCTAAGCCACTACACATGCATGCAAGCTCCGACATCTTCTGGGATGAGGTTGTCTCAATTGAGCCAGATGGAAAAGAAATGACTTACGACTTGACCGTCCCCGCGTTTTCTAACTTTGTGGCAAACGGGCTGATAGTGCACAACTCGCACGCGGCAAGCTACGGCAACCTCGCGTACAAGACCGCATATATGAAAGCGAACTTCCCTGTCGATTACATGGCGGCGCTTCTCACCGCCGATGCGGGCGACGTGGAGAAGATTGCAGAGACGGTGCAAGAGTGCAAGCGAATGGGTATAAAAGTCCTGCCACCCTCGGTGAATGAAAGCAAGGGCAATTTCACTGTCGTCGATGATACGAATATCCGTTTTGGACTCCACAGTATTAAAAATTTCGGACGGGGAGTCGCGGACGCAATCATTACGGCCCGTGAAAGCAATCCATTCAAAGACATCGCCGACTTTCTCTCCCGCGTCCCCGACCGGAATCTCAACAAAAAGCAGCTTGAATCGCTCATCCAATCCGGCGCACTCGACGAAATCGGCGAACGCGGAAACCTGCTTGCAAACATCGATCTCCTCCTCGAATACCACCGTGAGCACATGAAGACACCTACCGATCAAGGTTCTCTCTTTGGCAAAGTGGGAGCGCCGCAAGCAGTCCTGAAGCTTCCCGATTCATCTCCGGCGACGCTCGAAGAGCGGCTCGCATGGGAAAAAGAGCTCCTCGGCCTCTACGTCTCGGGACATCCCTTGGACAAGCACAAAGCAAAATTCGCGGACCCGAAGAAAACAATAAAACACGCCAAAGAGCATCTGCGCGGCGTGGAGACCGTCATCGCTGGATTCGTCGAGCAGAGCCGGATAAACATGACAAAAAACGGCGAACGGATGGGATTCCTGAAAATTGCCGATTTCTCTGATGCGATAGAGGTTGTCGCATTTCCACGCACGTTCAAGGAGTATGAATCGCTCATGGCGCCGGGAGCGTGCATTGTGATTAAAGGAAAAATCTCGGAGCGCAACGGCGAACCCAGTTTTGTTGTAGAACGAGCAAAGGCCTTGTAGTATAGCCGTCTATGGGTAACGAATCGGATGCACGTGACCACAGGAAGCTCGGCCAAGAGCTCGATCTCTTTACGTTCTCCGATCTCGTCGGCAGCGGTCTTCCCTTGTGGACTCCTCGCGGGACGATTGTGCGTAATCTCTTGGACGATTTCGTCTGGGAGCTGCGCAAAAAGCGCGGCTACCAGCGCGTGACAATTCCACACATCACGAAGCGCGAACTCTATGAGATCTCAGGCCACTGGGAGAAATTTGGCGATGATCTGTTCCGAATCACCTCACGTGAGGGTCGGGAGTACGCTCTGAAACCGATGAACTGTCCGCATCACATTCAGATCTTCTCCCGAAAACCGGTGAGCTACCGGGAGATGCCACAGCGATTCGCAGAAACAACCATGGTGTATCGAGACGAGCAGTCGGGAGAACTCGGAGGCCTCACGCGTGTTCTCTCAATCACGCAAGACGATGCGCATGTATTTTGCCGTACGAAAGATATTAAACAGGAATTTTTCAAAATCTGGGATATCGTAAACACGCTCTACACGACCTTCGGCTTCAAACTCCGCGTGCGGCTCTCATTTCACGATCCAAAGACTCCGGAAAAATATCTTGGCACGCCGGCGATCTGGAAACATGCGGAGTCGGAGCTTCGTGAGATCGCTCGAGAGCGCAATGCCGACTATTTTGAAGCTCCGGGCGAGGCGGCGCTCTACGGTCCCAAATTAGATTTCATGGCAACAGACTCAATCGGACGTGAGCACCAAGTTGCGACGATACAGCTCGACATGAATCTCCCGGAGCGCTTTGATCTTACCTGCGTGAACGAAAAAGGCGAAAAGGAGCGTATCGTGATGATCCATAGCGCTATCATGGGCTCTATTGAACGATTCGTTGCTGTATTGCTTGAACACCTCGAAGGCAAGCTCCCCCTCTGGCTCTCGCCGGTGCAGGTGAAAGTACTTCCCGTTTCCGAAAAGCACGCGACGTACGCGAGCGACATTGCAAAAGAGTTGCGCGAGGTCAGTATTCGCGTCGAGCTCGACGATTCGAACGAAACCCTCGGCAAAAGAATCAGAAATGCTAAAACCGAGAAGGTTCCCTACCTCCTCGTCGTCGGCGACGACGAGGTTTCCGGAAAAACAGCAACCCTTGAAGGCCGCAAAGGAAAAATCGGCGCGCTACCGCTTCCCGACATCATCACCCGCCTCACCGAAGAAGTGCGCTCTCGGTCTTAGTGTTTCCCTGTTGGTCAAAACCACGATTCCTAACGAACGGATGCACCTGTACCGATTCTATCCGACCGGAAGAAATCGGTACACGATTTCTGTGGAACTTCGCTGATGCATGCAACAAAAACTCCCCTTTCGGGGAGTTTTTGTCGACTTCTACCTTAGAGCTCGCGAGGACGGCGGTCCGCCAGTTGGCGGATTAGCTGCGATTCACGATGATGCGCGGCGCTTCACCGTTGGAAGAGCGCGCGAATGTCATCGAATCCTTGGGCCTGCCTGCCGAAGCGTCAGCGTAGGCAGGAGAAACTTCTGTGCGAGCGACGAGGAGTGCTTCAGGTGCGTGAACCGGCGTCGCCGGCTTGCCCTTCGAAACTCTAGTGCCCGCCTGCGTCGAGGCTTCGGCGGGCAGTGAGGCTTCGGTGGGCAGGTAGGAGGGAGCGGCCTTCTGCGAGAACATAGCTGGCATTGCCGCAATGTTTACTCTTGAAATCCTGCGGCTACCAAAGAGCGGGCCTGCAAAGACTGTCGCGCCACCCCTGTAGTAGAGGACGAGGTAGGCGGAAGCAAGCGCGAAGGAAAGAAGGCCGAGCCAGTAGAGCATGTTGCCGAAGGTGCCGAGATCGAAGCCGGTGTACGGGATCTGCGAGAGTGAGACGTACGGGGCACCGGAGACATTGACGTAGGTCGTGCAGCTTCGCGTGCCGCCATAGCCCGAGATAGTGAGCGTGTACGTGGTAGAGACATTGGGACGCGCCGCAAGCGACCCCGTAGGAGCAACGACGCCGATTCCGTCGGAGAGCCATGCGCTCGTTGCGCCGTAACTTGTCCATGAGAGGTACGAAGCCTGACCGTTCTGAACATAGCTAGGAGAGGCAGTGATGACACAATAGAGACCTTGCTGCGGATAGGTCGGCGCAGGAGCGACGTATTGCACGAGGTACTGCGGAGGGGTCGTGTAGACGGGCGTCAGCGGTGCAACGTTTGACGTATTGAAGCTGCCGTTCACGCTGTTGTCGATGTTGTTGACGCTCGTGTTGCAGCTATTTCCCGTGCACGTGTTGGTCGTAACGACGTTCGTGCTCGAAGGCTGCGTGATTATCGGCGGCTGCGGCCTCTGCGGCGGATAGGAGACCGGCGGATAGCTCGGGTACGAAGAAGCGTACCTCGGAGCCGTCACCTGAATCGGCGGAAAGGAATACGAAGGTCTCGAGCAGCTCGTGCAAGGAGGAGTCGAGTAGCAGCCGCCGCCGCAACCCGGCGACGAATAATCTCTGTACGAATAGCTTACCCCGTATTCATCGGTGTAAACGTCATACACGTCGTACACATCGTACACATCGTATGCACCGAAACTACCACCGGAGTACTGATCATCCCAGCTACCGCCAGAGAATGAGTCGTCCCAGCTTCCACCTGAATAGGAATCATCCCAGCTACCGCCAGAGAATGAGTCGTCCCAGCTTCCACCTGAATAGGAATCATCCCAGCTACCGCCAGAGAATGAGTCGTCCCAGCTGCCGCCAGAATACGAATCGTCGAAGGAACCCCCAGACCATCCGCCGTCATCATACAAATCGGCGGCCATCGCGGATCCCGCCGGGACAACGAGCAAGACAAAAATCGCTCCAAAAACGATATTTTTTAGCAATTGTTTCGTCATAATTTTGATTTCTCCTATATTAAATTCGCCTTCGATTTTCCTTCCACGCTATTAAGGATTTGCATACTACAATATCCGTTTATATCTTGTCAAGGGGTTGGAGTAGCGGCCCATAACATAAACAGGATGGCGGCACCTTGCAATTATGCATGATGCCGCCAGAGCCTGACCCCCTTTCTTTCAGAGTGCGCGACCCTCGCAGTGGCCTTTGCCGTCTGCCTTCAGCAGACAACGAGCAAGGATAGCCTTGCCGCCGTCCACCTCGACTTTGGCGTAGAACCACTCCGTGCCCGTTGCCGGGTCCGGAATCTTGGCCCCCTTCACTGAGGGAACCGCTGACTGCGCGAGCGCCACCGTCGTTGCGAGAAGCCCGACGGCCGCTGTGGTGAGGAGGATTTTCGACATGCCTACCATGGCACACCTTTCCGACGCAAAGCGTCAAGGGCGGGATTGCCCTATCAGAAAACAAATTTCCTTACTTCCTGATAGGGCAATCCGCTTCAATTCCTCCTCGATTTGGGTAGTCAGGTAAAAGATCAGGCGGTTGAAACTATATCATGTCCTTTACGATTGTCAATAGATATTGGACGGCTCTATTATTGCCCTTTTTGTGCTCGACGAATATTGTCTGGACCTTGTATAAGAAACACTGTCTTCCCAATCAACTCATCGTCTTCAAGATATGAGAGTCGAACAGTATCAGAAAGTATGCCCACCAACTCTCCATGCGCATTTAGCAAAGGTGCGCCAGCCGCGCTCTCGCTTCTTACCAGAATATATACTGATTCGTGTCCAAGTGATGGAAGAAAAATCATTGAATTTTTGGCAATCACCCCAAGTATCTCCTTCTCAAGCCCGGTTCCCTCTTTCTCGGAGCTGAGTTGAACAACCATTTTTGAAAATGCGGCAGTCTCCTGATGCGAGAGAATAATACCGGATATAAAAACTGGTTGCCGCTCTTCTCTCTCCTGCTTCTCCTTGTGTGTGTACGCCAATCCGACGAGGGTAGCGCGAGTACAGTGTAAGTCCGAGTCTCCTTGTGCTGTGAGATGGAGAGTAGGAACGCTCTCATACTCACCTAAAGTCGCGAGCTTGCGGACTACCACATCGACCCCTTGTTTCAGGGATTGTTCTATATCTTTATTCCCGCTCGCTAAATACTCCATGCGTCCCGATGTAAGGGTTTCGTTCTCTCCTGTTCTGGTTAAATTATAGAAGCGTGTTTTGGCACGATCTCTAAAAGGAATGACGGGCAATTTTTTTGAATCTCGGGCATCCAAAAACTCGCTAAATGGGCCATACACGAGTTTTCGATCTTCTACTGTATGTTGTTCGGGATTCCAGATTGTTGGAACTCCGCTAAGCAATCGCACGATATTGCGAGGACTGCTCTTTGATAGAGTGTTGGATTGTGATTTGAGAAACTCCGCATATTCATCAAGCTGTCGATCATCCAATGTGCCGCGAGATTCGCTTACCTCTCTACCCTCTTCTTGCGCTAAGGCAATAGGACCACGAACGGCAAGTTCTGCACTGGCAGCTACGATACCCTTTACTACAATTCGTCGCGAGACTTCCGCATCCTCTTTTCCCATATCATCTATTCTAACAGTAGCGTGCAGATTCTACGCGAGAAGAAATACTCAAACATTGAGAATGAAAAAAACGGCGCACCCTGTGAGGAGCGCGCCGCTAAGATTCCGGCGACTAGCCTTGCAGCTAGCGCGCCGGAATGAAGATCGCGGGCCGACCGTCACGCGGCACGATCAGTGTGCCGCGGGGAACGATTACAGTCCCCTGATAGACGCGGCGGTGCCAGACCTCCACGTCCATCTGACGGCCGCGGTGGCCGTAGCCGCCGCCGTGTCCGCGGTAGTGGCGAGCATACGGCCCACGCTGGATGCCATCGCATCCCTCGTAGGCGTGCCCGCCGCAACCACGCCACCATTCGTGGCCGCCCGCTTCGGCTGGCAGAGTCGCCCCTGCCAAGCCTGCCGCCAGCATGGCGGCAAAGATCAAGTTTTTCATCTTCTGTACTCCCAGAAGTTTCAGGAACGACCCGCAGAAACCTTTCGGCCTCATGCGAGTCCCACTGCGATGAGATGTCATCTCATCGCATCGAGCCTCCCACGAGTATTAACGACTTCGTAAGTCGTTATTGATGCGAAGGAACACTAGTGACTACCCGCAACACCGTACCCGATCGGCGAAGCATGCCCAATCGGGGCGGCGTAGCCTAGCTCGATGGGTTTGCCGATGTCGACTGCATAGCCGATATCCACTGGCTGGCCGATCTCGATAGGACTTCCGATGGTCGCCGCATACCCAATCGGTGCAGCGTAGCCGATGGATGCGGCATAACCAATCGCAACGGGATACCCAATCGGAACCGGATAGCCGATCGCGACGGGATAGCCTATCGAGATTGGAAATCCACTCGGCACGCCGTATCCTCCTCGCACGCCATATCCACCTTGCATACCATAGCCTCCCTGAACACCGTATCCACCGACTGCACCAAATCCTCCCCGCGCGCCGAATCCGCCCGGAGCTCCATATCCACTTGGTGCGCCGTATCCACTCACAGCGCCATATCCACTTCTCGCTCCATAGCCTGTAAATCCTGGACTGCCAGTGTACGCGGGATATGCAAGTGGCGCAGAATATCCAGACGGCGCTCCGTAGCCAGTTGGAACTGTAGAAGGAGATGCAGAGGGCTGCGCTTCATATTCATAGCGAGGCTCGTAGTCATACTGCTGCCGTTCGTAGTCATATACCGGATCATAATTATATCTCACAGGTTCATATTGATACCGGGGTTCGTAATCGTTGAGTCTACTTGCTGGCTCGTAATTGTAACGCGGTTGTTCGTATTGGTATTGGGGACGTTCGTAATCGTATCTAGGCTCGTAGTCATACACTGGCGTAGCAAAAGCAGTACCCGCGAGAGAAATGAAAAAAACAAAAAAGTAAGAAACGGGTATAAGTATCCGGAAATTATTTTTTTCTATGAGTAATTCGTGATTCATAGGTGAGACTCTGGAAAATGAGGTTACGGGAGGGCGATCATCCCGCAACCTCGACCGAGCGTTACTTGTGCTCCGCTCGGCAATATTCTCCCCTCCAGAAACCTGACCGCACAATTTCGCCCGTGCGGCCGTCGCGCATCTTGCATGCGCGACTTACGATTTCGTCGGGGGGGAAAACGTGGTCCGCCGCCTTTCTGAGCGCCCACGGTGCGGCGGTGAGCACCATGAGTATTGCCGCTATGATGACGAGGACTTTCACCACTCGCCTCATTCGGCACCTCCTTTCGTTGAAGGAGGCCGGGGGCGTCCCGGTCCGGGCATCTTCGACCACCGAAGCGCCTTACCAGTTTTCTGTCATCTCAATTCAGAAAACCACTAAGCCGCTTCGATAGTCTGTGACTCTTTTTATATAACTGCAACAAAATCCGCCTCGAGAATGAAGCGCGAACTCTTCGAGGTAAGCGTGTCGCAGGTAACGAGTGTAAGCTTTTTGCCGAGCGTCGGAGAGAGGTCGATGATCGCATCCTCCGCGTTCGCCTTGCGTACTGATTTCACACTGTAAACATATGAACGCCCCTCACCTTGCACGGTGATAGTGTCGCCCGGCGAAAGTTCTGGAACGCGATTGAACGCCTTGTACATTTGATTTTTCACCACAGGGAGATGCGAGGTGTGAGCAAAGATGAGGACATTCCCTTTTTCACCAAGACGAGCAGAATCTACATAGCGCACCGGTCCGTCCTTGAGATACTCGTCCAACGTCGGAATGTCGCGTGTGACCGGATTCTGTACCGGAAGATCGATATTTACTTCGGGAATCACGATGCGCTCTGGTAGAACAGTAACCACGGTGCCGCTTGTGGTGAGCGTGGTAGATTCAGTCTGCGACAAGTCTCCCAATTCGGGCAAATTCGACAATGCAAACGTATCCGCTCCACAAGGAGTCGAACCATCGACGTGGCACGGCACAAGGCCGATTGAGTCGGCGGCTGAAAGCGAAAGGAAAAAGATGACGATCGTTGTCGCGACGTATACTGGCACGGGCGGGCGCCCGCCTGCACCAAAGCTTTGGCGGGCAGGTTGGCGGGCAGGTTTTTGCGCTTGGTTTGAAGCCATATTATTGAAGGCACAACGGTACAGTAATATTCATAGTTTGTCAACTTAGGACCCTGTACAGAGCCTTGACAAGACGAAAATATGTAGTAGCATAGCGCCACTTCATTTATGGCAGAAGCCTCCCAAAGTGCTCCGCATACTTCGTACGTGCCCGAGGAGCCGAAACCGAGCCTTGCCTCTAATATACTTGCCATTGT
>Ga0209542_10016752_pt1 | contig 12103 bp, 18 predicted proteins | sample RifCSPhighO2_01_FD_184028 | JGI IMG/M metagenome (GOLD analysis project Ga0209542, IMG submission 184028) | Soil microbial communities from Rifle, Colorado - Rifle CSP2_plank highO2_0.1 (SPAdes) (version 2) | ecosystem: Environmental > Terrestrial > Deep subsurface > Rock core/Sediment ...
TTTGCAAGTAAGCAGAACAAGGTGTAGAAATAGTTTTTTAGATAATAACTAAGAGGTTTAATATCACTCTTTAGTTTCACCCTGTGGCAAGACCACAGGGTATAACGAGTAATTAAAATAGTATAAAATATTTAATAGACTTTGCTATCTGGCATAATAATAATAATAATAATAATAATAATAATAATAATTAGTGAAGACAATTTCTTGATATTTTTATAATTTATGTCATGGCAACTAGCCTGTTCTGTCGCAGTTATACAGATAGATGACTGCAAAACAAATGAGCCATAAACTATGCAGTTATCTATATTTTTATAAATCTTGAAGCTAGCAGGCTAAAAAATATTCCTACAGAATCAACAGCAAAGTCTATAATATCTGCTGCTCTTCCCGGCACAAATAATTGATGCAGCTCATCCAGCGAGGCATAAAGCAAAGCAATTAGGAGTGTAATAAAAATAAATTTTATCTCAAATTTTCCAGATAAAAAAAGGAAAAAGCTGAAAATAAAAAATATTCCTGCATGATAGATAATAGATAAATAATAAAAACCTGGAGCAAAATTTGGAGGAAAAGATAAAGAAGAAATATAAAAAATAAATACTGCTGTGATAAAAGCCATAAATAAACAGAGCTTCTGAATATTTTCCATATTATTATTTTATTCTTCAGTCTCGCCAGCAGGATCCTTTATTCCTTCTTTAGTTAAAAAGAAAATAGTCTCTCCGTCAGGAAGATTAGGAGAATCAATCAGTTTAGCTACCCTAGAATCCTTCTTCCCTCTTCTCAAATAAATTCTGTATGTTGAAGCATGCCCAACAATATTCCCGCCAACAGGAGTTGTAGGATCTCCAAACATCATTGCAGGATTTGCCATAACTTGATTAGTAACATAAACTGCAAGATTGCATTGTTCTGCCAGCTTCATTAAATTATGAAGATATTTATTTAGTTTCTGCTGCCTATCAGCCAGCTGCCCTCTTCCTGAAAACTCAGCTCTAAAATGTGCAGTTAAGCTGTCAACTACAACTAATTTAATTGGCTCTCCATTTTTAATCATCTCAGCAATTTTATCCACTAAAAGAATTTGATGGTCTGCATTAAATGCGCGGGCAACAAAAATATTTTTCAAGACTTTTTCAGGATTAGCTTGAATTCCTTCTGCAATTTGTTTTATTCTTTCTGGCCTGAAAGTACCTTCTGTATCAATATACACTGCTTTTCCATTAGCCCCTCCCTTTTCCAAAGGCAATTGAACATTAACAGCAAGTTGAAATCCTAGCTGACTTTTTCCAGAGCCATAAGCCCCAAACGCTTCAGTTATTGCTTTTGTTTCTATCCCTTTTCCACCCAGAAGATTATTTAAATTTCTGCTCCCTGTTGTGATATTCTTAACCTCTAACCTCTTTTTCTCAAATTCCAAGCCATCTTGGAATCCTAAATCCATCATCTTTCTTGCTGCCTGAATTGCTTTCCTTGCAACAGCTTCTCCAACTCCCGCAAGCTCTGCAAGCTCACTTGGAGAAATAACAGCCAGCCCCATTAAATCATAAATCCCTGCTGCCTCAAGCTTGCTGGCTACTGCCGGCCCAATTCCAGGCAAATCAGTAATCTTAATTTCCTCTTTCTTTTCTTTTTCAGGCTTTTCTTCTTTCTCTTTCTTCTCTTCTTTCTTTGTTTCTTTTTCTGCCTTTTTATCTTCTTTTTCCATATAAAAGCTTATAATTACTGCTGTTTATAAAGATTAATGTAATCTAAAATATGTTTAGTATTTAGAATTTTCAGTATCATTCTAATTTTTATTACCCCATATCAACGGAAGTGAACCTCCCTGTGCCAAGAGCACAGGGCATCTTCAATATTATTAATCTCTACAATTTTTCTGCTGTTTAATAGTTTTGCAAGTAAGCAGAACAAGGTGTAGAAATAGTTTTTTAGATAATAACTAAGAGGTTTAATATCACTCTTTAGTTTCACCCTGTGGCAAGACCACAGGGTATAACGAGTAATTAATTTTCGTAAGAAAATTTTTCCTTGATACTGCAAAATTATGTTGAATTTTTGGACTCAGAAAACATATGAATATTTTCCTTGGAATAGGAAATTAAAACATCTGAAAATTAATTTCATTTGCTATAATTAGATAAAAGCAATTAATCTAAATGTCAGAAATAAGTTTCTGAAGTCACAAAAATCTTTTTTCTTACTCTGAGATAACAGAGAACGTGCGAAAAAAAAGATTTTCTTAGTGTCAATGCATCTTAGCGCTGAATTTAATATTAATTCATCCTAAAAAGCAGCAAGTTGCTCAAGATTGTTAAAAAAGAGGAGATTAATAACTAGAAAAATAATATTGCTGTTAATACTAAATCTAAAACTATAAACACGACAAATAAAGCCATTTCAGAGTATTTTCCTGTTTTCAAAAATCCCTTGCTTTCTCCTTTGTAAGGCCAGAAAGGAACTATGCCATCAACAGTAAAGCTGTCTGTAAAAACATGAATTGCATATCCTAAAAAAAATGGCAGGGCAATTAATGGAGAAAAAAAAGAAATTATTAAAGAAATTAAAACAGCCATAGTCAGGCTGTGAATAATTCCCCTGTGCTTTGTCATGAACTGAAGAGGCTTTGCAATAATATTATTTCCAACTCTCGAATGAAAACTATCAATATCGGGAAGCACACTGGCAACTAACGCAACTATGGAAAAAATTAAAGGATAATCTATATGCGGAATAAAAATTAAAATAGCGAAAACTGCAATAGCAATATGTGTTTTAAACATCATTTTTATATTCCTTAGAGGAATTAAAAAGTCTGAGGATTATCAAATCTCCTGAATTTTTTCCTCTTTTTTACTAAATGTATTAAAGAAATAATGTTTTTAAGCTTTCCTTTCCAGCAACTCTATCAGCTTCTCTACTTCTACTTCTTCAGCACTGTCTACAATTAATTCATTATTGCCAAATAATCTATTCTGTCTTATACTTCCTGTAAAATTAAACTCTTTCCCAAGCAGCTCCTGCCTTTTAGTTGCAAATGACGCTTCCAGCTCTTCTTCTTTTAATCCTATTCCTTCAAGCTGAGAAGAGAATAAAACAGCTCTCAGATTCTCGCTTCCATCATCTAAAACAAAATTAACTAAAGCCCTTTTTCTAGCCAGCACTTTTCCATGAGTCTCGCATCTTTTTCCATCTGCATCTTGCAGCAGCTTTTTTCCGCACTCCGGGCAGACTTCAAAAAATCTTGGTTCAAAAACCTGAACAACAAATGCTCTAAAGCTGGCAGAATCTCCTGCTTGGATTTCCTCAATTTTCTTCTCTCTATAAGTCCGCTCAGTCTTCACATTTTCCAGCTTCTCCTGGCTTAATTTAATTTCAGAAAATCCTGTTAAATGTATTTCACTATTTCTTATAGATGCATTTACAATATCTACTACATCTTCTTCTTTTATCTGGGCTTTTTCAATTAAATCAATATGATTTGTATCCCATAGAACAACGCGGACATTTCCAGAATCATCAGCAATAATCATGCTCCCAATTTTTCCAGACTTTCCATTTTTCTCATAACTCTTAACAGGAAACAGCCTTATTATCTTTCCAGTAACATTAACTCTTTTCATCCCCTGCATTATCTCTGCTATCTTCATCTTCTCTTTTTCAAAACTAATTCCAAGCTCAGCAGCAATAATCTGCGCTGCCCCTTCCTTAGAAATCAAGCCTGAAAGCTTTGCTCTCTTTGCTTCTATTTTTCTCTCAATCTCCTCTTTTTCAATCCCAGAAGCTTTAGATATCCTATCTAAGAGCTGTGTATAATCTTGAATCATTTTTAATCTTAATAATCATAATAAACTTTGTTTAAAAGTATTGTTATAGTGAAAGAAACATATCTAATAATATCTTATAATATTCAACAACCCGCAAAGATTTATATATCCTTATAATTAGGGATAAATATGGCAGTTGTAGCAATAAAAATAAAAGCTCTCCCTGAAAGCCCAGATACAGATTTAGAAAAAATGAAGATAGATATAACAGGAGCTTTAGAAAAAGCCGGGGCTATAAAAATTAATTCTATTATAGAAGAGCCAATTGCCTTTGGATTAATCGCTTTGATAGTCTTCTTTGCATGGCCTGAAGAAAAAGACACAAGCATAGCAGAAGATGCTATAAAATCTGTGGATAAAATTTCTTCAGAAGAAATTATTGATTATAGGCGAGCTTTCGGATAAATATTCCATTAATATTCTAATTAACTCCAATCTCCAACTAAGCATCTGTTATTAATCTATGATGTCGGTAATAACAATTAATAATTTTAATAGTAGTTATACTTTCTTATAAAAGGTGTTTAATTAATAATTTTTAGTGGAGAATACCTTTAAAAATCTGCCATATATAATATATTTATGGCTTTATCAGAAGAAACAGCTAAAGAAATAAGAGAACAGCTTCTGTCTCAGATAGAAAAATTTCCAGAAGAGCAAAGAGAAGCTGCGCAAGAGCAAATAGAAGCTATGAATCCAGAAGAGCTGGAAGAATTTCTAATTAAAAATAACTTAATTAAAAAAGAAGGGCAAGAATGTGTATTTTGCTTAATCTTTCAAAATAAAATACCGAGCTACAAAATAGCTGAAACGCAGGATGCTATAGCAGTGCTAGATATAAATCCATTATCTAAAGGACACATCTTAATTATTCCCAGAGAGCATAGAGTTTTTGAAAAAACTCCTGATAATATTGTAGCTTTGATAAAAAAAGTGACAGAAAAACTGAAAAAACATCTGGAGCCAAAAGATGTTGAATTATCTTTATCAAATGCAACAGGACACACAATAATTAATCTTATTCCAGCATATAAAGATATAAAGCTAGAGCGGAAACAAGCGACAAAAGAATCTCTTGAAGCCTTGCAAAAACAACTGAAGCTAGATATAAAAGAAAAAAAGGCAAAAGAAGTAAAAGAGAAAAAAGTGGAAGTAAAATTAGAAGAAAAGCCCCTTCCTAAAAAACCAAGGAGAATTCCCTAGAATTCTTCTACTGCTTAGAATATCATTAATAACCTTTTACTATTAATATGCTGCTGATATTAAACCTCTAGAAATATTATTATAATTAATAACTCAATCTAGAATAATAAACCAAAGAAATATAATAAATTATCTTTAAACAACAGGAATAATATAAACGCAAATAAAAAACTTGGAACAAAAGGAATTCCCTGCTTTATTTTAACTTTTTTCCCATATTTTTTAATTAGCTCAACTTCTTTTTCATCCAGCCCTTCCCAATTTGGCTTTATTACTTTTCCATTAATTTTTATTTTTTCATAAAGCCAGTCACCTATTGTTGCTTCTTTTCCAGAAATTTCAACAATCATGCACGCATTTTCCACAGCCTTAGCATAAATATAAAGAATTGGAAACAGCAAGATTATTACAGGAAAAAAGCTTAATGAATAAAGTTTAAAGAAAATTGTAATCAAGAATAATATAACTGCCAAGCCCAAAAGAGAATAAAATAATATTTTATTGTCCTCAAACTGCTTCTTAAATTCTTCTGGAAATTTCTTGCATCTTAATGCAAGAAATAAGCTGTATCCCAGCCCCCATAAACTTCCTGCTGCAAAAAGCAATAATACAAATATAATAAATAAAATAAGATTATCTAGAAATCCAGAGCCTATAGATAAAACAGCCCCCAATCCCATAAGCAATTTAGCATCTCCTCCTGCAAAAACTCTTGCATAATAAAATAAATAAGCTAAAATAAAAAATATACTAAATCCAAGCAGACCATATAAAAAAAATCCTGCATCCTGGTTAAAAATAGCATATAGCCCTCTATAACTAAGCCCAAAAATAATCAAGGAGAACGACAGCCAGTTCAAAACCTCTCTCTTTCTTAAGTCAGAAATTGAAGCTACAACTAGATAAATTAATCCTAAAATTATTAAAAAAAGATATTCATACATTTTTATAAATCCTCAGATGTCAGGAATTAAAATTCCTGAGCACACTCAAAAATTTTATTTTTGATGTTTTTAAAAGCATAAAATTTTATTTTTCATGATTTTTGCTAGTAAATATTTTTTCTATGCCCTACTTCAACAACATAGATTATAGATTTTGCTTGATTTATATTTAGAATTGCCCTATATTCCCCGATTCTTAATATAAAATAGGGTGTTCCTTCTTTCCTTTTGATAAAATGAAAAGGCCTTAATTTTATCCTTTCTAAAACATTTAATACTCTTTCTTGAATATTTTTCTCAAAACTGCAAAACTGCTTTTCAGCTAGTTGGGTAAATTCAACCGAATACATCAGCAGTTGTGCTTCTTTTTAATCTCTTCAATAGAAACAGTCTTTCCCTCTTTTATCTCTTTTTCAGATTGTAATAAATTTTTCTTCGTTTGCTCCGAAAATTCTAATCGATCTTCAATTAAGTCCCAGATTATGCTCTCATAGCTTTCTTTCTCATGCATTTTCATTCTAGCAAGCCTTTCAAGCAAATTTCTGCTAATTTGTATTGTTGTTTCCATAGTAATTATATAACTAACTATAGTATATAAATTTTTCTATTCTTTATTTTCCAATCTGCATAGTCCTCTGGCTTCCACCATGCTTAAAAGGAAAAAGCTTCCTGCGCCTCTTTTTGTCTCTTCTTTTGTTTCTAATTTCTCCTCTGTCCATGAAATTCTTAATATAGCAATCTTTATATAATTATTTATGGGCAGGATAATTATTAGAACATTCTGATAAAGCTAATATTTTTTATCTGCAATCCAATCTTAAGTCAATAAATCTTTAATCTATCTGCTTTTAATACATTAAAAATTCTTATAAAAAACCTTATCTCAGAATATAATTATACTATTCCACAGCTAATAGCAGAACACTCATTAGATAATTTTGCAACAGCTAATGTATTACAAGTTACTTTTGCTGTTTTCTTATCTATATCTGCCCATTCACCCTTGTCATTTGTAATAGGATTTGTAATGCTATTTTTTAGAGTTAATTTTCCATCTTTTAATTCAACAGACTCTGGTTTCACAGCATTCGCAGTTTTATTAATCTCTGTTGCATCTAATCCTTTTAAATCTTTTTTATCAGTTGTGCAATATCCTACATCATTTCCAGCAACACAGGAAGAACTCCCGCAACCTTGCGCAATTGTTGCTAAATTACTTGAAGTAAATGCACCAGCCACACTCTGCCATAATTGCTTTCCACCAAAAATAAAAACTAGAACTATAGCAAGAACTATAATTCCTACTACAATAATAATTCCCTCATTTCCTGCTAAAGTCTGGGCTCTTTTATTAATTATACTCCTCATTTTAATAAATCACTGATTTTTGAAAGACAGAAAATCGCAATTTTCTGTATTTTTTATACTCTTTTTAGACAAAGGCTATTTATAAATATTTCTACGGCTTGAATTCATACATCGCTTTAATCTTATCATCTTGAGATTTTACTATTATCCTAACCCAACCAGGCTTTCCCCCTATTAACTCTGAATTTCCAGCTAACTCAACTGCTTTTTCTAAGCTTAATCCCTGAGATAAATATAAATTAATTTTGTGCTCTATAAAATATGCTTTTTCTATCTCTCTTGAATTTGAAATCTCCTTATCAACTTTCTGGCTATTTAAGAAATAAGTAATCAGCACTGTTGAAAATAATACTAAAACCATAAATACTAAAATCAAAGTAGAAATTATACTAGCCCCTTTTTTCAGCATTTTCCAATAAAAACCCCCATTTTAACTTCTTTTCCAGCTTTATCTGCAATTCTGATTTCAACCCCATTGCTTTCTATAAAAGAATCTATAATTTCTTGTTTTACCAATTTCATAGCTGTATTCATATGCTTAAAATAATCGCTCTTAATAATATAGCATTCTAGTTTTTGAACTTCAATAAATCTTTTAATTTCTCTGTCAATTAAATCCCTATTCTTGCTGTCATCTGCTTTTAAAATTAATTTATAAACTGTAATATTATCAGCAGCTTCAACTGTATTATTTAGCATCATAACAAAGCTATTAACTGCAACAAAATCTAAATTATTCTTAATAGTCTCAACTTTTTTATCTTTAGACAAAGCAACCCCGATTAAAATAAAAATAAGAATTATCATAAAGATAATGACATATGCTGCCATCCATATCATAGTTTCTGAAATCTGTGCTTTTTTATTAATCATCTTGAGCTTACCTCTTAAGCGAGAGAGGCAAAAATTATCATCTTCAAAACTTTTAGTTTTGAATGCTTCAGAATTCTTTGAATTCTGACAGCGTTCAGGAATATCAATTCCTGACGAGTTAAAAACATCAGTTTTTAAAGATTTTTTCATGTTAAATTTTTATGAAATTTAATCAGGCAAAAATCAGTAGATTTTTTCATTTTATATTCTCCTTCTTTCCAACTTGATTAGATGCTGCAAAAATATGCAAAACTAATTTAGTTCCATCTTTATCTCTAACATCAAAATATTTTTCTGCGCACTCTGGATAATATTTTGCTTCTGCAGTTTTTTTAAGCTCACATTGTGCTTTAAAATTTTGCACCCCAAAAGAAATCTCTTTTGGATTCTGGCACGAAACTTTATCTTCAGTTTTATCTCCAAAAACACAATCATTATACTTATACAATTCTAACTGCAGATAATAATTTCCGCTACTCGATAAAATATTTTCATTCAACCCGCAAATCCTCAAAAAATTAGAATTAAATATCTCGCTATTAAACTGATTATTTGTAATTATACACTCACTGACCCTTGCTACAAGAATTTCTGCCTCTGTTTGTTTTACATTAATTGAAGCTGAAGTAATAAAATAAACAACTGCAACAACCCCAACAAGAATACTGGCTAATACAAAAAACCACCACAAAGAAAGATATTTTGCACCGCCTTTTTTATACATTTTCAGCCTCTATCCAAAGATAAGACTTATCGCCAATTGGCGAATATTTAGATGTAAACTTCAAATTATTAAAATAAGTATAACTATATCCTCCTATAGAAGTAATTCTAACAACAACTTTTTTATTAGTATTATCTATATTTATAATATTCTCTTTTTTTCCAGCAAATTTTACAGCATCTGTTATATCTACTAATATACTTGTGCCAGGTTTCATCTCATCAAGCACCAAAGCAAGCTGTTTTGCATAAACCTGCTGGTAATATGCCTTGCCCCCAATACTGTTTATTATAAAAATAAATAAAGCAGCAAAAAATATCAAATTTAGAACTATAAAAATAATTTCTTCTGTTAGAACTTCTGTCCCTTTTTTATCTCTAAAAATCCCTTTTTTCATCATTATAAAAGAATAAGAATAGTTATAAATTTATCTAAGGAATATCTTCAAAAGAGTCACATTCTAACTCAAATGCTTTAAAACCTTCCTTGCTATTGTCTAAAATATATTCTCCAGGATAATAAGAAGATCTTTTTAAAAAGTCGTCTGCAGCATCTGTATATTCTGCACCGACAAAAAGTCCTACACTGAACCCAAAAATACAACCTATTGCTCCAACTGGGACAGCACCTACTACAGGTATAACAAAACCACCTATACCAGCACCAACTGCTGCTCCTGCTTTACACCCTATAATTGCCCCAGCTCCGCCCCCTAAAAGACTATTAGTCCATTTGTAAAGTGTAGTACTATCAAATTCTGTATAAACAATTGCTTTTTCATTCAAACTCAAAAAATCATTTACTAGTTGATCATCACTAAGTTTAATTCTTAAAATATAATCCATAAAAGAAATTTTAGGATTTGTATTAGGAACAAAATGTGTTGTCATATAACTATTCAATCCAATAATCTTTGTAAGTTTTGATTTTACCGATTTATCAAATGCAACTCTATCACAAACAACACAGCTTTTTTTGCCGCTAGCTGCCAATGTCGGCCTAGTAAATACTTGCAGCTTCCCTTCCCCCATCATACTCCAGCATTCTGCAGCTTCTTTTGCCATAAAAGCATTAATCTGTGCATTCATCTTGCTTGGATTGCTGCTGACTTTTACTTTTGTGTATTTTTCTCCTTTAAATTCTTCACAATCACTTCCAAAGATTTTGTCGCTAATACAAAATTTTTGTGTCTTGCAGCTTAAAGGTGCATATTCTTTAGCTTTGAAGAGCATTGTGTCTGGCAGTGTGCCTCTAATAAGCACAGAACTTGCACAAGCCTGCCTGTCAACCTGCCCTATTCCCCCAAAAGTAATATAAAAAGCATATAAAACACCAGCACACAATAGCAGGATGATAATTCCAACTATAAAAGTCATTGCTGCAATACCTTTTTTATCTCTAAAAATTACTATTTTTTGAGAGACAAAAAATTTATTTTTTGTATTTTTTATTATTTTCATATTTATTTAAGTGTCCTTAATAAAAGATACAAGCCTCCCCCTAAAACTAATAAAACAAGGATTATAAATATTATTTTAAATAATTCTGATATCTCAGCTTTTTTGTTCATTTTATTGAGTTATTATTATTTTATTATTTTCCAGCCTTAATTTTATTGTAATTGGTAATTTTTTAAAAACTATTATATTATCCTTACCAACTAATTCTAATGAAAAGCTGGTAATTACTGTCTTGCATACATAATCTTTTTTAGATTTTCCTATGCAGATGCAATGTCCTTGTTTGCACTCTGCTGCCACACCTGCAGCATCTGCTCCAGCAGAATTATAAGCAGTCAGCCACCAGCCAGCAGGATTTCTAACAGAATAATCTACATTGTCTCCTTGATTTTTTAAATTACTAATCTTACCATTAATATCCTCTAAAACAGCTTTTGCCTGGTCTATCTTATGTTTATCTATAAAAATACTGGCTAGTTTGTATCCAAGATATACTAAAAGCAAAAGGCAGAGTATAGCAAGTGTAATTTTAATTACTTCCGGACTAAGCATCTCGTGTGAATCAGCTTTTTTATCTCTAAAAATTCCTATTTTTTGAGAGACAAAAGATTTATATTTTGTATTTAATTTTGATTTTATAATTTTCATTTTTTGTTAAAATCCATGCAAAAGGTATTTCCTCACCTCTCCAGTTAGAAATTTTAATTATACTGACTTCTGACTTATATACTGGATTTCCCTGTGCGTCAAAATCCAAAAATGTTTCAACTTCAATTTTATTATCTAAATCATCTCTATAATCTCTATAAGCAGAGTTTCCCGTCTTGGTGTCTTCCCAATTTAATATTAATTCAGGATTAACTTTATCTCTTTTTTTAATTTCAGTTGCTTTTAAATCCAATCCTAATAAGCTCTTCCCATCTTTGGGAATTAAAGAATTTAGATTATTACTAACTTTTTTCCCATATAATTGTTTTAATACTGTTGCTCTAAAAATATCTGAAAATTGAGAGGGAACTCTTTTGATTATTTCATTACTTAAAGTAATTGAATCATCTAATAAAACTGGATTAAAAGCAGTTTTATTATCAAAATTAATTCTTCCAACTTCAATATCATATAAGTCTCCAATATAAATATAAGAGCCTAAAACCTTGAGATTTGTATCAACGAGCTTTCCATTATAGAGATAATAAATATCTCCATTTATTATTTTTCCAGCCATATTAATTAATTCAGCTTCATCAACACTTATTTCCCCGCCCTGTCCTGAATCATAATTTGGTAAATTTTTAAAAAAATCAAAAATATTTGATTTAAAAACAAATAAAGCCACTATAGCAATAACAATAACAACTATAATAATCATAATAGTTTTGTTCTGCGCCAAGGACATTTTATCTCCCAAAACTAAACAAATTTTTTATAAATTCCCCCATGCCCCCTAATTTTCCCCTCATCAAATAAATTCCGCCTGCTAAAACAACTAAAGTTAAAGCTATAGTTACAACCCAAAAAACAGTATCAGAATCTGCCCCTGCTTTTTTCCTCTTTATCATATTCCTTCTAGAAAAATCAAGATTATAAATTTAACTAAAATGTTAAGTAAACCTCGCTACTTAACATAAAGGTTAGCAGGATAATCTTTCACACCTCTATGATATCTCTCCTCATTAAACCAACATCTCCACTCTTCTA
>Ga0209542_10016754_pt1 | contig 12102 bp, 11 predicted proteins | sample RifCSPhighO2_01_FD_184028 | JGI IMG/M metagenome (GOLD analysis project Ga0209542, IMG submission 184028) | Soil microbial communities from Rifle, Colorado - Rifle CSP2_plank highO2_0.1 (SPAdes) (version 2) | ecosystem: Environmental > Terrestrial > Deep subsurface > Rock core/Sediment ...
TGCCCAATTCCTTGCAAGTGTCTATAAGCCTGAAAAAACTGTCCAAATTATCGTCAATAAGCAATGTGGCGAAAACGGTTATGGGGATATCCGGCCTTTCTTTTTTGATAATCTCTATTGATTTTTTGAGCCGGTTAAATGTTCCCGGCACGCCGCGAACCATATCGTGCATTTCTTTCGGACCGTCAAGAGAAGTTAAAATATCGGAAATTTTTTTAAGCTCTTTAAGATTGCTTGATTTTTTCTCATCAAGCAGGGTGAGATTGGTCTGCAAGATTATCCTCCTGCCCTCCTTGTCCCAAAAACGAACAAGGTCAAAAATATCGTCTCTGATAAGCGGTTCTCCTCCCACAATCTTAATCTCTTTTGTTTTAGCCTTCAGTTTTTCAAAAACGCTTAAAACTTGCTCTTTATCAAGCTCGCTCCTTCTTAAAGCTCTTGTCTGCCCCTGATAACACATTTTGCATTTTAAGTTGCATCTTATGGTCGGTTCATAACCGACGGCGTATTTGTCCGGAGCTTCGTTGACATAGGGCAACTCCCCGTTCTTTAAAAATTCTTTGATCCTTTTTTGCAATTTTTTCTCGTTTTTCCAATCATAAATAAGTTTGAAAACACCTGCTACAATCAGAATTTTTTTAATTATTTTTTTTATTATTATCATTGCGATTATTCTTTTATACTAGGCTTGAATTTATAGTTTACAATCTCAAAAAACAAGTAGACCAATGGTATAAAAAACAATATGTTTATAGGTAATCGATAACGCGCTAAAATGAATGGTGCCATAAGAAGGGCGTTTAGCAAAATTATCGAAAAAGTTATCAGGAATAATAAAAATTTTTCTCTGTCTTTAAAATAAGAATAAATAACGGCAAAAAATGCGGCAAACGAAGCCGTTCCCCATAAAATCATTCCCAAGATATAGAAAAGGAGTTTAGCATTTACCTGCTTAAAGAAATCTTTAACCGCAGAAATATCTTTTTTAAGAATTAAGGCGGTAATATCCGGCTTGGAATACTCTCCGCTGTAAGCCGACCACATTTCAAAATATCCAGACTGAAAGAAAAACGGCATGGTTTTGACTAGATGTACTTTGACATAAGACATCAGGTTACCAAAAATGTAATCTTTAGAAGTATTCTTGTAATAGTCTTGCCTTGCCACAAATTCCTCCTTTGAATACACCTTGCAATCGCCTTGATCGTCAATAGGTTCTCGCAAATGTTTTTTTGCTTCATCAATAATTTCGCCATACGCTTGAGAGTAAGAAATATTTTTTTGCATTGAGATGAGCGGCGGCAGATTATAGAAAAAAAAATTTGTGGAAAGTATATTTGCCAAAGTCGCTTGCCCATAAATCATTTTGTTTCTAATCGTCCAAGAAAAAATAATTCCAAAAAAAATAACATTAAAAATGATGAAGCCAAATATGAATTGTTTTAAACTTAAATTTAAAACAAATTCCTGTTTAATTTTCTTTTTAAGAAAAAATATTATTAAAAGCAAAACTAATAGAGCCGGAATTATAACAACAGTGTTGGGCCTTGTCAGGGTGGCAAATCCTAAAAATATAGCGGAAATATAAAAGTGTTTTCTCCCGCTATTTTTTATAAAAACAAAAAAATAATAAAATCCCGCCATAAAAAGCGGGGTGAACAAATTCTCGCTCACCAGCAAAAAATTATGCCAAGCCCAATACGGCTCTATGCCGACCAAAAAAGCGGAAATAACAGCTATTTTTTCGCTAAAAAATAATTTGGCAATTTTATAACTTAACCAGACAACCAACAGCGCCAACAATATTTGAGCCGAATATATAAACCACTGGTTATTAAAAATAAGCAAGATGATTGAAGTGAATGCATAGTAAAGAGGTGGATGCCAATCGCAAAAATCGTGGAAGAGTTTCATCATTACCGCCGATACCGGTTGAGCCTGACGATAAAAATTATTCCATCCTCCCTTATCGGCGCTGGCTTCCCAAAAAGACGAGAAAACAATAACCCGTACCAAAACAAAAGCAACAATTATCCATATCCATTTTTTATTTAATCCGAATAATTTCATGATTTTCGTTTTTTAAAAACCCATTCTAGCAACGCCAAGAAACCGGAAAAATAAACGATAAGATGTTTTGGACTTCTGATTTTTTTTATGTATCCGAAAACAATGCGCGGTCTGAAATAAAATTTTCTGAAAAATTTTTGATTGTATTTTTCCAACTCCTCCTTAGTAAGACCAAACGGCACGAAAACAGGTTTCCAATTGCTTAGCTTCTTCCAGTCATTGTCAAAAGTGCCATACTTGCGCCAGTCTCGGTAAATTTCCGAGCCTGGCATAGGGGTCATCAAGGTGCAATGAAATTCGTCTATTTTTAAAGAAAGAGCGAAATCAATGGTTTCTTCCAATGTTTCTTTTGTCTCCCCGGGATGCCCCATAATAAAAAACGCTCCAACGCCCATTCCGGCCCGCTTAGTCCAATTTACGGCATTTCTAATCTGTTCTTTGGTGGTATTTTTCTTGATAATCTTCAATATTTCGTTGTTACCGGATTCTATGCCATACCATACCTGCCAACAACCGGCCTCTTTCATCGCTTTCAGCATATCCGGATCCACCATATCCACGCGAGCTAACGCCGTCCACACTAGATTAAGTTTTTTTTCTTTCATAAGCTCGCAAAACTTGAAAAGTCTCGGTTTGAAAACCGTAAAATTATCATCCCTGAATTGTATTTCCCTGATACCGTATTTTTGGTAAAGTTCCATTATCAGATCCATCATATATTCAGCCGAATGCGCCGATAGAGAATTTCCGTATACGCTTCTGGTGCAAAATACGCATTGGCCCGGGCATCCGCGAGATGTTACCAAATTGCAGGCGGGGAATTTTTTTACGGTATGAACCGGCGGAGAATAATCAGCCAAGTTGGGCAGAAGGTCAAAAGCCGGTTTGGGTAAAGTATCCAAATCTCTTATCCTTCCGCGAGGCGGAGTGATGATAAATTTTTCATCTTTCTCGTCTTTAAAAATCAATCCGTTTATGTTTCTTAATTTATCTTTGTCAAAACCGGATTCTTTTACAACCAGCGCCAAGTCCGAAAGCGTTTTTTCCCCTTCGCCGATAACACCAATATCAAATTGACGGAAACGATTGAGAGTTTCTTCCGGAATGGTGGTAAGATGATGCCCGCCGACAACAGTAACGATATCCGGTCTTGATTTTTTTATTTCTTCCGCCACTGCCGCGGCGTTATCAATGGAAATCGTTACGGCCGTAAACCCGACAATGCCGGGGTTTTCAGAAAGTATTTTTTCCGCCGCGGTTTTGATATTCAGCCCCAATATTTCCGCATCTATTATTTTTACCGAATAGCCACCCGCCCTGATGGAAGACGCTAGATATAAAAGCCCCAAAGGTATGGTTTCTCCCCCGCTCTGATGTTTTATGCCGTATCTTTCTTCCAAAGTTAAAGGCGGCTGAACCAAGACAATTTTCATATTTTTATGACATTATTTTATATTTAATCAATGTCTTTACCGCAATTATAGCATCTTTAAATTTTATTTTTTTACCTTCTTTTTTTGAACGCGGACTATATGATATGGGAATTTCGTATATCTTAATGCCTTGTCTGGCGATCTTTGCCGTCAGTTCCGGGCAAAACTCAAAACCGTTGGAACAGAGATTTATTTTGCTCAAAACTTTGCGGCTAATCATCTTGTAACAAGTTGCTTCGTCGGTAATATTCGCGCCGTAAAGAAGATTGGTCAAAAAAGTAAGAAAAACTCCCCCAAGATAATACTGCCACCCGGCAGTCGGACTTTTGCCTTTCCCCAATCTTCTTGAACCATATACAACATCGGCGTTGTTCAATTCGGCGTATTCCAGCATCCTTTTAAAATCACTTGGACTGTATTCCAAGTCGGCATCCTGAATGACAATATAATCCCCAGTCGCGCTTTTTAAACCGGTTCTTACCGCCGCTCCCTTGCCCTGATTTTTTTCATGATAAAAAATCTTATGTTTTGTTTCGTATTTTAAAAGCATTTCCCTTGTCCCGTCTTTTGATCCGTCGTCAACGACAATAATTTCTTTTTCCGCGCCAATCTCAACGCCTTCAAGGCGCCTCAATATTGTTTCTATGGTATTTTTTTCGTTATACGCCGGAACGATAATGGAAAGTTTTTTGATTTTCATTCAATTGATTTTATAAAGTCTGTTATCTTTTCGGCTCGTTTTACCCATGTATATTTTTTTACGTCCAAAGATGCTTGTTTTGATATTTTATCAGATAATCCGTCGTCCCGCAAAATCGCGCCGATGGCTTCCGCTAAACTTTTCGGATTATCGCTCTCAAAAAAAAACGCATTGTTCTCGTTTAAAACTTCTCTTATAGAAGGTAAATCGGAAGTGACTATTGGTCGCCCTGAAGCCATATAAGCGAAAAGTTTCAATGGCGAAGTAAAATTGGCGGAAACTTCATTCTTGCCTGAATTGGGCAAAATTAAAACATCCGCCGCAGTTTGATTTTTGGCAAGTTCCCGATATGGTAAAAAACCCAAGAAAATGGCTTGCTGATATTCTTTTTTGAGACGAGACACTTCTTGCGGTTCGCCTCCGATAAGAACAACTTGGATATGCTGAGGCAATAATCTGGAAGCGGCAAGAAGAGTTTCGGCCCCTTTCCATCCGTCCAGTCTTCCGATAAAAAGAGCGATTTTTTTATCAAGCGGCAATCCAAGTTCTTTCCGAACGGAAACTTTATCAAATTTATTTAAAAAATCGGTCAAGTCTATCCCATCCGGCGCGACGATGATTTTTTCAGAATCAACTCCTTTTTTTATGTAAAAATTTCTAAGGCCTTCGGTAATGGCTACTATGCCGACGCGCCTTTTAAGCAATTGTTTGACAAAAAAATTATATTGGCCGGTATGCGTTTCCCAAAAAATGTTTTTTTTGAAAAAACTTAAATAAAAAATCGGCAGCTCGTCTCGGGAGTATATGGCATCTGTTTTTTTAAAAAACGCGTACCATGCGGCCAGTTTGGCAAAAGTTAAAGATTGAATCCAAAAACCGACCTTGCCCAGCCAAATCAAATCAAAAGAAAGGATTTTTTTTATTTTAAAATTTTTCCTGACATTATAATACTCAAAAATATTTTCTTTAATCGGATTGAATCTCCACGGCAAAACAAGTTCCACTTTGTGCCCAAGATCGGCGAAAGCTTCACACATCTTCATAATTTGAACCCCGTGCGCCTTTTCGGTTGGCAAGCGAATATTGGCAATGTATAAGATTTTCATATTTTTGTTAATACAAAAAAGCGATGGTATTGATTTTCAAAAGGCACAAATTCTTTTTCTATTTTAAAATATTGTTTTATAATTCTCCTTATTTTGCCGCAAGAATAATTTTTTTTGCCCATTTCCCAATAATGCTCGCCATTAAAAACATGTTTTTTATAAAAAGGTATTTTAAAAGATATTTTTATTTCTTTTAAAAATGGGGTTTTTAAAAGAAATTTAATTGACGGACCAAAGTGAGGTAAACTCATAATAACATTTTTATTGCAAATTCTTTTTATTTCTCTTAAAGAATCATTAAATTTGTCAAAAGGCATATGTTCTAAAACTTCTGCGCATAATATTGTTTCAAAAGAATTATCTTGAAAAGGCATTTTGTTCACCGATGCCATAAAATCCGGCATTAGTTTTTCATCAATATCCAATGTTTTTACTTCGTGAATGTACTTCTTAAAAATCAATTCAACAACGCCATCCCCCTTGCCGATGATAAGCAAGTTTTTCGGTTTTGTTTTGATAACTTCATTTACTTGGTGCCAATAACTTGCCCACCTATCAAAATAAACATAATCTTCAAAAGAGTATTTTTCTTTTTTTGGAGAAACTGTCATTTTATTTTTTATGAAGCAAAAAAGCATTTAATTTTTTGAAAGGGCACCCCCCCCCCCGCATCAAGAATCACCTTACTTTTGGCGATCAATTTTATTTTTTCGTCAAAAAATTTATCCCATTCGGTCATAGTTTTATTTTATACATTTTCGCCCATATTTGAAAGGTTAAAATAGACCACAGAATATTTAAATTATATTTTTCTCCGGAGATATGGTTGTCTAAAATTTTTTCAATATTTTTCCAATTAAAAATCAAAGAAGTTTCATCATAATAAGAACTGGAAAGAATTTCTCTCGCTTTGATTTGCAATTCCTTTCTTCTTAGCCACTTCGCAGCTGGCGAAAACCAGCCTCTTTTAGGCTGATCAAAAAGAAAACTTGGAATTTTGCCCATAAAAGCTTCTTTTAACACGATTTTTGTTTTACTCAAACTAATCTTGTGTTTCATTGGAATACGGGCCGCCAGTTTAACCAATTCATTATCCAAAAGTGGAACCCTGACCTCCAAACCGTTAGCCATAGACATTTTATCGGTCATTATTAGCGATTCATCCGCCAACCAGCTTCTTAAGTCCGTGTCCATAAATCGTTCCTCAAAAGATTTACTGTTTTTTTGACTGAAAAATTTTTCTTGAAAGAAATCTTTCGTATCAAATTTTAAAAAATCCTCATTAATAGTTTCCTTAAGAAGCGCATCTTTCTGAAACATAAAAAGCGCGAATCTGTCTATGCCGGCCGGCGTGTTCAATTTTCGCAATCTTTCGCCGCAAGAAAAAATGTTTCTCAAGCCGCCCGGCAATTTTTGATAACAGCTGGCCGCCAAACTCAATCTATATCTGTCATACCCGCCAAAAAGCTCATCGCCCCCGTCGCCGCCCAAAACAACATCCGCTTTTTGTTTGGCAAAGCCCGCCAACTTCATCATGGAAAGCGCGGTGGGATTGGAGATTGGTTCATCCATATACCAGATGCATTTTTCTAAACTGTTCAAAACATCTTGCGACGATAATAAAACTTCATTATGATTAGCGCCGTAGTGCTTGGCGGTTCGACGAGCCAAATAAAAATCCGCGTTAAACTTATCCCGCTGCTCTTTTTCCGTCAAATCAAACCCGACGGAAAAAGTGTCAATATTTTTCTTGTACTGGGAAGCGCAATGCAAAACGGCGCTGGAATCTATGCCGCCCGAAAGATACAAGCCGATGGGTTTGTCGGAGACAAGTTGTCTAGCAACGGCTTGTTCAACTTCCCTATAAACAATCTTCGCCGTCTCTTTAAGAGGCTCTTTTAAATAATCGCTTTCTTCTCGCAATCGCCAGTATCTCTCTGTTATAAACTTTTTTTCGTTTAACAATCCAATATGCCCCGCTGGAAACTTTTTTATGCCTTTAAACATTGTGTAAGGTTCCGGGGCATACAGAACCCTCAAATAATGATTAAAAGCTTCCATGTCTAAAATTTTTGGCAGATTATGTTCCAGTATCGCCTTTATTTCCGAAGAAAAAATGAAATGATTGCCATCCCAATGATAATATAATGGCTTTATCCCGATATTGTCCCTGGCCAAAAAAAGTTCTTTTTTATCCTTATCCCAGATGGCGAAAGCGAAAATGCCGTTGAATTTTTTCACACAATTTTTTCCCCATTTTTGATACGCCGCCAAAATTACTTCCGTGTCGCTGTTTGTTCTAAAAGAATAGTCGCGCAATTCTTTCTTTAGTTCCTTGAAATTATATATTTCACCGTTAAAAACTATTATTAACTTCCCGTTAAAACTCTTCATCGGCTGACTGGCGGCATCGCTTAAATCTATGACACTCAACCGATTGTGACCCAAAGAAATGTTATCATCGCAAAAAAAACCGGAACCGTCCGGTCCGCGATGCGAGGTAACCTTGTTCATTTTCAAAACAAGGTCTTCATTTTTAAAATTAAATCCGTTTATGGAACACATTTATTTTTCCGCCGTATATTTAATCCAAACGCTTTTGCATAATGGTGAAAAGCACTCTGCCATAATATTTCATTGCTGGCAACAAAGCAATAAATTTTTTAATCTTCATTTTAAATCCTTTCGCTGTTTCCGCTTTGCTCATTTTGTCCGAAAAAACTTCTTTCATACAATGTTTGTTTTTAAGATAACTTATGACTTCATAAGAAGAAATTATGTAAACAAGGTCATCGTCCAAGCGTTCATATCTACCCGTTGCGGATGTAAAATTTTCTTTAATCGTTCTAAAACTGCTTTTTCCGAAAATTCTTCCAAAAAAATCCCCTATTCTTGCCGCATAAAGTCCGGCCTTATAAAAAATCCCTTTGTGCCTTACAGCGTTTATGTAAGACAACGGAAATTCCAAGTTTGGCGCAAGCAGTATTAAATGTCCGCCATGCGTCAAAACTCTAACAGCTTCATCCAGCATTTCTTTGGGAAATTTAAAATGTTCCAAAGAATAAACGCCAAAAACGAAATCAAATTTACTATCCTCAAAAGGCAACTCCCCGGAATTAGTGTCAATTAAGAAAAACTTGCCGGGGCCGAAAACATTTTTCTTTTGGGCTGATTTTATGGCGAATTCAGAAATATCAACGCCAAAATAATCAACTTTTTGGGAAAAAACATTTGAGAACTCGCCTTCTCCGCAACCAAGCTCAAGGACGAAAATTTTGTCTTTCCGACTGTTTTCAATAATATCCAAAATGTGTTTTCTTGGACCGCTTGTGAAATCGCTTTTCTCTTCGGCTTTTTTGTAATAAAATTTTTCGTAATCGTTCATATTGTTTTATTTCTTCCTCCACCAACTTGAAACATTCATTCTATACGGATGCGCGCATTTTTTGCAAAGCGGTATTTCATCCGCTTTATACATTAAATGCTTTTCCCTGATTTTCTCAAACTTGGCGCCATTCCATATTTCCATAAAACTCTGGCTGTTAAAATCACCAAGAATAACACTCCCGTCAAAATCAACACAGCAAAGCGCCGCTTTACCGTTGCTCATTACAACCAATTCTTTCCATAATCTGCGGCAAGGATAAGCTGTAGCCGGCTTATTTTTTAAGTCATCGGTTGAGGTATCGTTTCTGTTATCGTCAAAGGAAATTATAATTTTGTCGGCTTTGCCGGACCAAAACTTTTTAAAATCTTCCTGTTCATATTCATTATTCGCGCTTCTTACGAAAACCACCGTGATACACGGAGACGGAGATTTCAATTCTTTTTTTCTTTCTATAAGTTTCAAAATATTTGAAACAGTTTTTTCATAATTCAAGCCTTTTCTTATTTTCTCATAAGTTTCTTTTTTAAACCCGTCAACGCTGAATTTTATGTCGTTTAATCCGCTTTTTATTATCTTATCTATTTTATCATCGTCTAAAACCGAGCCGTTTGAAAAAAGCTGGATGCGAACGCTTTTTAATCTCAAGTATTCTATCCTCTCAAAAATCATCGGGTCCAAAAACGGTTCGTTGTAAAAATTAAGGTTAAACTTGTTAAACTTATTGATGCCGTTTGAAACGCATTCATCAACCACTTTCTTAAACAAATCCATAGACATAACGGTTTTTGGCCTCGTCATTTTAGGATACGGGCACATAACACATCTTGAATTGCAAACATTTGACGGCTCAATGGTTACAATCAAATCAGATATCTTAAAATTATTTACACCTCTTTTTATCGCTTTGGAATAAATCTTTCTATACAAAAAACCGCTTAATGGCATATTTGCCGTTTTTAGAAAAATATCTTTTATTTTGTATTTTATATTTTTTATCATACGAATTTTTTAACACCTTCTTTTAAAAACATAAATTCTAAAAATTTGTCGGCGCGCAAAAAATTTTCAAATGCCTCGCGCGCTTTTCTTTGCATACTTAAAAAATCGTCCCGGCTGATATTTTTATAAAAATTGGCAACTATGGCCGCCGTGTTTTTTATATTGTTATAATCAACAAACAAAACAAAGTTATTATACTTGATATAACCATCCAATGGCAAAGCGCAGTCCGTATTTATAAAAAGAGGTATTCTGCCGGCGCTAAGCGCTTCATAAAACCTGAAAGAAAAATTGCCGTTTCCTCTTACAACCAAAGCAAAATCGGAGTTTGACATATTCTCAACATATTCCCGCCTGGCCTTATCTTGCGGAATGGAAATTGTGCTTGCGTGCCCCGAATAGGTTTTACGCTCAATGAAATTTGTTTTAACAATCTTTGAACGCTTAAGAATTTTTATAATTTTTTTTCTAAGCGCTATGCCGTCTATGCCGATATTCCCCCGTCCTTTTGCAAACCATAAAATTTTCTTGATAAAAGCCTTGACGTGATATTTTGTTCCGGCGCAAGATACCCATCCGCAAAAACCTATTACTGGTTTATCCCCCATTTTATCTCTCAACTTAAAGGTGAACTCCTCGGCCAAATCTTCCACAAAGGCCGGCATTATAATCTCGTTGATTGCTTTTTCTTTTTTAAAAGACGAGGTTCTAAAAACAACGACATTGGGCAATTTTACTTTTTTATTAGAATCGCCGTAAACAAAAACGATTATTTTTTTATTATGTTGTTTTGAGAGCCGAACGAAGTTTTTCAAATAATTTTTCTCGTTTATTATTATTAGGAAATTATGCGGAACAAGCAGAAAGTCTGCCAAAAATGGATCATCAGTTATTTCAACAAATGGTTCATCAAAACGAGCAAAAGCCTTTTTTGAGGAGAAAAGATGACTGTCTTTAGTCTGCGTTCCCCAATTGGGATAAAGGAGTGGCACATAAGAATAATTAAGACGTTCGCCTGTCCAAACTTTAATCATTTATTAATTTTAACAAAAAAATAGAATTATTTCCAATTTCTACACACAAAGAAGCTGATTATTCTCTTGGCTAAATTATCAAGCCCGTGATTAGCCGACACATAATCAATAAACTTGTCTTTTGTTAAGTTGGGCGATTTTGCCAAATTTTCTATTTTTTCGGCCACTGCTTCGGGTTCGTTTTTTGTAAAATTTTCCTCCGGCAAAATATTTTTAAATGCTTCGTTGGAAGTTAAAATTTTTAATCCACAGGCCATCGCTTCAAGCACCGCTTTGTCCAAACTGCCGGTATCGCTAAGGTTTATAAACAAATCTCCGCTTTGATAAAACTCCGCGATGTATTTATTAGATATGGGACCGACAAATTCAACCATGCCACCCAGTTTCTTTTCTTTGATTAAATTTTTAAGTTTTTCAAAATAAATTTTATCGCTTTCCAAAATCGGCGCTCCTGCAACCTTAATCTCAAAATTAAAATTTTTGTTTTTCAATATCTCCGCCATATTTATCATAATTTCATAATTTTTCACGGGCGAAATTCTACCCACGCTAATAATCCTGAATTTAGAATTTTCATTACTTTTGAACTTTGAACTTTGAACTTTGAACTTTTCCGTGTCAATTCCGTGTCCTGTTACTTCCACTTTTTTAGACGGCAATCTGAAACTTTCCTTGGAAGCGGTAAATATTTTGTCCGTTAATTTTTCGGCCAGCCTAAGTTTCCAATTGACGGATTTGTGCGTGTACCACAATAATGTTTTTTTTCTGAAAATTTTCGGCAACAAATGGGCGCCTAAAACATATTCTGGGCACATATGGAAAAACACGCCGTCAACTTTCGGCAATAATTTCAATAAAAACCATTGATATTTGAAAATTTTTACCAATCTACCAACCCCTATTTCTTTTCCCAAAGAAAAAATTTTTACATTACTAGGCAAATCGTATTTACCAACATAATTGGCTATTACAAAAATATCGGCTTTTTGGGCTAATTTTTTAAGCCAACCATGGAAAAAACCGAGATTATCGTCATTTATATCCACTTTTTGAGTTATTATCAGCAGTTTCATTTTATTTATTTTTCATCGCTTTTCCCCAGCTTTGCTTATATAAAGCCAGAGTTTCTTCTTTGCCGGGCAATTTTTTTATGGCCGAAAATGCGCCTTCCGCCAGTTTTTTTCTTAAACTATCGTTATTGATCAGGTAATAAACTCCAAATAATTATCTCTGTTTATTGCATGGAATTCTGAGTTTTGATAAGCTTTTGTGAAGTCTTTTGGCGGCTCCTTAACGCTGTTTTTCCATTTTATTTCGTAAGCGAAAAGCTTGCCTTCTCTTTCTTCTATCCAATCAATCTCTTTTTGCTCGT
>Ga0209542_10016755_pt1 | contig 12102 bp, 14 predicted proteins | sample RifCSPhighO2_01_FD_184028 | JGI IMG/M metagenome (GOLD analysis project Ga0209542, IMG submission 184028) | Soil microbial communities from Rifle, Colorado - Rifle CSP2_plank highO2_0.1 (SPAdes) (version 2) | ecosystem: Environmental > Terrestrial > Deep subsurface > Rock core/Sediment ...
TTTCTTTAATTATGATTTTTTAAAGTCAGCCCAGAGGGACAGTATTTGTCGTAATTTCATCTTAGAAAAGTTTGCGTAAAGGTCAATGGTTAAGGAACGTGATGAAGAGTTGCAAGATCGTCGCAAACGACACCCAGAGCAAATAAGGAATTTGCATATAGGTGATGGAGCGTGCGTGCGGATAGATAGCCGCCATCGCCCAGATAAGCGTACCGAGAACAAAGAGGACATCGAGCGATGCCAAAAGGTTGTTTCTCAGCCCGAACTGTAGCGGGGTAAAAGCAAAGTTAAAAAGAAGATTGAGCGCAAAAGGGAGCACAACCAAGAGCGGGATGCGTTTTTGCCACGCCATGAAAAATACTCTGCCGAAAGAGAATGCTATCAAAATGTAGAGTGCCGTCCACACGGGACCGAAGAGCCATGCCGGCGGAGCCCATGCGGGCTTTAGCAACTCCTGGTAAAAGGCGAAGTTGTTGTTCATGTGTTTCCATTATATACCTTTGTCCCCCAGTTTTTTGAGCAAAGTGCACGCCCCCTTGACCCTTGCTTCATTTGTTATAAACTTGTGTTTGGAATATCGTTGTACGAAAAAGGAAATCATGATGAGGCGAGTGGTCGAAAAAAGCGTGTCCTATCGCTGTTCGCGTTGTCGGACAAAGCACACAAACAAGCGGGACGCCTTGCGGTGCGAGAGAATGCCCGTTGAGGCGAAGACCTTCAAGATTGGGAGCCGCGTGGAGAACGTTGAAAAGCGGACGTGTGCGAGAGGTCAAAAGCAATATACATTTTCCGGCGTTGTGACGAAGATCATCGGACCGGAACCGCCCGATTTTGAATACGAGGTCAAATGGCTCGGCGGGAGACCCGAACGCCTCAGTTCCCACGTTTTCCTGTATCAGGTCAAATTCCGCTGTCCTCATTGCAAAGAGGTCAGGGAGGAGCGCTATTATGCCCCGGAGTTAAAGCAGATCAGCCGACAGTAGTGTCGGTTTTTTATTGACGAGCATAAAAAGAGTGCCTGACTTCGTTTCCTCGTTTCGCATAAAAACAATCGTGACTGTCCCCATTATTTTCACTGATAACTTTATAGTCTTCGCATGATTTTCAAATATTCATCGCGAGAGATGCCCAGCGTACGGAGATTATTGAGCATGATAAATGGCGGGAGCGTGTCGCGCGGTATGACGATCGGGCGTTTCACACCCTTTTTCCAATAGATACGGTGATCTCCTTCTTCGCGAGAAAATTCACACCCCGAAACAAGAAGAAACTTTTCGAATTTCTTCCAGTGGACAACACCGAGCTTGGGCATACTGGCGGGAAGGCGGCCTATGCAAAGATTGGCACGCGCACGCCGATTGACGCAGAGCTTACCGTCGGTGGTTGCCACGAGATATTTTTATTGCGCCGCGCGCGTTTCCATCCGAGTTCGGAAAGCACATCTTCTGCAGTACCTGCATTGATGATTTCTTTAAGAAAGAGATGCGTGAGTTCACTGAAACGTTTTCTCGCCTCTCCTTGCGATTTTCCCACTGTGGAAATATCCAGCGCGGGAGAATACGCGATGACCTGTTTGCCATGCTTGAGAAATTGTACCTGGAGATTAACCGAATAAGCCTTTTTCATATTGTTGCCATATTATACCAAATATGTCGCCTGCGCCAGACTCCCCGTCTTACTTAACAATCTTAATCCCCAGCTCGGTGAGTTGCTCGGCCGACACCTCCGAGGGGGCGGACATCATTAAATCCTTGCCTTCGCCGGTCTTAGCAAATGCTATCACTTCGCGAATATTCGGTTCGTTTTGGAGGATGGCCATCAAGCGGTCGAGACCCCAAGCGATGCCGCCATGTGGTGGCGCACCGTAGGAAAACGCTTCGAGCATGTGGCCGAAATTCGCTTCGATATTTTCCTCGGTATGCCCCATGATCTCGAACACACGCTTCAAGGCGAGCGGAGTGTGATTGCGGATGCTTCCTCCGCCGATTTCGAAACCGTTGAGCGCAACATCGTATTGTGTCGTGAGGATTTCATCAATTTTTTCTTTGTTCATCAACCACTCCATGTGTTCGGGCTTCGGTGCGGAGAACGGATTATGTGTGAATGTCCACTTGGGCGACCCGTCAGGGTTTAGCCCCCCTTTGTCGGCTTTCTCAAAGAACGGGAAATCGACCACCCAGCAGAATGCCAAGAGATCGGGGTCGTTCTTGTCTTTGCGAATGTCCGGTTTATCGTTGCCGTAATTTTTCATCGCCTCGGCGTAGGTCATACGCGGGAACGGCGTTTCCTGTATCTTTTTGTGCGGCGTTACTTTCTTAACGAGTGCAATAAGGAGTTGTTCGTTCAGCGCCATCACGTTCTCACGTTCGACAAAACTCATCTCCATATCGAGCTGTGTAAATTCGGGCTGGCGATCCCCCCGCGTATCCTCATCGCGCATGCATCGTGCGAATTGAAAATACTTCTCAAAGCCCGCAACCATGAGGAGCTGTTTGTATTGCTGTGGCGATTGCGGAAGTGCGTAAAACTTTCCTTGTTCAAGACGCGAAGGCACGAGGTAGTCACGCGAGCCTTCAGGCGTGGATTTAGAGAGGAGCGGAGTTTCTATCTCGATGAATCCTTCTCGTGAAAGAAAGTTGCGGCAAAAAAGCTCCACTTCGTGCTTCGTGCGAATATTTTGCTGCATACGCGGGCGACGCAGGTCGAGGTAGCGATATTTGAGTCGCACTTCCTCTCCGATGTCGCGGCCGTCGCCGCGGACGTCTATGGGCGGCGTTTGTGCTTCGTTCAGCACCGTTATCGAAAGTATCTCGAGCTCGAGCGCCCCGTTCTCTTCGTCTTTGTTCACCATCTTTTCTGGTCGAGCATTCACCTTGCCTGTTACCTCGATGACCCATTCAGGTCTCAGCGCTCCGGCCGAGATGTGTGCTTCTTCGTGATTAGGGAGCGCAACCATCTGCACCTTCCCGCTTTTATCACGCATATCGATAAAGATAAGTTTGCCGTGATCGCGGCGGATATCAACCCAGCCTTGGAGCATAACCTCCTCCCCTACGTGGCCTTTCAATTCATTGATCGGAGTGCGTATGGTCATAATCACTTTCGACGTTATCGCGGTCTAAGAATCTGCATATTACTCCTTTTTTTTGCCTTTGAAAAGGCGGCATGAGAATGCGGAACAAAGAAATAACCCCGCTTTTTGGCGGGGTGTTGTCTCTGCTTCGTTCAGTCCAGGTGGCGCACAGGCACTCTGTTGGGCGTCACAATGAGTCGTGCGGGGGTGAGCTGATTCACGCGTACGACAGGGTTCATCTCCGGAGTGGATGTTCCCGCGGTAAGGACGACGGTGCCCCCTTCGATACAGGCTTCAAGGGTCTTGCCGTTTGCAAGATCGAAGACAACGGTAGTACGGCCATTCGAGACGCGTATGACGGTGTTCTTGTCTGTTGGCACGCTTCTGCTCCTTGAGTATGATTTTGTCCGGGGGCATCTTAACACAACACATTTATTTCGCGCAAGGGTGAGCGAGGGCCTGAACCTACTGAAAGTAATTGATCTTCATTTTTGTTTTCACCTCGCGCAAGACTTCCCGTGCAGTCTGCCGTGCCTTTCGCGTCCCCTCTTCGAGAATGTCCATAACGTAGTTCGGGTCGCCCGCCAATTCTCGGCGCCGGTCGCGAATGGGGTCTAAGAAGTCATTCAAGATCGCCGCAAGGCGTTTTTTCAACACCACATCACCTAGTCCGCCTTTTTTATATTGCTGTTTCAATTTCGCAAGTCCCTTTTGGTCAGGGTCGAAGATATCGAGATAAGAAAAGACAACATTCCCCTCAACCTTTCCCGTGTCGTTCGTGTGGACATGCTTCGGGTCGGTGTACATTTTCATCACTTTTTCCTCGACGACATCGTCTTTATCAGAGAGGTAGATTGCATTATTGAGCGATTTTGACATTTTTGCCTTCCCGTCTATGCCCATGAGGCGGCTGTGCTTTGAAACGATCGGTTTCACATGATCGAACGTTTTTCCATAGAGACGATTAAACTTATCAACGACTTCGTTCGTTTGTTCAAGTACGGGCAGCTGGTCTTCGCCGACGGGTATGCGATTAGCCCTGAACGTTAAAATGTCCGCCGCTTGAGAGATCGGGTACATGAGAAAGCCGGCGGGAACACTCTCGCCAAATCCTTTCTGCAGGATCTCATTCTTTACCGTCGGGTTTTGCTTCAAACGCGAGACCGTGACGAGGTTGAGAAAAAAAATCGTCAGTTCCGCGATCTCAGAAACTTGTGACTGGATGAACATCGTCGTTTTCTTTGGGTCCATTCCGCATGCGAGGTTGTCGAGTGCGACCTCAAGGACGGCAGAACGCACCTTTTGCGGATCCTCAGCGTTATCGGTCAAGGCTTGGACATCAGCGACCATGTAGAAAAGTTTTCCGGAGACCGTTTTTTGAAGTTTGAGGCGATTCTCGATAGAACCCAGAAAATGGCCCAAATGGAGCTTCCCCGTTGGCCTATCCCCCGTCAGCACTGTTTCCTCAGTATTTTTCATTAGAGAGCCATTTTAGCACGAAAAAGCAGGGTTTGCCAGAGAGAGGGGATGTTGCAAGAAGAAGTAACCCACAAAAAAGTCCCTAGTAACCCATAAGACTTTCTTGTGGGTTACTAGGGCGTTTTTTTCAACGGCAGTTGAATGATGAAAGCCGAACCCTTGCCAGGACCCGGAGATTCTGTCCAGATCTTTCCCCGTTGTGCTTCAAGCATTTTTTTTGCCACATACAGGCCAAGTCCGGACCCTTCGGTGTTCTCCTTTTGTCCTCCGCTCGCACGAGTAAACTTCCCGTAGATATGGTAGATGTCATCCTCCGACAATCCGATTCCCGTGTCCGCAACGCGGACGCGCACGACACTTTGTGTGGTATCTTTTTCCAACAAGATATGCACCATGCCTTTCGGCGTGTATTTGATGGCATTGTCAATGAGGTTGGAAAATATCTGCCGAAGCTTCCCCTCGTCGCCCGTGACGACAAACGTTTCCTTTTTGGGAAGTTTCACGTCAAGCGTCAATTGTTTTTTCTTCGCAGCGGAGGAAAACTCCTCGACAAGCTCTTTGAGCATCTTTTTTACGTCAACGTCTGCAAAAACGTATGACATACCCCCCTGTTCGATCTTCGAAAGATTCAGAAAGTCGGAGATCATTTCCGTAAGACGTTGAGAGGAATGAAATATCTTTTCAAGCGGCTCTTTTTCTGTGGCAGGAACCTTTCCGAAAGATCCCTCGAGGAGCATGGACGCATAGCCTTTTATTGCAGTCACTGGTGCGCGAAGTTGGTGTGAGACAATGGAAACAAACTCGCTTTTTCGCTGGCCCAAGAGCTTTAATTGTTCGTTCGATCTCGCAAGTTCGGAGTTGCTCCCCGTCAACCGTCTCGCAAGGTCACGGACTTCTTCCCGCGCTCTTATTTCTTGTTTCACGCTCCGAACGAGAAGTGCCCCAAGAAAAAGTGTCGCGGCGAAGATCACCATGTTGATGACCCGTTCGGTGCTCGACGACACAGTGAATATTTCCGAAAAAAAGACCGCAGAGAGTGTGAAAATGAAGATCTCGGTTGCGACTACACGTGCATTGAAAAGATGGTGCCGGAGCATACCGTAGGTTGCGCAGACGGTAAAAATGAGTGCATACAGCGGGCCGAACGGAACAAATGTCGTGATGTTATACATTGCGACAGGAAGTGAGATCGTGAAAAGCATAAGAGAGATCATGAGGAACATGCCGAGGGAAAGCGCATAAAGGCCCCTGCGCTCCTCCAAAAAGGACATGCTCTTAAGGCGACTCCGAAGTGTGTAAAACGTACTCGCGTAACAGAGAAAATTGAACAGTACAAACAAGAGCATGCCGGGCCCAACTTCCGGCTTCGGCCCCCCCTGGAGCAGTGAAACATTATTAAATGTGAGTGGCGAAATGACCACTCCGACCATTACGATGGCAATACTCGCCCAGACATAGCGAGACCGGGTCGAAAGCGAAAATGCGGCTGACGGAAATGTGTGCGCGAGCATGAGAAAGAGAATATTCACCGGGATTGCAAGCACGAGCGACAGTCGCATGAGAAAAAGAAGGTATGTACCGGAAATATCAGGACGTGTAGAAAACGTAAAGACGATCAGCCAAAGAGGGATAAAAAGACACTGGGCAAAGAATATCCGCTTCGTTGTACTAACGCGGTCGCTCGTGTACACCAGATACCCCAAGAGAAGCGTAAGTCCGCTTGAAACAACGAGAAAAAGAATGCCGAATTCTTGTATGAGGATCATGCGTGTGAAAGTTTTTCCAGGAAACCCCTTACTGCAGCGTTGAATTGTTCCGGTTGCTCCAAAGACGGTACATGTCCTGCGGCAGTGATAATTTCAAGGTTAATCATATCGTGTTCACGAAGAAGAGTATGCAGGCGAGGAAGGTCACTCATTATATCATTCTCCCCCGCTATCATTAAAGTGGGTATTTCGCTACTTATCAACCCTTTTTCCTGTTTAAGTTTTGAAAAATTTTTCATCATCATTCCGGCAAAACGGAACGGGCTACGTTCGTTGGCCGCAATAAGCGCATGGCCCAAGACATAGTCAACAAAACGCTCGTTGGGAATATGGCCTTTCCTGTAGCCATCTTGAAGAAAACGGCGTACATGGGTTTCGGATGGGCGAAGTATGGTAGCGAGGAGGATTGTCCGCAATAAAGGGATCTGCAGAAGTCGCTCTCGCCACGGAATACGGTTTGCGACCCCGATTGTGTCGACGAGAACAAGCCCCCGGACAGCATGAGGCATCGTACAAGCTATTTCAAGGGCGATCCATCCGCCAAATGAGTGTCCGATCAACACGGGTCTGCCGTTTACACATTGTGAGACGAAGGCAAGTGCAGCTTCTTTATAAACAGCAGGCACTTGTTCCTCGGCGGGAAGAGTGGTCGAGGTGCCGGCGTTATACATGTCTATGGCGTACACATGATAGAAAGGTGCCAGCGCTGCAAGGTTGGGAAACCATTGCCCGATTCCCATATTCGCACCATGAAAAAAAACCAATGGGAGTCTCTCCTTGTTGCCGAGGGTGACATAGTGCAACTTACCGTGCATAGAAAGAAAGTCGTGATCTTCAAAAGGAACTCCGAGAAGTTGTTCAAGCAAAGACATACGAAGTTACAATGTCTCCGTCAGCCCAAAAAAGTGATCAAGGGAGATAACAAAGCGCCCCGACAACGTGCGATCTCCTAGGAGGATCTTTCGTGCAAGATATGCGGAGAGACCGCCATTGATGAACACGGTACTTGCGAGTTGCGGACGCCCAACAAGTGTTTTGCCGATTTCCATGACCGACGCAATGGCACGTTTCGGTATATGTTCTCGTCCGACAAGCTTCACGGCGAACTCTTTTTCCTTCTCTGGCGTTATTTCGCCCGCAAGGATCTCTTCCGGAACGTTCCCGACGAGGCCGTGAAAGAGCGGGAGTGAAGTGTTGAGATCAAAACGTTCGATGTCGACGAGAATATTATCACCGAGACTTGTAAGCATAACGACGGGAATTCGGAGCTTCCGCGCCTCGATACGCAGACGGATCTTCATGTGAAAATCATCGATCGCCTCGAAGATGAGGTCAGGTTTCGGTGTGCCGAGAAAGCGCCCGAGATTTCCCTCAGAAAGACCGTCCGAAAAGAGAAAAAGTGAGGCATGCGGATCGATATCATAGATGTTGCGCGCAACAATAGTGATCTTTGGCGAACCCACGTCAACAAGCCGCGCTCGGAGGCGATTGAGGTTAGTGGTCTCGATGGTGTCGAAGTCTGCGAGTTTGAGATGTCCTCCGATCGCTCCGTATGCAAAACCGGTTGCAAAGTGCCCGCCCACTGAAAGACCGACGATGCCTAACGTCTTTTGCGAGAGGAGTGTTGATTCCTCGTTTGTAATGAGATTCCTGTTGCGGTTTGTTCGAAGTTCGATGGTCTCCTCTTGAGAAAGGGTATGAAGGAGTGTGCGTGACCAGGGAAAATAGACCCAGTCTCCCCGCAACAACGGATCCATGCGGGCGAGTTCTCGATTTACGAAACGTGTCCGTTGTTCGTTAAAATCAGACTGGTAGATCAGTTCCGGGTGACGCACCTTGTACAATTCGGTCAGTTGGTTCTTTACGATATCGCATGCGGTATATCCGTCCGGAAGCGTTTTTAAAAAGGCATCATGTTCACCCGATGAATATCCTTCCCCTAATATGGCCGGCTGTTCGTTGTTCATGAAGTTTTTTATTTAATAGTCCATTTTTGTTTCGTTCCCGGTTTAAAATAACGTAGATCTTCATAAGGGAGGAGGTGAATGCTCGGGAAGATGGCCACCCCTTTCTCTTTGAACGTTTCGCGATACTCTGAACTTTCTTTTAACAACTGAGCGATTATGCATGTCCGTATCTTTTTCGCGAGTAATACACCGGCATGTGCGTGGGGGCGAAGCTCGACGTGGATGATAAGTTCCGGCCTTCCCTTTTTGGAAAATGTTGACTGTAGAGAAAACTTTCCGGTAAGGAAGTCGTTCTCTAGCCCGTCGAGTGCTCTCCGTATGACTTCAGGGTAGATCTGAAATGCAAAAAAACTTACCGAAAAATCGCTACGCTCGAATACTTGGACAAACGGCAAGTTCCAGATGGTCTTCTTGGGGACGCCTTTCTTCTTCGTCTCATCAAACAGCGAAAGACTCAATTTGTCGCCCTTTTCAAGCAATTCCTTCATCGTGTAGACATTCCCACGGTCTTTAAGGTCATAGCGGAAAAGCGGAAGTCCACTTCTCGCAGAACAGAAGAGGTCGCCGCCCCGCTCTTCAAAGAAAAAGAGTTCGGGAATGAATTGCGTGAGTGTAGGAACTTTCCCTTCTTGTCCGAACAGTGATCTCTTGAGCATTTTGTTGCGAAGCGCGATCCTGCGGACGGCAATAGCAAACGGTGTTTCGTAGGACATGGTGCCGAGGTCGACCGTTCCATAGTGATTGAGTGTGCCGAATGCGGGATCGACTCCGGTCTTTCGGACAACATAGTCGCGAAAATCTTCGGTGAAGCCTTCCGCGGAAAAGATGAATCCAAGCCGGAATCCTTTCCAGTTTATGCCGTCCCTGATACCGTCATCAATGATATCTTTCACGAAAGGCCCGTACCCTCCGATCAAAATTTGCTCGAATTCGCCGCCGAGTTTTTTTACGATCTTGAGTATCTCTTCCTTGTGGATACCGGGGTTTACGATAGAGAGCGGATAGCCCGTGCGTTCCGCGATTTTTCTTATTGTTGCATAGGTAAATAACCCCCCAATCCAGATTCCCATCGGAAAAGCGTTGATATAAAGCGTTTTTCGCTTGTGCACGGAAAAATTAGTGCGCAGATACAGTTCGGCCAAAAGTGCATACTGTTCGTCCTGCTCCTCAGTGCGAGGAAAGTAAAAAGGCTCCCCGGTTGAGCCGGATGTTGCAGAAATATTGTATTGCCCGCCCGCCAAGTCGCCATCCCAACAAAGCTCGTGGAGGGGGTATCGGCACAGGTAGTTGTTCTTATCAATGGGTGGAACGACGGTGAGATCTTCCCACTTTTTGATACGGGAAGAATCAATGTTGTTTGCCGCGAGAAATTTTTTGTATGCCGGAACACGTTTTCCCATTTCCCTGAAAAGCGAGAGCGCCATGCGTTCGCCACGCCCCTGCCAATAGGCTTCTTTTTTTGAAGAAAGCAGTGATTCGAGTTTGGCGGCAGACGGATAGGGAGATCTCATGATGCAGTTGCCTTTGACGAAGGGTAAAGACGCTCTTCGACGAAAAGACGCGGAGTGGTGGGAAGTTTATTCTTTGGTACGCCAAATATGATGAGAAACTGAGGGAACAATGCTGTGCTTGTAAGTTTTTTCACCTCTTCACGCAAAGAGTTTTCCTCGATCGGTGCGGCATAAAAGGATGCTGCGGCGCCCCGAGCAAATGCAGTTAATGCCAATTCTTCCATACACATGCCCGTTTTCACCCATGCTTTCGGTGAGTCTTCGGTCGAGAGAAGTATTCCCGCAAGTACCGCCTCGCGGATGCCTTTTTCATTCAATGCCCCAAGTTTTTTGCCGAGATTGAAAAAGCGCATCGCCGTCGGAATGATATATGAGAGAACGAGCGACATACGTACTGAATATCCGTGAATGCCGTCTCTTTTGGGCGAACGATTTCCACGCATCCACAGGGAGAACTCGTTTCGGAATGCGGGGTTTCCGTGAAACGCCTCGATCCCGGCTCTCGTCAATGTCCCAAGCTTCTGCATGTCGCTCGACCTATCTACAAAGCACACGGAAACTCCCTCCGGTGGCTCTACGCTTCGGAGCGCTCGCGATGCGTCTTCGGGTGGCGGGAGCATTTCACCGCGCGCATTATAGCGTTTCAAGATGGCGTCAAATAGCGGGAGAATAGTCTCGTCCGTCCCTTGTTGTTCATGAAAGTAAGCGGTTGCAACAAGTCCCAAGGGCTTTGGGTCGACAACAATCTTTTCAAACATTCCAAAGTATCTCGCCGCAACCTCAAGATTTTTCAGGAGACATCCAATACTCATGTAGCCATCGCGTCCGGTACGGTCAGCCTCCGGAAGCCGGCGAGTCGTGTCGAGATAGACATTGACCGCGTTCTCTTCATATTGAAAAAGCCACGGTTGGCTATTGTGCGTCGATGGTGCGTGTACCGCAAAGGCGAGCAGCGCATCTATCTGCTCTCGCAAACTTCCCCCCGCAGGGAATTGTCGATGTTCAGGCATGAGCTCATTATATCCTATATCCCTTCTCCCCGGAGTTCATCGATCATCTTCTTTGCCTTTGCAGAGAGTCGCGTCGGTGTTTTGATATTTACATGGATGAGAATATCGCCCGAACGACCACGCCCGGGATTGGGAACGCCACGCTCCTTCAAGCGAAGCGTATCGCCAAATTTGACCCCTTCGGGAATTTTTACCTCTACCGGCTTTCCGTCGAGTGACGTAATTTTATATACTGCCCCCAAGAGTGCGTCGGAGAGTTTTACGTCGAGCGTCATGACAAGATTATTTCCTTCGCGGTGATAAACGGCGTGCGGCTTCACGTGGATTTTGATATAAAGATCTCCGGGAATGCCGTGCGCCACCGCTTCGCCTTTTCCGCTCATGCGAAGCATCTCACCCATGTTAATCCCGGGAGGGACATTGATCGTGATCTCTTCCTGCTTTTTTATGACACCGACACCGCCGCAGGGTTTGCATTTTTCTTCAGGAACCTCTCCTTTTCCGCCGCAGAGAGTACATGTGTGTGTCGTCGAGAAATTTCCCAAGAATGATCTGCGCATTTCTGTGACACGTCCTTTGCCGTTACACGTCGCGCATTTTTTCTGCTTTGTGCCCGGTTTCGCGCCTGTACCACTGCACGTATCACAGAGCGACGTTTTTCCAAGAAGCACCTTACGCTGTGTCCCGTAGATACTTTCCTCAAACGAAATCTCAATGTCGATAGAAATATCCCGTCCGCGTTCGACGCGATTCCCGTTCGCACTTGCATACCCGCCGCCAAAAAGGTCTCCGAAAATGTCTCCAAGATCGACACCCTCAAATCCGGCGCCCCCGAATCCCTCAAAGCCGCTCGCATATCTTTGCTGTTGCCCGGGACCGGCACCGTTAAAGGTGTGCCCATACGTGTCATATTCGCGCCGTTTGGTGTCATCGGAAAGAGTCTGGTATGCCTCGTTCACTTCTTTGAATTTCGCCTCGTTGCCTCCCTTTTTGTCCGGGTGATACTGATGCGCAAGTTTATGGAAGGCTTTTTTGATGTCGTCTTTTGAAGCTGTGCGTGGAACGCCAAGTGTTTCGTAAAAATCTTTTGATGCCATGTGATTACATAAGGGAGACTTATGGGTTACCATAAGTCTCCCTTATGTAATCCTAGCAGATTTAGAGTGATTTGACAAGAAGGATGCCGCGTGCTAGCGTTTTGGTAGAGAGCAGAGTGAACGACAATAACGGGAGAATAAAACATGCGAATTGAAGACTTGGGCAAGCGTGCGACGTTTCTCATCCCTTCGGTAAAAG
>Ga0209542_10016756_pt1 | contig 12101 bp, 10 predicted proteins | sample RifCSPhighO2_01_FD_184028 | JGI IMG/M metagenome (GOLD analysis project Ga0209542, IMG submission 184028) | Soil microbial communities from Rifle, Colorado - Rifle CSP2_plank highO2_0.1 (SPAdes) (version 2) | ecosystem: Environmental > Terrestrial > Deep subsurface > Rock core/Sediment ...
GATCAGGGCCACTGATAATGGGTACCGGTGTTGGGGTGGGTGTAGGTGTTGGGGTGGGAGTTGGTGTGCGAGTTGGAGTGGGAGGGACTGCGGTTGGATTAGTCAGGGAGTAATCCGTTAAATTTATGGTGGAGGTTTTTCCACCACCTACTGTGGGGCGTAAAGCTAGATTATAAGCTTGCTCAGAACATTCTTCAGCCTTCTCAGTCCCACCACCTTTCTCTAAATTGGCATATAAACAATAGTTAGTACAATAAACAACCGAGCCAGTCTCTGCATTATTACAACCTTTTGGCTCAACAACATATAAATATTGAGGATTGGAAGATACCGGGTCTTTGGGAACCTTACCTAAATAAGTTTTTCCACCAGCAGGGGAGATGATGGGTTGATCAACGGTGATACTAATGGGATAAAAACCCTGATCAATAAAATATTGTTCCAGAGATGCTTGAATCTTTTTTAAATCTGCCTGACGAGTCACATCACGGGATTTACTACTTAAATTACCCAAATTTGGCAGTAATACAGCTGAAATAGCAGCCAAAATACTGATGGCTATTAACAGTTCAATTAAGGAAAAACCCTTAAAGGATACTTTCTTATTCATCATTTTCTATTGTCCCACAAATTTTTTAAATTATTAAGTAGGTTACTCAATAAACTCCGGGAAGTTGATATCCCAGCAACTGAGGGAGTAGAGGAACCAAGTGAAGCCAACGATCTGCCTGTGCCACTGTTATAAAGACTGGTAACCTCAGTACTCGTAATTGCCCGGTTCCAAATACCAACCTCATCTATTTTGCCCAGAAAATTATATGTGTAGCCGTCTTGTGCATACCATCGTCCAATAGCCATATTGGCTAAATTTGTAGAAAGAGCTGTATTAATGGTTTTGGATTCAGAAAGTGTCCCATCTTTATATATTTTGACAATACTTCCATCATAAGTTCCTACATAATGAGTCCACACATTAGTATCAGGAGTAACTGACGCACTGTTGCTTAAAACAAGTGCTGTACTGGGGAGGAATGTAACATTATTACTCACAAGAGAAAGCATCCAGCCTGTTTGACCAGGAGTTTCTGTTTTAGTGACAATACCACGGCTAACACCATCAAGAGAAGTTATATATACCCATGCAGAGATGCTAATACCGGTTGTAGGGTTAAGTGATGAATGATGAGGTATGTTAATATAATCGGTTGAATTGTCAAACATTCTTCCGTTGCTTATTTTCCCGGCAACTATGTCAGTAGTTCCAGATGATGTCCCGTTGTTTAAGTCCATGGAATCCGTGACTGTTGCTCCTGATGCTTCATCCATATTCCAATAGGAAACAAGGCCAGCAAGAGGGGGGTCTGCTGTTGCTGGAGTTGGGGTAGCAGTGGTTGGAGTTGGGGTTGGAGTTGCTGCTGTTGAAGTTCGATAGCGGATTATAACAATACCAGAACCCCCAGTACCTCCCCCAGTACCTCCATTCGCGATTGAGGGAGGTCCTGCACCTCCACCTCCACCTCCGGTATGAGCAGTTCCAGGAGCTCCATCTCCACCACCTCCTGCTCCACCTCCTCCAGAACCTCCTATTCCACCGTTGCCGAGATCGTAACGACCTCCACCTCCACCACCTGCATAAGTAATTAAGGAACCACTAATAGAAGATTCCCCTCCTGCCCCTCCGGCACCCCCATTTGACGTAGATGTACTGCTTCCTTTTACACCAGAACCTCCACCTCCAGCACCACCAGTACCACCACCAGTAACACCACCTCCATTATTTCCTTGGCCGGCAGTTCTTGTTCCACCAGTGCCGGCAGAAAACCCTCCACCTCCACCAGAGCCTCCATTGGTGCCATTTGGTGATGCTGTAACTCCACCTCCACCACCTCCTCCAAAAGTTGAGGCCAGTGCACCAAAAGAAGAAGGGTTACCATTACCTCCAGTAGCTCCGGTCTCTGAAAAAACTCCACGCACACCACCTTCTCCAACTGTAATAGTGTATGCTTGTGCTGTAACTGTTGCCGTACCTGTTTTCATTCCACCACCTCCACCACCTCCTGCTCCACCTGCGTTATACAGCTTAGTACCTCCGGCACCACCACCAGCAACAACTAAATATTCAACACTCATAGCACCAGTCGGAGTAAATGTTCCACTACTGGTAAAAGTATGGATGGTATAACCACCGGTGTTGTTAATATCATTCCCGCCTGTGGCAGTATAAGTGGTTCCTGCTGGAGTTGGGGTAAAGGTAGGGTTAAGAGTGAAAGCTACAGCTTGAGCTGAGGAACGGCAGTATTGAATACTATTAGATAAAGTAGCACAAACAGTAAATAGACTACCTGAGGCTGAAGTAGCATCCGGCCCCTCTTTATAATCCACCTCACCTTGAAGGGGTTTTTTACCGCCTGAGAAGTCACCATCAGTTAAGGCTTGATAGGAAGCAGTACCTATATCATAGGAGACTTCATAAGCTTTGGCTACAGCATCAACTTGGGATTTTTTTAAGGTATCCTCAGAATTTTTTCTAATCCCGGTGTAGCTAACAATCCCCACTCCAGACAAAATAGAGATCACCGCCACCACAATCATTAACTCCACTAACGAGAAACCCTTAATAAATCTAGGCATTACATCCAACTTAACACAACTTAAGAAAATAGGAAATTATTGCTGATTGCCACGGCAATAAAAAGTACCGGCAGTTTTCTCTAAATTAGCACAAACCATCCAATAAGCGTTGGCACCCCCAGAGGGTACTGACGTAGTAACAGCTCCTAAAGCAATAGTACACGCACCAGGAGTCTGTGCAGAGGCACCTTCTCTAACGCAATACTTACAGACCCCCGGGCACTGACCATCAGTAGCCACGGTGGTATTTACTGGATCAACTGGAAACGCGCCTTCTGCAAAAAAGGATGTGGCCATCGCTTTGTATTGACCGGCTGTCGTTTTACCGTAATTTGCCTCCATAGCTGAAGATACAGCATCAATATCAGCTTTTCGTCTGGCATCCCGAGCGTCTTTTTGAATTCCGGAGAAAACGGTCACACCAACCACTGATAAAACAGCGATGATGGCTATCACAATCATCAACTCAACAAGGGTAAAACCTGAGGACTTTATTTTGGGCAGTTTCATCTCTTCTTTAAGATTGTCACAATCCTTAATCGCTGTCAATACCCGTCTTAGACCCCTAGGTATTTGAGGTAAAAATTCATAATTTGCTCTCCCCAAAGCAAAACTAATAGTGCCCCTAGACTTAAAAATGGCCCAAATGGTACTGTTTGACCTAATTTTTTCTTGCCGATAATAATCATCAAGATGGAAGTTACTGCCCCAAATAAAAATGCCAAAAACAAACCGACCATGATCTTAGGAAAACTCAAAACTAACCCTAAAAATAACACAAATTTAACATCACCCCAACCCATACCCCGACCTTTGGTAATTAAAATCAGCAGGATAAAAAATACTGCTGCCCCTAAACCGCTAAGCAGGGCCCAAAAAGCCCCTTCCCAGATATATAAAATATGGTTAGTCAGATAATTGGAGTTGGGGGGCATTAAAAAGGTGCCAATCGGTAAAGCGGATATTCTTCTATAAAACTCCCAGGAACTCAAAGCTGAAGTTGTCAGCCAGTAAATTACTGAAATTAAAACAGCCGGGTAGGTGATTTTGTCATAAATATAGCCCGTTTTAAGATCCACCAAAAATACTACTGCCAGAATTACCAAAACAAACATCTTAAACAAAATCCCCAACACCCACAACAGATTGTCAACACCCGGTGTTGCCAAGCCTGATAGAGGCAGGGATTGGTAAAGTAGTAACGCCACCAAAGCCCCCATTATAATCTCCACCAAAAAAGACTCCTTTCCAATTTTTTGATTACATTTTCTACACTTGCCCTTTAAAATAAAGTAGGAGAATACCGGCACCAGGTCATACCACTGAATTGCTTTTTTACAGCTTTCACAAACAGACCTTCCCTTCAGTGATTTTTTATGAATCAGCCTATATGACGTTGCTGCCACAAAGCTTCCCAAAACTGCTCCAATAATAAAACCTATTAAAACTTGAGTTATCATATTAATTAATTAATTAAAGTTAAGTTGGTGCCCACCTCATATTGATTATCATTATCTCCACCATCATTTTTCATCTTACTCTGGTGCATATCAGATTCTAGTGTGGCATTAATCTCCCAACCAACGCTATCAGACTCAAATGAGTAGTTGAATTTATCAGTATTAACAGGATCAACCGGTAAAATTGGTAAATAATTACTTTTTTGGGCTGTCAGATCAACCTTGACCCAACCATCACCGTTTGATTTACGGTAGCCATCAATCACCATATTTGACTGACCCTGACAATCACTCTGACCATTACAAAGAGGTTTTGACATATTAATGGCCTGGGTTAAAATTGCTAAATCAGCCAGACGCAAGGAATCATTCTCCCTAGCTCGAAGCTCCAAAGGATTTAGTAGGTACCACCCAGCAACTCCCAAAGCTATCAGCAGTCCCATTAGAGCAACCAGTTCAATAAGTACTAAGCCTTTTGACATGAATTATTTGATATTAGTGGTTAATTGATAAATTGGCAAGATGATGGAGACAACCAAAAAGGCTACACCTAGCCCTAAGATTAATAAAATGACTGGCTCAATAATAGTAGTTATATTTTTTAAAGACTCATCAGCTTCTGATTCAAAGTAATCTGCCAACTTAAACAATACCTCATCTAATTTTCCGGTCTCCTCACCGGTTTTGATCATCTGGCCTACCAATTTAGGAAAAACATTGGTGTTTAACAGCTGAGCAGATAAGGTCAAACCTCTTTCCACGCCTTTATAGGCAGAATCTAAAACAGCTTTATAAACCAAGTTTCCAGTTACATCTGCAACAATTTTAATTGATTCCAGAATTGATACCCCCGACCCAACTAACAGGGCAAAGGTCCGGGTGAAATTAGTTAAAATCACCAAATTAATAATCTTATTGACGACCGGCATCTTCAGCATTAATTTATCAAAGACAAATCTGCCTTCAGGAGTTGAGATATATCTTTTACTGGCAACGGTTACCCCAATGATGATGATTAAAAATAGCCACCAATAACTGAGCAACACCCCGGTCACAGAGAGCATAATCTTGGTTGGTAAGGGTAGTTCAATACTGGATTCACTATACAATCCAGTTAATTTAGGAACTACAAAAAATACCATCACCAGAGCTACCCCAATCATCATACAAACTACCACGATTGGATAAATCATGGCACCACCAATGCGGCTCTTAAAAATCCGTTCTTTTTCCAAGTTAGTTGCTAACTCCAACAAAATTGTATCTAACTTTCCTGATATCTGGCCAGCCCGAACCAATTTGGCATAGATATTTGGAAAAACATCTGGAAATTTTTCTAAGGCTGTAGCAAAATCCATGCCACCCTTAATATCTGCTGAGATACTAGAGAGTATCTTTTTAAAACGGGGATTGGGCTCTTGGTCAGCTAAGATATCCAGGGCCTCAGACAAGATTAGGCCTGAGGAGACCATGGTGGCCAACTGACGGGTCGTCACCACCACCTCAGCAAATGAGACCTTATTAAAAAGCTGGTCAAGATATTTTTCCTGAAACTCGTTGCGGGTGGTTAAGGAGATTATAATTAATTTCTTACCACGTAATATCCTGGCTGCTTGAAACTCATCTCGAGCCTCAATCTCACCTTTGTGAGCTATACCAGTTATGTCTTTGGTAAGATAGGTGAATATCGGCATAGTTTACCTACCTATCAACTTAGCCAACAGGTCGGGTCTAAAAGAATAGTCTCTGGCTGATTCATAGCTTATTTTGCCCTGTTGGATCAATTGAGCTAGTGATGATTCCAAAGTTACCATGCCCAGTTCACCTGAGGTTTGGATCAAATTATCAATAAGATGGGTTTTGGCGCTTCTGATTAGCTCCGCCAGTGCTGGAGTTTTGAGCAACAACTCTGCAGCCATCACCCGACCCGGACTAATAGTTGGCACTAATCTTTGGGAGATGATTGCCTCCAAAACTCCCCCCAGTTGTAATCTAACCTGACCTTGTTGTGTCTGGGGAAAGACATCAATAATCCGGTCGATTGATTGGGCAGCCGAATTGGTGTGCAAAGTTGCAAAGACCAAATGTCCGGTCTCAGCGATAGTTATGGTGGTAGCAATAGTCTCCAGATCTCTCATCTCACCAACCAACACCACATCCGGATCTTCCCGCAGAGCAGATTTTAAGGCTGCGGACCATGATTTCGTATCAACAAACATCTCTCTTTGGGAAACCACCGCCCGACCGAGGGGATATATATACTCAATCGGATCTTCAATAGTGATAATGTGGGACTGTTTAGTATTATTTATCTGATTAATGAAGGCAGCCAGAGTGGTTGATTTTCCATGTCCAGTGGGCCCTACTACCAGCACCAACCCTTGACGGATCTCTCCCAATTTTAAAGCTGCCGGAGGCAGTCCTAACTTATCTAACAAAGGGATTTTTAAGGGGATCATTCTAAAGGCTAAACTTAAACCTCCTTGTTGTTTATAAATATTAGCTCTAAAGCGGGCTCTTTTTTGATGGGTAAACCCAAAGTCCAATTCAAAGGTTGATGTAAACTGTGACTTTTGAATTGGTGTTAAGAGATTTTCAATAATCCCCAAGAGCTCATTATTATTACTTGCTGTCAACCCTGTTACAGGAATAAGCTCACCGTTTATTCTGATGGTAGGTGGATAACCCACCACAAGGTGTAAATCTGAGGCATTGCGGTCAATCACCAGATCAAGTAGTTGGTCCAAATTCATCTTTAGTCCTCAGCCACCCTTAACACTTCCTCCAGGGTGGTAATTCCTTCAATAACTTTTAAGTATCCATCCTGTTTGAGGGTAATCATCCCTTCTGTAACAGCCATTTTTTCTACATCAGCAGCTGAGGATTTACTTAATACCAACTTCATTATTCCCGGAGAAAGAACCAAGACTTCATATATCCCTACTCGTCCAGAATATCCTGTGTTCCCACATTCATTACATCCCGCACCTTTAAACAAAGTAACGGGTTTTCCAGTTGGAAGCAAAGAACCAAGTATGGCTTGAATATTGGAAGCTACCTCCGTTGGTGGAGTGATCGGAGTTCGACAGTGCTGACAAATTTTTCGCAAGATTCTTTGCCCAACCACTGCATTAATTGACGAGGCTAATAAAAATGGTTCAACTCCCATGTCCAATAAACGGGGCAAGGCACCGGAGGCAGTGGTAGTGTGCAGGGTAGAAAAGACCTCATGTCCCGTTAGGGCTGCTTGAATGGCTAAGTCCGCAGTCTCGGCATCCCGAATCTCTCCAACCAACATAATATTGGGGTCTTGACGCAAAAACGACCTCAGGGCATTAGCAAAGGTTAAGCCGATCGCTGCGTTCACCTGGACCTGATTAGCACCCGGTATTTGATACTCAACCGGATCCTCAATCGTTAAAATGTTTACCTTGGTGGAAGATATCTTGGTCAGGATCGAATAGAGGGTGGTTGTTTTTCCAGATCCAGTAGGACCACAGACTAAAATTATTCCGTGCGGGCGGAGAATTTGGGCTTGAAGATTTTTCAAAGAGATACCCCTTAATCCTAAATCCTGCAGAGTTGGGGGCTGGGTAGACTTGGGCAACAACCTCATGACGATCTTCTCTCCATAAATCGTGGGGATCGTTGAGATACGAAGATCATAAACAGACTTTCCTGAGGTATAACTAAACCTGCCATCTTGAGGTAGTCTTTTTTCCTCAATCTTTAAAGAGGACATGATTTTCATCCGTGAGATTAAGGATTCGTGAACCCCCCGGGGCAAAATTACCTTTTCATGCAGAATCCCGTCTATCCTATACCGCACCCTGGTTCTATCATCTTCTGGCTCAATATGAATATCAGAAGCCTTAGATTTAACAGCATACTCTAAAAGCTGGGCAGCGATATTGGCCACCGGAGCCTCTCTGATAACCTCAGCCTTATCCTCAATCTCCTGTTCCGTATTTTGTAGGGCTGAAACTTCCTTTAACGCCGAGGATACTTCGGAGCTCAGAGTTTGGGTATATTGCTCACTAATCGCTTTTTCTATCTCCTCTGGTAAAGCCAAATAAGGCTTGATGGTAAGATTATTACGTTTCTCCAAAAACTGAATCACCTGTAAATCTAGCGGGTCAACCATCGCCAAAAATAGCTGATTGCCTTTTTTATCGAAGGGAAGGACATGGTATCTTTTGGCCACATTCTCCGGAACTGTGTTTAAAACATCCACCGGTATGGCTTTGTTTTCCAGTTTTATAAAAGGCACCCCTAAAACTTGAGATTTAGCAGTAAACAACTTGGCCAAAGGAACTAAATTACTCTTAACTAACAAAGTTTCTGTGGGTAGGTTGGTGGTAATAGATTGTTGTTTTAAGGCTAATACCTGATCTTGGGTCAGTAAACCTTGGGTTAATAAGATATCCTCAATTCCAAACTGGACAGTTGTTGGCATATAAACTAAGATACCTGCAAGGTACCTAACTAAATTATGTATTCTTTTAGATTAAAGGTCAATGAGATTTTGAGGACATGGCTCTACGCTTAGACAAACAACACCCGGTGTTGCCAAAGTTATTCCAAAGACAGATGTTTGAGTCGAGATAAAGTTCTTTGATAATCAGCCTGGTCTAGCGTAAACTTTTTAAAGGATTCCAAGGAAGGAAAGTGGTTCTTTAATAAATCTGTACTCAAATATTTTTCTTCTCTCAATCCTAAGTAGTCCATCCAGGAAGACCAAGCATAGCGATCAAGATCAATAACATCCTTTACTAGATAGGTGGTTAGTGGGTTTAGATGAATATACCGAGCTAGGTGTAAAAGCTGCTCATCTGATTCAACCCTAATCACCTTAAATCTAGCCTGAAAAACAGCCCCATTTCTATCAGACTTGGTATTATAGTATTTAGCATAACTATCCTGGAACTTCCTCATAAAGTTAGTTATACCTTTTATCTTAATCTCTTTTAGTAGAAAATGGATGTGATTGGGCATTAAACAAAATGATATGATTTCTATGTTCTTGTCTAAATTATTCCTCATTTGTTCATAAAGATTCTTTTTTTGATCAACAGATAAACGATTATACTTGGAGAAACTCATGGGAGTTTTTTCATAGCTGTAGAAGGAAAATACTTCTAGGGCTCTCTTATAATCATTTTTTACCTCAAAGATGGGAATCTTGGCAACGCTGCGATTAAAAACATGGTAGATCTCTCCTGGAACAATAACTTGCTGGCGATAAGGCATACTCTTAAAATATTATAAGTTACCCAATGTGTCAAGCTAGTCAACACCCGGTGTTGCCAAATTAAGATCAGCTATAATCTTGTTATGATTCCTTGGATTATCATTGACTCAGACATAACAAAAAGAACTGAGCAGATATTAAAGATTCTGGAAGATCAGGGTTTAAAACAAAATCATCCTAATATGTTTTGGGTGGGGAAGGGAGAGAAGTTGGGAATCGAACAAGCTAAAAAAGTAATTGACCATTTAAACTTACGTCCCTATCAAAGTGGAGGACAAGCAGTGGTCATCATTGAGGCTGATAACTTAACTCCGGAGGCTCAAAATTCCCTCTTAAAAACCCTCGAGGAGCCACCGATTGATGCAATTATCCTTTTTGGGGGCGCGTCTGAAGATAATTTCTTACCCACTGTTTTATCAAGATGCCAGGTAATTAATTCACAATTTAAAATTCACAATTTAAAATTGGAGGATAAAGAAGGGATTGAGAAACTTATTGGCTCATCTATTGAACAAAGATTTCAATTTGTGGAGAAGTTAGAAGATAAACAAAAGTTGTTGGATAGGATAACAATATATTACCAGGAAAAACTCAGGAACAATCCTGCAAAATCACAGGTGTCTTTCTTAGAAGATTTAATTCAGGCTCATCGCTGGGCCAAACAAAATGTTAACTTGCGTGCCATTCTAGAATATATTATGTTAAGAGCAGTAAAATAATATGGATGGTAATTCAAGCCCAGAATCAAATAATGAAACGTTAGTAGCAAGGGCTAGGCGCTTATCCCAAGAGTCAGCTAATAAAGCTGAGGCGGAAAAGAGACAAAATAGGGCCTTGTATGGGGCAAGTGGCACCACTAAGAAGCAGGATGAACCAGTAGTAAATCCAGCCTATGAGAGACCAAATTACCCTCCTAGTAAGATGCAACTAACCGGGATACATGAACATCATGGATCAGCACAACCCATAATTAAAGCCAAACGTGCAGTTATCAATAGCGACCCGAATAGTGTAGTTTATATCGGAGGAGACCAAGCAGAGCCTGCAAATGTATTTGCTTTAAAGCGAATAAAAAAGGTCCGTTAGAATTTTTTCACCCATTTTAGATTGCTACGACAATCTAATCAAAATAGTCTCGCTTGCAATCTGGAAATTAAACTGCTACACTGACAGCCACTATGCCACTGCAAAGATTACCTAGAAAACCAGAAGAATACTCAGCCCGAGAGATCCAAGTTTTGGAAGGGTTAGAGCCAGTCAGAAAAAGACCAGGGATGTATATTGGCTCTACCGACGAGAGGGGATTGTGGATCATGATTAAAGAGATCATCGATAACTCGGTGGATGAGGCGATGGCCAGCAGGTGTTCTAATATTTGGATCGAACTCCACAAAGACAATTTCATTACCGTCTCAGATGATGGATTTGGAATTCCTTACGACATCCACCCTAAGGTTGGCAAAAGCGCCCTGGAAGTAGCCATGACCGTTTTACACGCTGGAGGGAAATTTGGTGAAGGTGCTTACAAGGTCTCCGGAGGGTTACACGGAGTTGGAGCCTCTGCCGTAAATGCCCTATCTCAATATATGCGGGTTGAGACCAGGCGTAATAACAAAACTTTCTTTCAAGATTACTCCAAGGGCACCCCTAAACATGACGTCAGAGAGATTAAAAAAGGTGATGAGGCTACAGAATATAATTACCACTATGTTTGGGGTACTAAATCCGGAGTCCGGACTACCTTTAAGGCTGATCCAGAGATTATGCAGACAATTGAACCTAATATGGAGATCGTTTTAAAACAGGTTAAGAATCGGGCCTATTTAGTCGCCGGATTATACTTCCATATTTACGACGGAGTTAAAGATCGCGAGTTTCACTATTACTTTGACTCGGGACTTGTCGCCTTAATTAAACACATGAATAAATCAAAGGGATCAGTACACAACCCAATTTATATTCACCGCAAACTTGAAGAAATTGATGTGGAAGTAGCCATTCAATACTCAGATGGGTTTAACCCAACCCTAGAAAGCTACGCTAATGTCCAGGCGACCAATGATGGTGGAACACACGTTACCGGGTTTAAAACTGCCCTGACCCGTGCCATCAACGACTACGCCCGAAAACAAGGATATTTGAAAGAGAAAGATGATAATCTGACCGGGGAAGATACTTTAGAGGGAATTACTGCTGCGATAGCCATTAAGATGGACTCCGAACGGCTTCAATTTGAGTCCCAAACCAAAGACAAGCTCGGCAACGCTGAAGCAACCCCAATTGTTTCTCAGGTTGTTAAAGAGGGCTTAGATGTTTTTTTTGAGGAAAATCCAGCAGACGGCAGGCGGATAATTGAGAAAGTTATAATTGCTGCCAGAGCCAGACTAGCTGCCCGGGCAGCCAAAGATGCTGTTTTAAGGAAGGGTGCTTTTGAGGGTGGTGCTCTGCCCGGAAAACTGGCCGATTGCCAGGAAAGGGATCCGGCAGTATCTGAGCTGTACATTGTTGAAGGGGATTCAGCCGGAGGATCAGCGAAACAAGGTCGGGATAGAAAATTCCAAGCTATATTACCACTGCGGGGTAAAATCCTAAATACCGAAAGAGCTAGATTAGATAAAGTGTTAGAGTTTGAGGAGATTAAATCATTGGTAATTGCCTTAGGAACAGGGATCGGAGATTCAATTGATTACAACAAAGCCCGCTATCACCGGGTAGTATTAATGACTGATGCTGACGTTGATGGAGCACATATCAGAACT
>Ga0209542_10016757_pt1 | contig 12101 bp, 13 predicted proteins | sample RifCSPhighO2_01_FD_184028 | JGI IMG/M metagenome (GOLD analysis project Ga0209542, IMG submission 184028) | Soil microbial communities from Rifle, Colorado - Rifle CSP2_plank highO2_0.1 (SPAdes) (version 2) | ecosystem: Environmental > Terrestrial > Deep subsurface > Rock core/Sediment ...
TCGACAGCAGTGGAACGGTATTGCGGCAAATTTTTCCTTGACCAGGAGAGGATGATGAACGCCCCCTCGCCATTTTTTGCAACGGCAAGCATGGCAGTGCGGAAAAGCGCATTTGGGAGGTATGGCCTTTTTGACGGCTCATTGAGGTCAGGGGGTGATGCGGAGTGGTGCGGGCGGCTGCCCAGGCGTTCAATGCTCTATTTCAGCCCAAGGGCAATGGTAAGGCATCGCCATCCTGCCTCAATCTGGACGTTCGTAAAAAAACAGTACGGGTACGGAAAAGGGATGGGCCATATACAGCAATCGAAGAAAGGCAGGTTCTCGATTCGCCTGCCTTCGCCGGGAGAGATGCTGCGCAGGCATGGCATCGCCTTTTGTCTCCTGAGGATTGCGCAGGAAGCCTCATTCAGCGCCGGGTTTTGGAGCGGGAAGATAATGGGGGGATCTGCCAAGCGCTGATATCCCCCGTCAGAAGGATGACTCCCCCCCTATACAGATATCCTGCGAGGATGAGGGGGGAACAAAAGAGAAATCGCAGGGGATTTCCGGCACGTAAGGACCCCCAGAAAGCAGCGAAGAAGCCGGGGCAGAAAATGTTGAGGATTTTGATATTCCTGAGAAGGGTTCCTTTCTTTCCGTGGACGATATATCCGCCGCGGAGGAATCCGTATGCTTTCTTTCTTTGAAGAAGGAAGAATTTCTTCAATCCGTCATCTTCGCCCCACGCATGGTGCTCAACGATGATGTTGGGACAAAACAGTATCTTTCCTTCTTTTCGATGAAGCGCGTGGTTGAAGAGCGAGTCTTCGTAGACGGAATCATTGGGAAATTCTGGGAATAGCATCCCTTGTATGGATGCTCTCCTGTAGGCGACATTGGCTGTCGGAATCTCCTTCATGAAGCGCTTCTTGCCGGCGGGAAGCCACGGATAGAAGTTCAGGAGATGACTGGCATGCGCGATGTAGCGGTTGGTTGGGTTGGAAACGGCGCCGCCAACAGCAGCAGTATCGGTTCCTAAAAATTCCTTGACAAGCGAAGATATCCAGTCATGTGGGGCAACACAATCATCGTCGGTGAAGGCGATTATCTCCCCCTTGGCCTTTGCAAGGCCGGCATTGCGCGCGGCTCCGGGGCTTTTTCTTTGTATTTGGAGGTAATGGAGGTTATGGTGTTTTTTCTGGAGCATTCTGACAAGGGAGGGGGTGCCATCAGTCGAATAATCGTCAACAACCATGATTTCATAGCTCTTCTTGGGATAATCCTGCGAACACACGCGGGCAAGGCACTTCTCAAGGGGTTCCATCCGATTGTGGGTGGGAATAATGACGGAAACAAAGGGGGCGCTCATGGAAAGCGCATTGGGCGGGGGGATTTTATAGTTTATTGTGGTAAAGAAGGCATGAAACCCATGGAAAGATAAATACGCTGATTGGGAGGCAATCTTTATTAAATTTGGATGCATGGGGTGCCAACAATGGTGAATGAATATGTAAAAAACGGCGCTTTACTGTTCGCCACGATTGCGCTTATCGTTTTCGGAACTGAAGGGCTGGCCCGGCTTGTGATAGATGAGATGCCTCAGTCGGATCTCGGCCTTTTTGCTGATTCTGGCAATCCCCCTATCGAAAAGGAATTAAGAAACGCAGGGATTCCGGGCACCAGAAAAACACTTTAGGAAGGATGGGGTGTTGCCGGGCGCTTTCGGGGAAAGGGCAAGAGGGCAGCTACATTTAAATAATCTCATGGGCCCGCAGGCCTGCGACATAGGTTGATTTTAAGGGGCGGAAGATGAGTGGGCCAACTGTGCAACACCATGGAAGGGCGCGATATTCTCGGTTCCAGCGCATGATCGCGTCCCTGCGGTATTTCTTTGTCCGCTATTATTACCTTTCTCCTCTGCGGGAGGCGCTTGATCATGCGAAAAACCGCCTCCTGGGGGCATCTGCGGTGAGGCTGGAAGCATCCAGCATATGCCAGCTTGCGTGCCCGGTCTGCCCGACCGGAACGGGCGCCATCAGGGGAAGTCCGGTAGGCTGGGGGTATCTCTCCTTTGGGAATTTTGCGGCATTTGTCGATTCCAACCCATCCATAAAAAAAATAGAGCTTTCCAACTGGGGAGAGATCTTCCTCAATCCTGACCTGAAGAAAATAATCGAATATGCCTGCCAAAAAAACATCGCGCTATCCGCAGGGAATGGGGTGAACCTCAACACGCTCAGCGAAGACATGGCGGAGACCCTTGTCAGGTGCAGATTCAGGCGCCTCACCGTATCCATCGACGGGGCCTCGAGCGGCACCTATGCCCAATACAGAAAAAACGGGAATTTCGGGCGCGTGCTGGAGAACATCAAAAAAATCAACAAGTACAAGCAAATGCACCGCTCACGATACCCCAAACTCACCTGGAAATTCATCGTCTTCGGCCATAACGAGCATGAAATCCCGGCCGCGCGGAAAATGGCAAAGGGGCTCGGCATGAGGTTCTTTCCGCAACTCAACTGGAGCCCAACCTATTCCCCCATCAAAGACGAGGAATTTGTGGAGCGGGAGACGGGGTTTGGGGTGTCGACAAGCAGGGCATACCTGCGCAAGACCAATCCCGGAACGCCTTTTTTATCGTACTGTCACCAGTTATGGACCTCTCCGCAAATAAACTGGGACGGGAAACTGCTCGGATGCTGCGTGAACAGGACCGTTTCCTTTGGCAACGTGTTCGAAAAAGGCCTCGATGCCTGCACGAAAGATGAACGATACGAGCTCATGAAAAAAACGGTGAAGGGAAAAGCTCCCGTGCGTGAGGATCTTCCTTGTTTCACTTGCAGCCATTTCCCTTTCGCAAAGAATTAAAGTCCGGGAAGATGGAAGGATCCCGCCCTTCTCTCTGCAGTGGGAAGCTCTTGAGCCGATTCATTCGCCCTATTCGTAGATGTAGGACAATGACCGCCCGCGCCACTCTTCGCAGGTCTTCATCTGCCCAACAACCTTTTCTTTTCCGGAAGAATCCCAGATTTCAGATATATGCTGGCGCAGCACATTGCCGATGGAATCTTTTCTCCTGCACAGGTACACATCTCCGTCAACGCCGATGAAGAGCTGTGCCGGGGAGCAGGTGCACTTGACCGTTCTTCCTTCATACTTCCGTATGAGTTTCCGGATGTAGGAGGTGTTGGTCCCTATTCCCATTAAGAGCATCTCCCGCGCCTGTGTGATGATGGAATCAACCATCTCATCGCTGTAGTCCGGCTCGGAAATCTCCGAAGGATACCGGTTCTGATGGCACTTGATTTTTTCCATCGTCTTTATCCGGAACGGTATGCCAAGTGACTTGCATTGCTTCGCAGTGTCGAGGATCTCGCCGGCATTGTAGGGGGTGATGGTCAGTTTCAGTCCCAGAGCCATACGCGGGCATTCTTTCCTGATGGCTTGCGCCGTCTCCAGCAGCCGTCTGGCCGAGCCTTCGACACCTCTGATGGTATCATGAGACTTCATCCCGTCATAGCTGATGAACACCGAGAGCAGCCGTTGGTTGGCTTCCCGCAGGAAGCGCATCGTGCGCTCGGTGAGATAGCCGTTCGTGCTGATGCTGATGTGCGCCTGTGGGGCATGCTTCCTGGCCACGGCATAATACTCCTCAAGATTGGGCAGCAGGAAAGGCTCTCCTCCAGTAAGGGCAATGTGGCGCAGGTGTTTCATGGCAGGATCCTGGAGGATGTTGGAGAACAGGTCGAGCGGGAATATTTTTTTCCTCGGCTCCGCCCAGATGCCGCACATCTTGCATTTCAGGTTGCAGTGGTTGGTGAGTTCCACAATCAGCTTTTCCGGCTTGCCGTGCATGGCTGGCCATGAGGGGAGCAGGCGTATCAGCAGGGGATGCATAATCTCACACAAATTCTTCCAAGTGATTCCTATTTAATGATATCGATGGCTGGTCGTCTGTGCCTGTGGAGGGTATGACCGCTTGGGAACCGGCGGATAAAGAAGGCACATGGAAAAATTATTATATGCATGCTCCTGCCCAGTCCCATGGGAAAAAAAGCAAGGGGCATCCTTCTTCAGCTGGCATTCGTGCTTCTGTTTATTATACTCTGGCAAGCAATTGTAGTGGTTAGCAAGGTCCCTCCTTATATCATGGCCACGCCGGTGGACACGGCAAAGGCACTGGTGGAGCATGCAGGATTTCTCTTTGGGAATGTGGTCGTTACCCTGAAAGATGCTCTCCTCGGGTTTGCCATCGGGGCTGTTGTTGGTTTTGCTGCCGCATTCCTTGTTGTATATTCGGAGGCGCTGGATAAGTTTTTCTCTCCCCTCATGGTTGTGGCCCAGACGACACCTAAAATCGCCCTAGCGCCGCTCATTCTCCTGTGGTTTGGGCATGGGGTGTTCTCGCGGGCCCTGGTGTCTGCGCTTATGGTGTTTTATGTCATAATGATGAACACCGTAAAGGGGCTCAAGAGTACGGATATGGAGCTGCTCTACCTTATGCGCTCCTACGGCGCATCATTCTTCCAGACATTGCGGAAAGTCATGATCCCCTCTGCTCTTCCGTTCATTTTCGTTGGCCTGAGGATCGGGATGCTTCTTAGCCTGAGCGGAGCCATCATCGCAGAACTCCTGGGATATGACAGGGGATTGGGGTATGTGGTGGCTTCTGCCAACTCCCTTCTGGATATACCTTTGCTGTTCGGCGCGCTGATTGTTATCTCGTCGGTCGGATTCCTTCTTCATTACTCCATGATTATCGCAGAAAAATTTCTGCTGCGGTGGCACGTATCCCAATTCGGAGAGGAGAATTCTGAGACGGCGTGATGGCCGGACGGCAGTGTATTGGACAGGAATATTTATAAAGATATTGTGACAACTGCCTGATTATGAACTCACGAAAAATAGTGGTAGGTTTGTTTGTTGTTTGCTGCGCCTTTCTGGTGATTTTTATCTTGGGGTTGGTTGCTCTTAATGGAGCCAAAACCCCCGCCGGCACTGGAGGAGGGATTTCAAGTGCCTCCTCTCCTGCTGAAAAACCGCTAACAAAAGTCATATTCAGGGATTCTCATGGCAAGCCCTGAGTTTGAACGGCAGAAGTTCAGCACAAGAACGATTAAGCTCGCTGATTACGGCTTGGACATCCTGGGGTATGTTATTATTACCAATGATAAGATGATAAAGGAACATCCGGAGGTTGTCAGGGGTTTCGCGCGGGCGACTTTGAGGGGGCTTGCATATATGATAGACCATCCTGATGAAGCCGTTGATATCGCGATGACGCGGTTTGACGGATTAAACAGGGATACGGAGCGGAAGAGATTGGAGGTCTGGATACCTTACCTTTGGAATCAGGATGCGCAGCAGTATGGATTGGGACATCAATCAAAGGAGAGATGGGAACAGACAGAGGATGTCTTGTATAGGACCGGATTCAATGACAAGAGAATAGACCCCACCACTGTGTACACAACAGAATTCCTTTCGTCATAAAAGGCTGCCATGGATGGTACTCCCCCTATAGACGGTATTCATCCCTTGATAGCGGATATCAGCGTAACCAAGATAACTAAATCGTTCGCGTCCAACGGGAAGATGTTGCTCGTCCTTGATTCTGTCAGCTTTGAAATCATGCCTGGCGAGTTTGTGGCTGTCGTTGGCCCGAATGGCTGCGGCAAGAGCACGTTGTTGAAGGTGATTGGTGGGCTAATCAAGCCTGCTGAGGGCAATGTACTGATAAAAGGCCGCATTCCCGCTTCTGCACAGCGAAGGAACTGGATCAGCTACGTCTTCCAGAACCCAGCCCTCCTCCCGTGGAGGACGGTTGCTGAGAACGTCAGGCTTCCTTTGGAGATAATCCATAAGGGAAGAATCAAGGAGAGCAACAGACGGTCGAAGGAGCTTCTCGGGATGATGGGATTGCTGGAATTCGGGGATTATTTCCCCCATCAGCTTTCAGGAGGCATGCGGCAGAAAGTGGCCGTTGCAAGGGCATTGTCATTCAATCCTCCCATCCTGCTCATGGACGAGCCCTTCAGCGCAGTTGATGAGATGACCCGGGACGCGCTCAACCTTTATCTTCTGGACCTCTGGGACCGGCTGAAGTTCACTGTGGTGTACATAACCCATTCCGTCAAGGAGGCAGTTTTCCTTGCTGATAAGATTGTGGTGCTTTCTGAACGGCCTGCAAAAGTGAAAAAGATATTCAAGATAGAGCTTCCAAGGCCGCGCACCGCAGAGATGAGGTACTCATCCGCCTATGCGGGACTGATGAAAGCCGTCTCAGCTTCGCTGAGGGAAACAGCTGCTCTCCCGATGGCCGCCAAACGCGCATGATACTCCATCGGGAAATCAGCATACTGCATGAGCATTCTCCGCCCTGGCTTTTGAGGTTATGGGGATCTTCTGATCATCTTGTGGAATGGACGAGAAGGCTTGCCTTTGGGGGCAATGGATACAGATATTGGGAAGCGAAGTGCAGGGAGATGGAGCACTGGCCTCTTGAGAGGATAAGGGAATTCCAGCTTAAGGGCGTCAAGAGGATGATCCGGCACTGTTATGATAACGTCCCCTATTATGGTAAGTTGTTCAGGAAGATTGGTCTCTTGCCGTCTGATATCCATTCCTTGGGCTCCAGAGCCTATTGCGAAGTTCTGAAAGAAAAACCTTGAGGCCGATTCAACTGCGGGTCTTCGCTGCGCTCAGCCCGCGCAGTATTCTCGGCCTACTGCGAAAAGTTTATATATAGTATTTTGGTTTGCGATGCATATGGAAAAACGAAAGGTATTACTCATTTCTTTGGTTTCCTGCATCATCCTCCTCGGTGTCATTTCTCTCTGGCTCGTTTCGCTGATGGATGAGGGAAGCAGTTTTGGCACGATGCCCTCCTCATCTGCGGATGGCGCCTCTGCCCAGGCATCTCTTTCATCAAAGCAGTTGACAAAGGTAACCTATCGTACGTCTGACATGCCTTACATCGACGCCGCTCCGGTCATTATCGCGCAGGAGAACGGGTATTATGCCGAAGAGGGTCTTAGTGTGGAGCTGCTTCCGGGTCAGGGTTCTGTCTTCAGCGTCCAGGCCGTGGGGAGTGGAGAGGATTTCAGCGAGGCAGCGGCAAACGTCGTGTTGCCTGCCGTGGCGAAGGGTGTCCCCGTGAAAGTCGTCGCAGTGATTCTTCGGGACAGCGATAGCACGTTGTTCTTTCCGGCGAATTCAAGCATACGGCTCCCGAAGGATCTGGAGGGAAAGACGTTTGCCACAGAACTGAAGGGAACGACACATCAGGAATTCCTCATCTTCGCCAAGCTGACTGGCATTGATGTGAATAAGGTGGAGCTTTTCCCGGTGGCTTCAGCTGCACAGAAACTCCAGACGGTGCTTAGCGGGAAGGCAGATTTCACGGTAGGCGTCGCTTACATCGTAGGCCCTCTTTTCGAGGCGCAGGGCGCGAAGATGAGATCCATAGTGATCAAGGATTACGGGGAAAAATTCTACGGACAGTCCATCATCACCAACGACAAGATGATAAGCGAGCATCCTGAAGTAGTACGAGGATTCACCAAGGCCACATTGAAGGGTTTTGCCTATATGATAGACCATCCTGACGAGGCGGTTGATGCGCTGGTCACCCGATATCCGGAGATATCTCCTCAAAGGGCACGGGCAGGATTGGAGCGTATTCTTCCTTATTTGCAGAGCGAAGAGACCCAGCAGCATGGATTGGGGTACCAATCAAAGGAAAGATGGGAAGAAATGCAGGACCTATTGTATGATAATGGGTTCATGGACAGGAAAATAGATGTCACCACTGCATATACCCTAAATTTTCTTCCTCAATAGGAACGTAGTCATCAGTTCAGTATAGGTGGCATCTTCCATGGTAAACATCAGTGTAGATCGGATATCGAAGTCGTTCGGGGTGAAGGGGGGGAAGCTCAGGGCTATTGATTCTGTCAGTTTCACCATCAATCGGGGAGAATCTGTGACCATCGTTGGCCCGAATGGCTGCGGCAAGAGCACATTGCTGAAGGTGATTGGGGGATTGATTAGGCCTACAGAAGGAAGAGTCCTCATAAATGGCCATCCCACTGTCTTGGCGCAGAAGAGGAGTGAGATTAGTTATGTCTTCCAGAATCCTGCCCTTCTCCCCTGGAGGACGGTTGCTGAGAACGTCAGGCTTCCTTTGGAGATAATCCATAAGGGAACGTTGTCATTCAATCCTCCCATCCTGCTCATGGACGAGCCCTTCAGCGCAGTTGATGAGATGAGCCGCAATGCCCTGAATATGTACCTCCTTGACCTCTGGAACCGCCTGAAGTTCACGGTGGTCTATGTGACACATTCTGTCAGGGAGGCAGTTTTCCTTGCTGATAAGATTGTGGTGCTTTCTGAGCGGCTTGCCCGCATCAAAAAAAATTTCAGCGTCTGCTTGGCAAGGCCGCGGACGACGGAGACAAAGTACTTTCCCGCATATACGCGACTCATAAAAGCGGTGTCATCCTCGCTATGGGGGAAACATTTTCATGATGTCACCGCCAGATATCCATGATGCTCTACAGGGAAATCGGCCTATTGCATGAATATTCTCCTTATTGGCTCTTGAGGCTCTGGGGGTCATCCGACCGCCTGGTAGCGTTGTCAAGAAGACTCTACTACGGGGGAGGTGGATACAGGGGCTGGGAAGAGAAATGCAGGAAGATGGAGCGATGGCCACTTAGTAAGATTGAGGAATTCCAGCTCAAAGGCATCCAGAAGCTGGTGCGCCATTGCTACGAGAATGTCCCGTATTACAGTCGGCTGTTCAAAAAGCTTGGCCTTCTGCCGTCGGACATCCGTTGCCTGGAGGACCTTGAGAAGCTACCGGTGCTGACGAAGAATGACGTCCTTGATCATTATCCTGAATTCTTTGCGAGGAACATGTCAAAATCGTGGAAGTACCATCAACAAACCTCTGGCACAACCGGGAGACCGGCGATGTTTTACCGCGATGAGGGGGCTGCGGCTGCGTTTATTGGCAGTTGCGACTATTTTGGCATGATGTCCCCCAATGAGATGAGGAAAACAAGGGCCCTCATATTCAGTAGATGGGCGATTTGGAGTCTCCTTTATCGGAGGTATAATCCTATCTTTTCCCGTTTTTCCCCCGTCACCGGAGGGGTGTACGTTTCTGACCTTCCGCTGGGAGACAGCACATTCGAACTGTGCGCCAGATACATAAAAAAATTCAACATACAGCGCATATATGGGTTCCCTTCTGCCGTCTATGCATTTGCCAAGTATGTTGAAAGGAAAAATCTTAGTACCAATATCAAGGCAATCCTTTGTGGGTCTGAAATCCTGTATGAAGGCCAGAGATCAGTCATTGAGAAGGCATTTGGATGTGAGGTTTTTGATTGGTACACGTCGTCCGAGTGCGTTGTAAATGCGTGCGAATGTGAGAAGCACGCTGGCCTGCACATCACCCCGTTTAGTGTGGTAAACATAGACCCTTCCAAAGTGGGAAAGGCCGTGGGGAGGATTGTCTTCACAAGCATGGCCAGCTATCTCATGCCTCTTTTAAGGTACACTGCAGGGGATGTGGGATCCATCACCTACAAGAGATGTGCTTGCGGGAGGTCATATCCACGCCTTCGCCGCATCGAAGGGAGGACAAACGATTTTGTCATCCTTCCAAACGGCCAGTATATCCATCCAGTTAAATTTTATATGTACCCTGTGGAAATAAAGGGAATTGAGGATATTTACTTCCTCCAGCATGAGGATTATAGCATGGATATCTCAGTGGTGAAAGAGAAGGGAGTGGATAAGCGTGAGCTTGCCCAGATCATAGGCAGAAGGTTCAGCAAAACGACTCGTGGTGTTCTCCCTTTCTCTGTCCGGTTCACCGACGCCATCAGGCGGAGCAGCAAAAAATACAGGATTGTGGACACAAAAGTCGTTTCAGACCTTAACATGCCAAGAAAGAGGGGATAGGCGGCAATCCTTCGAAAGTCTAAGGGAGCCATTTCTTGGCAGTAGCAGACATAAATGTCTCTGAGTCAGAAAGAAATAAAAACCTCCCTTAAGTAATTGAGGGGTATGGCAAAAATGAGCGGTTTCTTGTCTTTTTCAGGAAAGATGCTGGCAACAGGCGTTGCCGTGCTGCTCGTCCTGTCCTTATTCGGCTGGTATTTCAGGATTGACCTTAGGGTTGATGATCCGTATGCATGGCATGTATACATGGGATACCAATATCAGTCAACAAACAACATTGCCCTGTCAACGATGCACTTCCGTAAAGCGATTGCGCTGGACGAGTCAAGGCCGGATGCTCATCTGATGATGGGCAGATACTATTACAGGATTGGGGATATTGATAAAGTCGCGGAGGAGATTGCCTATCTTAAAGATTATCCCAGGTATACAGCTGAGTATCATTTTTATTCTGGTTATCTTCTCCAAAGGATGGGTAGGCTTGATGAAGCCATAGGCCAGTACAACGATGCTTTGAAGAAAAATTATTCCCTTCCTCTATACCCGGGAAAGGATTGGTGCACGATATACCTCTATGTGGGGATTGCTTATCTGCAGCTTGGCAATTATTCTGAAGCTGTTCGGTCCTTTAGTGAAGGGATTGGGGGGATTCAGAGCATAGAGAGTGGGAAAATGGGGTGGATGGCATCCGCTGACTCACTCGGTGCCATGTACGCGGCGCGGGGGATGGCTTACCGGGGATTGGGCAAAGAAGACCAGGCAGAGAAGGATTTTAATGAAGGGTATCGATTGAATCCTGGTGCAATAGAACAGGTACACATTGCGTTGGCTGATGGGCAGAGCGATCCATTCGCTTGATGGCGGGACTGAAAAGAGAAGGAAGGAATGGTGGAACTCTCCTACCGGATCCTTTCAGCCAGATGCCGACGGATTGTTTTCTGACAGGGGGGCATATCCGGTGACTTTGAAAAGGGTATAATTGTATCTTCCCAAGACAAAGTTAAGTTGGGGAATAGTTGAAAATAGCTTCAGGAAATAGGAACATCTCGTAGAGGGGTTCATTGATGATGTTGATTGGTATTTTTTTAGTTTCAAGCAATAGGCATCAGAGAAATAATAGACGCACCCGCCATGCTCCAAGCGCTCCTTAACTATCTCCGGGTTCATGATTGCAGCACTTGTACGTATAAGCTGCATGGGTGTGGGCTCAATAACAACCGGCTGCTCGGCGATGAGTGTGCATTCCTGCGGCACGGTCTCCCGTATCTGCCTGCTGCTTTCGGTCTCAAGGGCATAATGAGGGTAGAAATCTATATTGGGATAAGATTGATATCGTTCCCCATAATAGCTTACATAAAGCCCTCCGCCAAGGATGAACAGCACAAGTCCGGTCACAAGGTTTACAGAAGTTTTGGTATGCGGGGCGAAGGACATCCTATCAAGGGAAAGGGACGCAAGAAGAATGAGGAAAATGCTTGGCACCAATGCCATCCTTGGACCTGATGAGTAGAAGAAGATAGCGAAAACAGATAATATGAGGAAGGCCCCGAGCGCAAAGAATCCAACGTTATCAGGTTTTTTATCACCGGTCTTCATTACTATCAGGGGTAGCGCCAAAGCGAGATATAGGTAGTTGTAAGAGACATCCTTGAGGAAAGGGAACAGGTTGAAGAGATAAAAAATGGGAATTAATGGGAAAGGTATCCTTATTGAGAAAAATTTAGCAGAATATGCCATCAACACCATTGTCAAAAAGATGAGGAAAGCCAAGAAGCCAGCTAACAGCGCTGTGCGCTGTTTTGGCCGAAATTTCGCAATAATCTCAGCAGAGGGGAGGATGATGATAAGAAAGACAAGCAGGATATGTTCGTATCGGATGGAAAATGAGAAAAAAAGTATGGTGATGAAAAGGAAGAGGAATGTGATATCAGCTGTTTCACGATAGACAAGCAGCGCGAGAAATACGAGTAGGATGAAGAAAACGGCAGGCACGTTCGTCTCAGCCGAGTGCGACCAGATGATGTGGAGGGGGAAGAATGCGAGCAAAGCAGCCGCCCAGAGCCCTGCCCGTTCTCTCCTGAACAGCAGGAAGCAGAGGAAAAAGATGAGAAGTATGGACAGGCTCCCGAAGAGGGCGCTCAGGAAGA
>Ga0209542_10016759_pt1 | contig 12101 bp, 13 predicted proteins | sample RifCSPhighO2_01_FD_184028 | JGI IMG/M metagenome (GOLD analysis project Ga0209542, IMG submission 184028) | Soil microbial communities from Rifle, Colorado - Rifle CSP2_plank highO2_0.1 (SPAdes) (version 2) | ecosystem: Environmental > Terrestrial > Deep subsurface > Rock core/Sediment ...
GTTATTATGAGAGCATGCTTAACCCATTTCCAGATCTTCTGAATCTCACTCTTTTCGGCCCATTGATCCTTAGAATTCTTCTTGGTCTGATTTTTATAGATCTTGGTCTTTTGAAGTTGCGCGGGGAAAAGGAGGGGTGGCTTGCCTCTTTTGAAACACTGGGCCTGCGTCCCACAAGCTTGTTTTTGCCCCTTTATGCTTTACTACAAATAATAGGGGGGCTACTGCTATTGGCTGGCCTCTGGACGCAAATAGCCGCTTTAACTTTTGTTATCTTTACACTTATCGAACTCTATATTGAATGGCAAGCGCGCGAAATTCTCAAACGAGATTTTGTCTTTTATCTTCTCATCTTTACGATTTCACTTTCTTTACTTCTCACTGGCGCCGGCGCTTACGCCATAGACATCCCGCTGTAAGAGTTGTAATCTTTCTAGGATTGCGCCCATAGCTTAGTTGGCCCGCCCGCAACGCCTGAGGCCGTAGGCAATGGCGGGCAGGTAGCTCAGTTAGTCCAGTAGAGTAGGCGACACTGCGCCCATAGCTCAATCGGTAGAGCAATTCCCTTTTAAGGAAGAGGTTCCTGGTTCGATTCCAGGTGGGCGCACCAAACAAAAAACTGTGTTATAATGTTGGGAACTAACTAATAAAAGTATGAATATAAATCAAAAAGGTTTTGCGAATATAGTTTTAATTGTTTTGGTAGTCATACTCGCCGGAGCAGTAGGATATTTTGTTTTCACAAAAAAACCAGCTCCTGTCGTTGAACAAATAACATCTCCGACTACAACACCGCCCACCAATAATACTGTTTCGCAAAATCCACCATCCGCACCCTTTATTAAAGTTTTATCTCCGAATGGCGGGGAAACTTGGAAGATGGGGCAAACTTATAGCATTGTGTGGGAAGTAGATAAACCTTACGGCGCCGTACAAATTCAAATTGTCACAGACGAAACTTCCGATCAGCCTTATTTACTTACAAATGGATACCTTGAAGGAGATGCTGCTAAAGCTGGCTCATACTCATTCACACTTAAAAACTGGTGGGTTCCTGGGTGGGCTAATGGGAAATACAACAATATTCAGTCCCCAGTAGAACTAGGAAAATACAAAATACGGTTAATGACTGGGGTTGGTGGCCCTACGGATTCCAGCGACAAACAATTTAGCATTGTCAAGTAACAGAATCGCCTTTTTAAAGGGGTGAGCTTGCCACCAAAGAAAAACAGATACGCTATGTCAAAAATTCTAGACGGTAAGAAACTTAGTCAATTACTGGCTATAAAGCTCGCAAAGAAAGTTAAAAAACTCGTTATTAAACCAAAACTGGTTATTATCCAGATTGGCGATCTGGCAGAATCAAACACATATATTAAAAATAAAAAAGCTTTTGCTGAAAAGATTGGCGTTATAGCTTTTCATAAAAAATATCCAAATACAGTAAAAGAATCACAAATAATTTCCGATATTTTAAAATACGACCGAGATACTTCCGTCCACGGCATCATGGTGCAATTACCCGCGCCCAAACATTTCAATATTGAAAAAGTGCTTGAGTCTATTGACCCAAAAAAGGATGTGGATGGACTAACAGCAATTAATACCAAACATCTATTTGACAATAACGAGGCATTTATTCCTGCTACAGCCAAAGGCATCATTGACCTACTTGAAGAATATGAAATTAAGATCAAAGGAACAAAGATAGTGATCGTAGGTCAATCATCTTTAGTAGGCAGACCAGCGATGCTCGCCCTACTAAATAAGGGCGCGACAGTCACCATGTGCCATAAAAATACTAAGAATTTGGAAGAAGAGACTAGGCGCGCGGATATATTGATAACAGCCGTCGGCCAGCCCAGACTCATTACCACAAAGCATGTATCTGCCAAGCAAATTGTTATTGATGTCGGCTTCAATGTTATTAGAAAGAAGGAAATGGTAGGAGATGTGGACTTCGAAAAAGTTCGAAAGATTGTCAGAGCAATCACGCCCGTACCCGGAGGTGTCGGACCTATGACTGTCGCCTCTCTTTTCCAAAATCTAATAGAGGCGTATTCATTACAAACTTAGAAGTGTTTTTTCGATGAGAGTTTCTATTTCCCCTTGGCCTCGTCTGGCTAAGATATGCCCGATAACTAAACTTTCCGAGAGTTTTTCTAGTTCACCGAACTGAAAATTCTTAAGAAAACTCTTGGCCTTGTTGTATGGAAATATTTTCATGTCTGTCTCACTAACATCTTTCGTCCTAGAGGCCATGAGCATAGACTTCACTTGCCAAACAAGCTTAAAGAAAATTTCTTCAGCACTCACACCAGCCGCCAGCGCCTTCTGATACAGAATCCACGCCTCTTTTCTTTTCCTACTCCCCAGAGCATCAGCCAAGGCAAAAACATTAAACTCCGCTCGGCTCCTTAAGGTCAGACCTTGGGAATCAGTATTAAGGTCTGACCTTTCCCCGCCGAGATTAACATCAACCACAGTTCCAAATATGTTCTTGTGATAAAACTCGTCGGCCATGGAATTAATTTTCAATTTTACAATTTACAATTTTCATTAAATTTTCAATATTCAATTTCTCAAACTGGAACCGATCTTTTGGAAAATAAGTGTTAATTCTTGAGCTTCTTTCCATAAAAGATCAATGACTTCAGCTTTTTCTGGCATAAAACTTTTTGCCATTCTAAGCCAGTGTTTAGTTTCTTGTACCTCTTTTTTACATATAAATATTTTATTTTGAAAGTCTTTTCTAGATACGGCACCATTGGCTTCCATATAATTAGCCCCGACACTTGTCCCAGCTCTTATTAACTGATTGAGTATTGGATCTGCAAGTTTATCACTTCTTATAGAACGACAGAAACTTATTGTCTGCTCCCCGAACCTAGCTGTTCTCTCTTCTAGATCGTACTTGTTTGAAAATTTGTCATTGTTCATTGTGCCTTGATTGTAAATTGAAAATTGTAAAATTGGAAATTACCCATTTACTTTCCTCATTTCGCCCCAATTCTCCCCCACTTGCGCTTCAGCAATGATAGGCACATCTAGAGTTTTCTCTTTTGGCAATATCGTTTCCATAATGTTTTTGAAGTGCTTCACGGCTTCATCTACCAGAGAATCCCTTACTTCAAAAACTAGTTCGTCATGTACTTGTAGGATCAGGCGCATATTATTTTCGTATCCTTCAGACTTGATATGCTGGTCAATTTTATTCATAGCTATTTTAATGATGTCTGCTTGAGTGCCTTGCATCGGCGCGTTGATAGCCATCCTCTCGGCTTGCGCGCGTAGATAGGGTAAGGGTGAATTGATGCTTGTGAAATATCTTTTCCTGCCAAACATGGTTTCTGTATATCCCTTCCGTCTGGCTTCGACCTTAACTTTTTCTAAATAATGAGCCAGTTGGGTAAAGGTTTTAAAATATTCTTCGTAAAACGCTTGCGCCTCTTTACGATCAACCCCCAAATTGACCTTAAGAGCATTGACCCCCATACCATAGAGGATACCGAAGTTAATGGCCTTGGCTTTCGTACGCATGCCCTTATCAACCATCTCCTTTGGGACCCTGAACACCCGCATGGCCACTCCCTCATGAACATCAATTCCAGATTTAAATATTTCGATTAATTTCTTGTCCCCGGAAAGGATAGCGGCAATGCGTAATTCAATCTGTGAGTAGTCTAAAGAGACTAGTTTGAACCCGTTCTCCGCCACAAAAGCATTACGGATGGCTCGACCCAAAATAGTTTTGTTGGGAATATTTTGGAGATTAGGGTTACTCGACGACATGCGACCCGTGGCCGCTCCAGCCAATATGAAAGTGGAATGCAGGCGAGAATTTTTATCCAAGAGAGGCGGTATAGCGTCTATATAAGTAGAGAGCAGTTTCGATAATTCGCGATATTCGAGAATTAACCCAATGATAAGATGCTTGTCTCGAAGCTTTTCTAGTTCTGACTCTTTAGTAGATAAAGTGCCGGTGGGAGTTTTCTTTTGGTTCTTTCCGGCCAAATTGAGCTTAGTAAATAGGACTTCAGAGAGTACTTTAGGAGAATTGATATTAAACTCTTCTCCGGCTTCTTTCCAAATTTTCTTTTCCAAACTAGAAAGTTCTTTGTGGTACTTAACTCCGAGATTTTGCAAAACTTTTTTATCGATTTTCACCCCCCTCTCGTTCATCGCCTCCACTACGAGCATAATTGGTTTCTCGATTTCCTCAAAGACTTTCCTCACATTACGTTTATCTAACTCAGTTTCAATCGCCTTTTTTGCATCTTCAACATTTTCTGTCTTAGTAAATCTGAATACTTCTTCGAGTGTGGGGTTGGCGAAATTTGAATCTATCACCCAGAGGGCCAGCCGTAACCCCTTCTCTTCCGCCGAATCGAAAGCGAGTGTCGCTGTTTCTACCTTAAAACCCTTAACACCGAGCAAATTTTTTACTCTCTCCCCCATAGTTTTAAACTCAAGTTCCTGAAAAAGGTTAAGTAACTTATCTAAATCCAGATTTTCTTTCCACTCTGGTGGCAAGGCAAAATTAATAGGCGCGTCTGTGCGAATGGTGGCTAACGTCTTAGAAAAGCGCGCCTCTTCTTCATTTTCCTTAAGTAGATTTATTATACGGTCGCTTAATTTAACTTTATTTAGATTTTTATAAATATTTTCGATAGTGCCAAACTCTTGTATAAGTATAGTTGCAGTTTTTTCCCCAATACCTTTCACTCCAATGATGTTGTCCGATGGGTCACCACGCAGACCCTTGTAATCTATCAGCAATTTCGGCGGGAAACCGAAGCGAGCCAAAACTTTTTTCTCATCATAGAGAATTGTGTCATTAATCCCCTTCTTCAGGGTGTAAACCTGGACCTTTTTATCATCGACCAGTTGTAAAGTATCCATATCGCCGGAAGCTACAATAATTTCGATATTTTTATTATTTTTTAAGTCGCTAACTATAGTGCCAATAATGTCATCGGCCTCAAAGCCGGGGTGAGAATAAATTGGAATCCCAAAAGCGGTGAAAACGTTTTTGGCGCGTTCGAGTTGTAAGACCAAATTATCGTCTATTTTGGCTCGGCCAGCTTTATATTCCTCATAAACAACGTGTCTATGAGTCGGCCCGGGCAAATCGAAACAGGCCACGAGATAGTCTGGTTTGAGTTCAGCAATAATCTTCAGAAGCATAGCCGACAAGCCATAGAGCGCCCCGGTCGGCTCACCTTTTGATGTCGCGAATTCTGGCAGAGCGTGATATGCCCGGTGGATGATGGCATGGGCATCGAAGAGAATTAATTTCTTAGATTGCATGTTTGAAGTAAACCCTTCTGGCATCCTTCGGAATTATTCCTTCTACCCTTTCTGGCCACTCTACAAGAATGAAGTTCTCTGGGTCATTTATGAGCTTCTCCCAACCAAGATGGAGAAGTTCTTCTTCTTTTTCTAATCGATAGGCATCTATGTGAATTAATTTTTTAAATCCCTTCCAATTTATATTGTAAAATTTCATTATCACAAAGGTGGGACTCGGCATATTCTCCTCCACTCCCATAATTTTCCCAAACCCTTGGGCAAAAGTGGTTTTCCCAGAACCCAGGTCTCCTTGTAATGCCACGACAGTTGCTTTCATCCCGTACGAAATTTATGATTAATTGACTTTCGGGGGAAATATTCACGTTTATTTCGTACGGGATTCATAGGAACATTTTAACATTTTAGCAACGAAAAAGGGCGGGGACTTCGAGTCCCCGCCCTTCGCACTACAGACACCTATTGGGCCTTCCCGGAAGATGAAGTACTTTTATCGTCCAGGGTACCGACTTGGACCCTTGACGGGTGTTCACTCCGAACTCCTTTGTAATCGATCCGACATATACTGTTCGGTCAGATGAGTACCCCTTTGCTGTTAGAAATACCGTCCGATCAGGCCCACTAAAAGCAGTGGACTCAAGCCGTACAGTTCTAGAACCACTGTACGGTATCCCCACTGCCCCGGGTATAACACCGTAAGTGCTCTCCAGGTCAATGACTGGCGCGCAGTTGTTGATCACCGTAACGGTTACCGCTACTTGGGATAGCGGCGGGGCGGGTATTTGAACTACACTGCCGTTTGGCAAATGCAGAGCACACCCACTCACCGCCAATACGATGAGTCCTACCGAAAAGAGCTTTTTCATGGTCCCCTCCTTGGGGTTGGTTGTCTGATGACATTATACCACATAGCTTATCATAAAGTCAAGCAGTCAAAAATAACGCTAAAATAGGGCTTTTATTGTATAATACAGCCATGGTTAAGTTTGACGAAGAAAAACAGGAGGAACGTGTCCGTGCCCTTCATAAAAAGGAAGAGGAGGAGCTGGCTTCCACCCTTTCTGCCTATCACGGTGTCCCCTATCTCGACCTTTCTACATATCCCATCAATATCGATGCGTTACGCATCATTAAAGAAGAAGGGGCACGCGCCGCTGATCTGGCCGTCTTCAACATTAAAGATAAAAAAATTGATGTGGCCGTCCTCTCTCCCAAAAATGAAAAAACGATAGAAGCAATCGAGGATTTGAAGCGTCGTGGTTACACGCCAGAGATATTTATGGTCTCACACCAGAGTCTCCAAAAAGTTTGGGACAGATACAAGGAACTTTCGTACTCACTTGAGACTAAATCTGGCGCCCTTGACCTCTCGAACGAAAAGATTCTAGAAGTAATCAAAAAAGTTATCTCGCTAGCCGACATCAAGAAGTTGATAGAAGGGGCGCTTGTGATGAAAAAAGCTTATCGCATTTCAACAATCTTAGAAATCATTCTAGCCGGCGCCATTAGTTTAAAGGCCTCTGACGTGCACATCGAACCAGAGGAAAAGGATGTGCGACTACGTTACCGACTTGACGGTCTTCTGACCGATGTCCTGCACTTTGACTCTCTAACATTTGAACTTCTTCTCTCTCGTATTAAATTGTTAAGTGAACTTAAACTTAATATCACAGAAAAGGCCCAAGATGGTCGCTTCTCCATTATTCTCAATGACATTGAGATAGAAGTGCGCACCTCTCTTCTCCCGGGTCCTTATGATGAATCAGTAGTTTTGCGTATTCTCAACCCCAATGCTATTGCGGTCGAGCTTGAGGCGCTTGGAATTCACCCAAGATTACTTGAGATCTTAAAGAGGGAGATACGCAAACCCAACGGCATGATTCTTACCACAGGACCAACCGGTTCTGGTAAAACCACGACACTCTATGCATTCTTGAAAAAGATTTATACACCGGATATTAAGGTGGTTACCATAGAGAATCCTATCGAGTACCACATTGAGGGTATTGTGCAAACGCAAGCGGAGGCAGAAAAAGGTTACTCATTTGCCGAAGGCCTAAGAAGTACTTTGCGCCAAGATCCAGATGTAATTATGGTCGGAGAAATTCGTGATAACGAAACTGCCGAGGTGGCGGTTAATGCGGCGCTTACGGGCCATTTGGTACTCTCCACACTTCACACCAACAACGCGGCCGGGTCATTCCCACGACTTCTGGATCTTGGTGTTAATTCCAAAGTGATCAGCTCTGCTCTAAATGTTTCGATAGCCCAACGACTAGTACGCACCCTCTGCCAAGAATGTAAAAAGGAAATTCCTCTCGAAGGGAAAAATAAGGAGACTGTTGACAATGTCTTGGCCAGTATTCTGGACCAAACCTATCTTGATGGCATCCAGATAGCACACATATGGACCGCTGTAGGTTGTCTGAAGTGTAGTGGACTTGGATTCAAGGGAAGGATCGGTGTCTACGAGGCCATCCTTATCGATAACGAGATAGAAAAGGCAGTGATCGCCAATCCCTCCGAACGTGATATTCGCGAGGCCGCTAAGGGTCAAAAGCTCTTAACTATGGTTCAAGATGGTATGATCAAGGTGCTCTCGGGTATCACCACGCTTGAAGAACTCGATCGCGTGGTAGACCTTTCGAGCGTGTCCAGTACATAAATCTCTAAGCAACATCCCGACAAAAGTCGGGACTAAACGAATCTTTTAAGGATGGCCTCAGAAACCTTTACCCCGCCCGCAAGGGGCGGGGCAAGAGATACCAAGAGCGTCCTTAGAGAAAAGTCCAAATACCCCGAAAGGCACGTTGTTTAGAGATTTATGATCTGGATGATAATAACAAATAACGACCATTACAGTCTAGCACATAATACTTTTTATGTCAAGTAAATTATCCAAGGAATCTAAAAACAAACCTGCGAATGACGAGAATACACATGCCTCTTTTTTAGACAATGAATTGAGGCCTTCGAACTGGCAGGACTACATAGGTCAGAAGGCGGTGAAAGATAATCTTAAAATTCTTATTCAAGCGGCCACAGAACGTGGTGTCCCTCCGGAACACGTCCTCTTCTACGGCCCCCCAGGGCTCGGCAAGACTACTCTGGCCCACTTAGTGGCTAAAGAGACGGGCCGGGCCATTAAAATCACCTCTGGCCCAGCCATAGAGAGAGTTGGAGACCTCGCTTCTATTCTGACCAACCTTTCGTCTGGAGACATCCTTTTCATAGACGAGATTCATCGTTTGAATAAAACTATTGAGGAGGTGCTCTACCCTGCTATGGAATCAGGGGTACTCGATATTATCATTGGCAAAGGGCCATCGGCACGCACAATTCAGTTGGAACTACCGCCCTTTACTTTACTTGCGGCTACTACACGCGTAGCTATGATTTCTTCACCCTTACGCAGTCGCTTTTCTGGTGGGGTGTTTCGTTTGGAATTTTATAGTGAAGATGAGATAGCGGAAATCTTGCGTCGTTCGGCAAAAATTATCGGTGTCAAACTAGAAGATGGCGCCGAAAAAGAAATTGCTAAACGCTCGCGCTTTACCCCGCGCACAGCCAATTATTTTCTCAAACGCGCGCGTGATCTGGCCCAAGTGGAATCAAGACCCCTTGATCGCAAGACGGTTGAACTTTCTCTAAAACTTCTTGGCGTAGATGAGAAAGGACTTTCTCCGTCCGACCGGAAGTTATTAGAAGTTATTGCAGAAAAATTTGCCGGTGGGCCAGTCGGACTTTCTACTTTAGCGGCCGCGCTCTCGGAAGAAGAGGCCACCATAGAAGAATTTAACGAGCCCTATCTTTTGCAACTTGGGCTTATAGAACGCACAGCACGGGGCCGGGCTCTCACGGCCCATGGTTATAAACATCTGGGCAAAACTCCGCCCGCTAATCTCCAAAAAAAATTATTATGAGTGGGCACAATAAATGGTCGAAGATTAAACACAAGAAAGCCGGTACAGATGCGGCTAAGTCAAAGATTTTCTCAAAGATGGCTAAGCTTATCTCCACTGCCTCAAGACAGGTACAGGGCGATGTTACTTCACCGATTTTAAGAGCCACTATAGAGAAAGCGCGAGAATACAATATGCCCGCCGACAATATTGAACGCGCTATTAAAAAAGGGGTGGGAGCTGATGATCTTGCTCTAGAAGCTATTACTTATGAAACTTATGGCCCTGCCGGCTCGGCTTTAATCATCGAGACCCTGACTTCAAATCGTAATAAAGCTGCGCAAGAAATAAAGTTTATTCTTTCTAAGCACGGCTTCACCCTAGCTGTTCCCGGCTCGGCAACGTGGGCTTTCACAAGAGAAAACGACCCCTCGACTACGCTCGGGGCAAGCTGGCAACCAACAACGACAATTGAACTATCAGAGGGTGATGGAAAAAAATTAGAAGAACTAATAAATGAACTTGAAGATAATGATGAAGTCCAGGACATCTACACCAATGCCATTTAAGCAAGAACCGTTCTTGCTTAGAAAAGCTGTTCTAGCGATAGATCCGGGGTTTGATCGGATTGGGTTAGCTGTGATGAAATTGGAGAGAGATAGGCCGAAACTATTATTTTCGGAGTGTTTTAAGACTGATGCAAAAAGGGTTCGGACCGAACGACTATTTGCTATTGGTCAAGAAGTTAAAAAAGTGATTAAAAAATGGAGACCAGAAACACTTGCCATAGAAACTTTATTTTTTAACACCAATATTACAAGTGCCATAGGAGTAGCAGAAGCCAGAGGTATCATTATCTATGAAGCGACAAGAGTAAATATGGAAATATTTGAATACGGCCCACAAACTATTAAGATGGCCGTGACGGGGTACGGCAAGGCAGACAAAACTCAGATGGCCACCATGGTAAAAAAACTGGTCAATCTAAGTGAAAAAACGTCTAAAAGACTCGACGACGAAATGGACGCTATTGCCCTGGGTATAACTCACCTTGCAACAAAAAAGAGTCTCTGATACAAATAAGTGCATTCGAAAATGCCCATCAACGAATCAGGCATTTTATTAGAAATAATTAGATAATTTGCACTATGGATGACGAAGTTAAAGATGAGGAGGATGACCTTGATATTAAGCTTCCGCCCGATATTGAAAAGAGTGGGGTTGTATTAGATGAGGAACCTGAAAGTGTAGAGGAGTTAGCGGAAGAGGAGGAAGAAGAGGAAGATCCATTTGACGACGTTAACCCACTTTAAAGTTCTTTAATTTTAAGAAATCGGTGTTTACCAATACGGTAGACGCCTTTTTCTATTTCTTTTATGGCCCCTTCTTTGTTGAGTCGGTTAAATTCTGATTTAGAAGAAATCATTCCTTCTTTGAGAAGGACATTAACAAGTGGGGTGTCTTTGTCTACCTGTATTGTTTTTATATCTTTTGGCACAGCCCCTTTAACAAAAGTTTGTTCAAAGTTATCTTGGGCTTTTTGAGCCGCATCTTCTTTGTGATAAATCTTTGTAATCTCAAATGCTAGGCGTATCTTGGCTTCTTTTGGATGACCGTTGAGAATACCATCAACTTCTTCAAGATTAAGCCCCGTGCAATCAATAAAGAGTTGCTTCATATTCTCATCAGGTAGAGCCATAATGGCCCCGAACATTTTATTTGCATCCCAATCTAGAAATACGCCTGTACCCTTAGATTTAGACATCATTTTTTCCCCCGTTACTGGATTTTCTAGAAGTGTAGTGATAAATACAAATTTTTCTTTATTTTTTAATTTCTTCAGCAGGGTGCGACCAGCTAGAGCATTGAACTTCTGGTCATTGCCACACATTTCCATATCTACATCCATGACAACAGAATCGTAACCCTGCATGAGTGGATAAAAAAGTTCTTGCAAATATAGAGGCTTGTTTTCCTTAATACGCTCTTGAAACATGTCTCTCTCAATCATCTGCTGAACAGTGAAATTAGAAGCAAGGTTTAGAACATCCTCAAATGTTAGTTTCGAAAGCCAGTCATGGTTATACATGATTTTTACCGGATTATCTTTATCGTCAACGCTGATGAGCGGCCTTACTTGGTCTATCCATGTTTTAGTATTTTTTATTACTTCTTCGCGTGATAACTGTTTGCGGGCTGAGGACTCTTTGTCTGTGGGGTCACCGATCCGTGATGTGAAATCCCCAATCAGAAATATTACCTCGTGCCCGAGTTTGCGGAACTTTTCCAAAACCATGTAGTTTGTAGCATGACCCAAATGAAGAGACTCCCCAGTGGCATCAGTTCCAATATATATTCTTAGTTTCTTGCCAGAAAGCAGTGCTTCACGTAATAATTCCCTTGAAGGAATAATTTCCTTTACGGAACGTGTCAGTAATTCCTCAACCTTTTTATCCATGAAAGTATCTTAACATATGTTAAAATAAGCATTCTAATGAGCAAAAGGCCTAGGAGGATTCCCCACCCAAACTACTTACTGGCAATTGTGACCGCAATATTATTTGTCTTTGGTATATTTTTCTTATGGGCGGCCTCTCTACGTATACCCGCCCTTGAAGATATCTCGGAAAGAAAGATTGACAAATCCACCAAAATCTATGACCGCACTGGGGATATTCTGCTCTACGATATGTCTAGCGATTTTAGACACATTCTTGTCCCGATTGAAGATATTTCTCCTTATGCAAAAACGGCGGCTATTGCTATCGAGGATAAGAATTTTTACTCACACCACGGATTTGAGCTAAGTTCATTTATAAGGGCAGTGCTGGTAAATCTAACTACCCTTTCTTTCAGCCAAGGCGGATCCACCATTACACACCAAGTGGT
>Ga0209542_10016760_pt1 | contig 12100 bp, 15 predicted proteins | sample RifCSPhighO2_01_FD_184028 | JGI IMG/M metagenome (GOLD analysis project Ga0209542, IMG submission 184028) | Soil microbial communities from Rifle, Colorado - Rifle CSP2_plank highO2_0.1 (SPAdes) (version 2) | ecosystem: Environmental > Terrestrial > Deep subsurface > Rock core/Sediment ...
TCTCCAGGCTGGTACAGCCAAACACAGCCTAAACCCCGGCCCAGTTTGACTAGACAGGTTTTGTAAAAACTTTTTGATGATAAGGTTTACATCGCTCATAACCTCTGATAAAACTTCTGGACCCGGCGCGGCAGAGAAGGGCCGGCCCAGATATGCCTCGCTGGCTATAAAGTTGAAGTGGTTGTCCCAGGAGTAGTTAGTAGCGTCGGCCTGGTCCAGATAATAGCTAAATGGGGCGTGGGCAAAGCGCTCGCCCAGCCAGTCTAGGTTTGACTTGGTGTAATCCACCATTCGCTGCTCTAGATCAGTGCCGTAAACGTCATAGCCCATGAGCGCGGCTTCTTGCAAAATTACCCCGGTACCACAGAACGGATCTAGTACAGTCTGGTTCTTTTTGGGCTGGCTGCCTGGTTCACATGACTCTGCCACTGGCTGATCGCCAATGTATCCAGCAGCCAAATTGACAATGGTCTGGGCTAGCTTGGGCGGCAGCATGCCTACGCGTGCGTCGCGCTTGGGCCTGGCCTGATCGCGGGCAGAGTAGCTCTCTATGTCTTGCTCGGCAATGTTTTGGGCCACAATGGTCTTGGACCCGTCTTTTACAAAAATCAGCTCCCACCCTAGGTGACCCGTGAGTTGGTTGTGCAACACCTGCGCGCTAGAAAGTGTAAGTTCTTTGTTTGGCACCACCCGCACAGATTTGCCAGTAGATTTAATAACTTTTTTTAGCTCTAGTCCTGAGGCGTTGATCTGCCCCACGCTTATTTTTAGTCCGTATGCGCTTAGCCCTAGCTTCATCTTGCCCTCGGGCAGTGAACCAACGTGCTGGGGCACAACGCCTCTTAGAAACTTTTCAATTTCTTTCCAGTTTGTGGTGTCTAGCACGGTCAAAACTTTGCAGAACTTTACCGTGCCGCCTAGCCGGCTAAAATCTACCTGAGCGGGTTCTAAACCTAGCAGGGCAGCATGGGCACCAACCGGCCGGAGCTTATCCGCGCCATATAAACTTTCTAGCTCTGCTAGGCTCAAAGACGGTAGCCGCCCAAAAATACACAACGTCTGATTCATAACGATTAGTATAGGGTATAATGTCTGTAAACATGAGTCTAAAAAGACCTGAAAACCTACACTATTTTGTTCGAGACCATTTGAAAATTGGCACGACCGGAGGGAGCGGCCTATGAGTCCGGCGATGAAACGCAACCAGCGGTGGCGGCTGATCATAACAATCGTTACCTTTGTGGCACTTGGCATTGTAGTTTATGCTCTTCGCGAACAAATATTTCAAACCATAGAACAGATTAGGCAAGTCAATTCGCTGGCGCTACTTCTGATTATTCCGCTGCAGGTTATCAACTATCATGCCTATACAAAAATGTACCGCAGCATCTTTGCCATTTTAGGTGAGAACATAGCATACCGGCCTATGTATAAGGTGGCTTTGGAACTAAACTTTGTAAACAATGTTTTTCCCAGTGGCGGCGTGTCGTCGTTCTCGTACTTTGGCCTGCGCATGCGCGAGTTCAATGTGTCTGCTACCAAGTCTACGCTAGTTCAGCTTATGCGTTTTGTTATGGTGTTTATATCTTTTCAGGTCTTGCTTTTCTTTGGGCTATTTTTTCTGGCACTTGGTGGCCAGGCAAACGACATTATGATCCTTATCACCGGATCTTTGGCTACGACGCTGTTTATTCTGACGGCATTGGCCACTTACGTAATTGGCAGTGAAAGGCGCATAAAGAACACGTTTGTATCGATAACAAAGATAATCAACAAGGTTATACATATCTTTCGCCCCAAACATCAAGAAACAATAAACATAAGCCGGGTGCAAAACATATTTACTAACCTGCATGAGAACTACATGATTATCAAAAGCAATTTTGGCCAGCTTAGACGCCCGCTATTTTATGGGTTATTGGCTAACCTCACTGAAGTAATGTCGCTCTATACTGTTTATGTAGCGTTCGACAAGTGGGTAAACCCGGGTACCGTAATAATTGGTTACGCGGTAGCTAACTTTGCTGGCCTAATCTCAATTCTGCCGGGTGGTGTTGGTGTGTATGAGGGCCTTATGACTGGTGTAATGGCGGCAGGGGGGGTGCCTGCGGCTGTAACGCTACCGGCTACAATTATGTATCGTATTTTGACCCAGGCGCTGCAGCTGCCAATTGGCGGATACTTCTACAATCGTTTTATACGCAGGCGCGACCGCGCCAAAGCTTCAGAACATCCGGTTTGACCCCAAGCGCAGTTATCAGTTAACATTAGCATAATGCCACCAAGCAATTCCTATAACACCCTTGCGGGTAAAAAACACAGCCTGGGCCCAATCATAGCCATATCTGTGCTGGCTGTTCTTTTGGCCACTAGCGCAACATTTGGCATATGGGCATACACGTCTCGCCAAGACTATAAAGATAATACAGACCAAAAGGTTACGGTTGCTGTAGAGCAGGCTCAAAAACAAACCGCCGAGGCCAAAGACCTAGAATTTATAGACAAAGAAAAGCTGCCATTGACACACTACAACGGGCCAGCGGCTTACGGCAGCATAGATGTGAGCTATCCAAAAACCTGGTCAGCATATGTAGATGAAAGCGGCCAAAGTGGCAGTGCTGCGGTGTCTGGCTACTTTGCACCCAAGTTTGTGCCAACCATAACCAACCAAAAAAACATCTTTGCGCTGCGGCTTGAGGTAGTGAGTAGCTCGTACAGTGATGTGCTAAAACAGTTTGAATCACAAATACAGGCAAACAAAGTAAAAGTGGCAGCCTATGCACTGCCCAAAGTGCCAAGCGTGAGCGGATCGCGCGTAAATGGAGAGATTATAACTGGCAAACAAGGCAGCATGATTATTTTGCCCCTGCGTGACAAGACGCTAAAAATCTGGACAGAATCACCAGAATTTAATAACGATTTTGATAACAATATTTTAGCAAATTTAGTTTTTTCGCCATAAAGCTGCCGCAGCTTTCGCTAGAATTGCTATAATAAGGCTACACATAAGTGGAGAGTGACATATTAGATATGGGGCGCGGAAAAGATACCAACATTGCAGCCCAAAAGCGGCTACTAAACGCGCTGGCCGAGCAGATCAAACTGCCGCTGCTGCAAATAGCCCGCAGCGCTGAACTTGCTTTGCAACAAGGCAGCACCGAGGCTTTAAATAACATTGAACTAACTGCCGACAGCGCCCTCAAACTACTGGATAGTTATTTGCTAAGCCTGCGCCTAAACCAGGCGTCTACAGACATATTTTTAGAGCCGGTTTCTATAGCTGCTGTGTTAAACGACACCGCGCACGAGCTAAGCAAGCTGGCAAGCAGCTACGGTTGCCAGCTGGAACTACACTTGAGCGGCCGCTACGAGCCAATTATGGCTAACCGCGCCGGGCTAGAAGCAGCGCTAACCAGCCTGGGTTTTGTGTTTATAGAAGCGGTCAGTGCTTCTGCTAGCGAACCAAAACCAGTTGTAAAGCTAGCGGCACACAGGGGCAAACAAGGCATTGTGGCTGGCACGTTTGCGGGCAATGAACTGCTTACCGCAGACATGTACCATCGTGCCCGCCGCCTGCATGGTCGCGTGCGCCAACCTCTAACCGGGCTTACCTCTACTGCGGGCGCTGGGGTATTTATAGCAGACTCTTTGCTGGCCAGTATGTCCACACGGCTTAGGATTGCCCACCATCAAAAGCTGGCAGGCCTGGCGGCTACATTCCAACCCAGCAAGCAACTAAACCTGGTGTTGTCATGAAAATCTTGCTTTTAGAACCAGACAAAATACTTGGCCAAACTTACGCCGCAGCATTAGAACACGCTGGCCACAGGGTTCAGCACGTTGGTAACGCGCAGGATGGGATCAGCGCGCTAGACAATGAGTTGCCAGACCTAGTCATAGCCGAGCTGCAACTGGCAGCCCACAACGGCATAGAGTTTTTGTACGAACTGCGCAGCTACACCGACTGGCAAAAACTGCCAGTTCTGATTCTGTCTATAGTTCCTCCGCACGAACTAAGCCTAAGCCTAAAACTTCAGCAACAACTAGGCATAGCGGGTTGTCACTACAAACCCCACACTCGACTGGCCGACCTGATTCGTTCTGTTAACCAATCACAAACCGTCCAAGCGGTATGAAACCAAACAGTTTTGTCACCCAGGGGGTTGTGCTAACTCGCACGAACTTTGGTGAGGCCGATCGCATACTGACCGTCATTACGCCAGACCATGGCAAGGTGCGGCTCATGGCCAAAGGCGTGCGAAAAACCGCCAGCAAGCTGGCTGGTGGGATAGAACTTTTTAGCACCAGCCAGATTACATACATAAATGGCAAGGGCGACATAAACACGCTTATTTCAACCCGTCTGGTTGTGCACTATGGCAACATTGTCAAAGACCTGGAACGCACCCAGTTTGGTTACGAGCTGCTCAAACTCATCAACCGAGTTACAGAAGACAGTGCAGGCAGGGAATATTACGATTTACTCAATTCATCACTAAAAGCGTTAGACAACGAACTAGTTAGTTTAGACCAGCTTAGGCTTTGGGTTTATATGCAGCTGCTCGGGGCAAGTGGCCATAGCCCAAACCTAAAGACAGACAAAGAAGGCCAAAAACTGAGCCAAACATCAAAGTATACGTTTGACCTAGAAAACATGAACTTTATAAGTGCGCCACACGGCCGCTACAAACCATCACACATTAAACTACTGCGCCTGGGCCTAAGCTTAGCCAGTGCTAAAAAACTATCCCAGATAAAAGATATTGGACCAATTTTGCCAGCCACACTAGAACTGGCCAAATCTATGCTTGCCCAACATATTCGTATATAACACAACTGGTTTTTATGAATTAGTGATGCTGCAAAAATCTAAATAGCGGGGTTATAATGAAACTATGGAAGTAGATATTCTAGATAATTTGTTTGGCCCAGAAGCAGATACAGTAGAAACTTACCCTGAATCCGAGCCCATCGTGGCCAAACCTGCTAGGTATTTATTGCCCAGAGTCATAGAAGTAGTAGCCGCTGCAGAGTGCCTGTGAGCGGTGCAAATCATGGGGCCAATATGCCTGGGGTCCCCGTTCGCGAAATCTCCGCATTGCCAAGTTGCTTTTGCTTAGTTGCAAAACTAGTGAAATAATATCTGCCTGGTAAACAAGAGGACTACGTGACAGAAAAATCTAGTATATCTGCGCCCCCGGAAAAAGATCAGTTCTTTGGGCTATATCAAACGCTGAAGACGTTTGAGCAAGCTATTGAATTTCAACCAAAAGATAGCAGCGAGTGGTGGCAGGGCTGGGGCGGGGAAGAATTTCTATACAATCCGCTAGAAGACGAGGTGCTCGAGGTTTTCACTCTGCATGCCAACGGAAACAACGTAGATATTTATAACCTAAGCGGCACACCGCTAGATGATGCCCAAAAAGAAAGTGTCCAGCAAACATTTGAGTGGTTTCATGATTTGTCTGGCGGTAGAGTTACAGAGCACGTCCGGGGCCTACTGATAGGCAATTTTTTAGGAACCACTACGCATGCTGGCGAAGAAACAACTCGCCAAATAGGCGGCCTATGGCTGCCAAATAAAAAAATCATTTGTCTGAATGCAGACATGCTCTCAGAAAACTTACTACGACGTACTAATCGATATTGGCCGGTGGCAAAACAAGGGGCAAGCGAACTAGAAATTATTCTTACGCATGAGCTTGCTCACGCCTTTGGCGATATTGAACCGAATGCAGTCATAGACCTAGCGGATTCAACCAACTGGGAGGTTCATGACTACGAGCTGCCAGACAATAAGGTTCACAGCGTTATAGGCATTGGTCACAATGCCAAGTCACATCCTGTGACAGACTATGGATACATAAATGCCGTAGAGGACTTTGCAGAATCAATGGTGCACCACCGCTTTATGCCACCAGAAGACTTTTTGCACAGAAACAGAAGGCAGATATTTGCCAAGCTCATGTCTGACATACAGGTAGGGGATAGCACGGACCCTTCAGTTCTAAACTTTACGGAGCTTATACCGCCCAGCTATTTTCTACACGCACCGGCTATAGCCAACCAAGACTTTGCGCAAAACCGCGCAAGCGAAATAGAAGGATACAAGAGGCCAGGTTCTATTGGCAGGGCAATGAGGGTAGCAAGACAGTTGCTCATAGCTCTGATGGGCGAATCGTACTTTGGGACAGGTGACACTCAAAAGACCACAGCCAAACGGAAGTAAAAACAACCTGCCATAATTCAGCCAAGATGTCAGGCACAAAAGAATCTGACCCGTTCGACCATATGGCGCCCGAAAGAGATTTAGAAGGCGTAAGGATTGCAGAAATCGGTGATGTAATTACGGCCGAAGAAATGGGGCAGCAACCGCCAGGCACTTGGGTAGGCGCCGGCAAAGGCAAGTGGCGCCTGGTAGGTAGGATAATTGACGAAGAGGGTGAAACAACCTCTGAGTAATCTGTTATAATTCAGTAAATATGAAAGATGTGAAACTAGAAGACATTGTTTCGCTTGCCAAGCGCCGCGGGTTTGTATTCCAATCGTCCGAAATTTATGGCGGACTGGCTGGGTTTTATGATTACGGTCCTTTGGGGGTAGAGCTTGCAAACAACCTAAAGAGGGAGTGGTGGGATGCAGTTGTTAAAGAGTCAGAAAATATTTACGGCCTAGACAGCGCCATTATACAAAACCCCAAACTCTGGGAAGCCAGCGGGCACGTAGCCGGGTTTAATGATCCACTGGTTGACTGTAAAAACTGCGGAGCGCGTCACCGGGCTGATCATTTAGCCGGCACGGATTCCACCGACATCAAAGAGCTGACCAAACTGCTCAAAGACAAAGCTTGCCCCACATGTGGCAAAAAGACGCTGACCGAACCACGCTATTACAACATGATGATGAAAACTTGGGTTGGTCCAGTGGAAGATGAATCTGCCGTAGCATATCTACGTCCAGAAACAGCCGGCCCAATGTTTACTAACTTTAAAAATGTACAAGAAACCATGCGCGCCAAACTGCCGTTTGGTATAGCCCAGATAGGCAAGGCGTTCCGTAACGAGATAAGCCCCCGTGATTTTATATTCCGTGTGCGTGAGCTGGAACAAATGGAAATGCAATATTTCATTCGCCCGGACGATCAAAAGAAAGTGTATGAAGACTGGCGTCAGTTTGCCTGGGATTTTCTAACCAAGCGCATAGGCATTGATGAAAAAAATTTGTCTTGGCACGAACATGGCAACGATGAACGCGCCCACTATGCCGCTGCTGCGCACGACATATACTTCAAGTTTCCGTTTGGCGACAAAGAACTATGGGGTACACACAATCGTACTGACTTTGACCTAGGCAATCACATTAAAGCCAGCGGTAAGGATTTGCAGTACGGCGACGAGGAAGGCAAGGAGAGATTCACACCGTACGTTATAGAATCTTCGGTGGGTGTAGGCCGCATGTTCTTAGCTGTACTAACCAATGCTTATCACGAAGAAGAAATAAACGGCGAAACCCGCGTAGTTTTAAAACTGGATCCGCGCATTGCACCGGTAAAGGTTGCAGTCTTTCCGCTGCTGAAGAACAAACCAGAACTGGTCAAAAAGGCGCGCGAAGTTTATGAAATGCTAAAGAAAGAATACGGCAACGTCATGTGGGACGACAACGGAAACATAGGCAAGCGCTACCGTCGCCAGGACGAAATCGGCACCCCATACTGTGTCACCATAGACTTTGATACTTTAGAGGATGTTACAGTAACCATCCGCTCCCGCGACACAACCAAGCAAGAGCGTGTAAAGATTGAGAAGTTACAAGCCTCAATCAAGCTATGATTGAACCAGGAAAATCCTTCTCATTTTGATACAATACATCTGATGCGATGACTGAGAATAGGTGGCAGCTTGCAAAGCTGCATACGGCAGGTTAATGTCTGCCTCGCATCTCCAATATTATGACAGCCCAAGAATACCTACTAGAACAACTCCAAAAAACCAAACAACCACTGGATTTACCAAAATCTGAGGCTTTGCTAGAAGACGAAATAACACGGCTAATACTCTCTAAAAAATTCAGGAAATACTCTGTTTCTGAAGAGCAAGCAAACCACATAAAATCTGTTGTAAGTATTTGCGTGAAAGAAAATAAAGCTATTCAGGGCACTTTGGTTTTTGGTGGGTATAAATTGTGGCGATTGCAAGAATCACCCAAAGTCGATTGGGCAGAATTATTCGCACTCATGTACTACACAAACTGGATGAAGCCCATTTGTGAGATTTATAAGCCTGGCGTGTGGTTTGATTTTTTCTCTGATGACGTAGTAGTCCCAATAATAAATAACATTTCTACCACAGATACAGAGATGTACCAATCTAGCTTTAAGAAACTACTGGAATTTGTAAAACCCTACCAGCCAGATAATTTGACGATGACTCTTAATAGAGTGGGCGACCAATATGATAGCTATGAAGCATTTGAAAAAGATCTTAATGAACAGATTGAAAGCGTCAGTGCGAGTCTGGACGGCGGGCTGCCGGTTTTGAACGATGCAGCCCTAGCAACTCTCGACCTAAATGTAAAAGTTACTGAACGGCAGAAGAAAGATTCACTTTGGCATGAAAAAGTTCAGCTTATTCATGACGGCTATGCCCAGGTTAAAGGCCGCCGTCCTTATTATCGTACTCCCGATAAATTTAACGTATTTACGACGCCATTTCCCGGCATGCTATCTGTGGGCACTACCAAGGATTCGATAATGAAGTTTTGGGTTGGGGCAGGAGCCCTAAGAAACCACAAAGATAGCCTTAGGCAAATTATTATGTCGCCAAATCAGCTATCGAAAACAATCTTCCAATGGGAAAAAATAAAGCTTGATAATCTAGTTGGCGAGAACTTTGAAAAAATAAGGGTGCTATGATTGAACCAAGATGAAAGTTTTGGAGCGAAAACAATTTGGTGATCCTATATTGCGGCAAAAAGCTAAACCCGTGCCCATAAAGAGCATCAAATCTGTCAAAATCCGAAACCTTATAGCAGACATGAGGCACACACTTGTTACTGAAAAACAAGGGGTCGCCCTGGCTGCACCGCAAGTTGGTCAGAGCTTGGCAGTTGTGGTGGTGCGGGTTCGCCCACTGCCGCACAGGGCAAAGGCAAAAAAGCTTGATCTGGTGTTGATAAACCCAGAGATCATACAGGTGGCGGGTGTTGAAAAAGAGATGTGGGAAGGCTGCATAAGTGCAGGTACTAAGGACGCGGGTATATTCGCAAAAGTTCCGCGCCACCAAACTGCTATAGTTAAGTACTATGACGAATTCGGAAAGTTGCAACAGCATAAACTGACCGGGCTACCAGCCCAAATAGTACAACACGAAACCGACCACCTGCAGGGCGTGTTGTTTGTAGACAGAGTCATAGATACCAAGACCTACATGACATATACAGAGTATGTAAAACGTATCAGGAGTAAAGAGTCCAAATAACTCGTGCTATGATTGAACCAATATGAGACTCGAATTTAAGCTATTCACTAGTACCGATTCGCTGGAACTTCCAGGAATACTTTATGCGCCAGAGAATGCAACCGACAAAGTTGCAATTTATCTACACGGAAATGGTGATGGCGGAGTTTTTTACCAAACAAAACTTGTTAATGCGCTTGGGGAGGAGCTCACAAAAAAGAGTATAGCTTTCCTGGCATTAAACAACAGAGGTGCTCGATATAAGAAAAAACTCATAGTCGCTGGTAGTGGCGCTCCGGGTCAAGAGGAAAAAATTCTAGGTGGTGCGCACTACGAATTAATAGATGACTGCGTTAAAGACATTGATGGTGTTATCGATGCACTGAGCGCTGATGGCTATAAAGAATTTTACTTGGTTGGTTTTAGCACTGGCGCGAACAAAATCTGCGTATACGACAAAAAGGCAAAACACAATAAAGTCTCCAAGTACGTGCATGCTGGGCCAGGTGATGACAGCGGCCTGTTCTTTAATGAAATCGGTGAAAAGAATTTTTGGCTTTCGATAAAATATGCCAAGAAATATATTAGAAAAGGCGAGCCGCACAAAGTGATGCCCAAGTATAGTGGAATGCACCCTTTCAGCGCCCAGTCTGCATTCGACATATTGAGTCCAGATGGCCCATACAATACTTTTCCGTACTTTGAAGCGACACAGAAAAGATTGGGCAAAAAGAAATTGTTTGAAGAGTACAAGAAAATAACGAAACCCATGCTGGTTGTATTTGGAGAATTTGATGAGTATACGTACACAGGAGGAGGAACGAGGAAAACCCTTGATTTACTAAGGTCTATAACAAATAAAACAGCACTACCCAAATCAGATTTTCAAATTGTTCCCGGTACTGACCATGGTTTTCATGGCAAAGAAAAAGAGCTTGCTAAAAGCGTTGCATATTGGCTTGCTGCGTAAGATGCTATCATTGAACCAAGATGAAAATATTAAGGAGGAGGCAGTTCGGCAATCCGGTATTGCGTCAAAAAACTACGCGCCTTAGTTCTGCGCGCATACAATCAGGCGAAATACAAGACCTTATTGCCGATATGCGCAACACGCTAGAAAGGCGACAATATGGCGTCGGCCTTGCTGCTCCGCAGATAGGCAAGTCGCTAGCCCTCAGCGTAATCGGTATCAAGCCTACTCCTACCCGGCCCGAACTACAAAGACAAAATTTGGTTATTATCAATCCAGAAATTACTAAACTGTATGGTAAGAAAGATAACATGTGGGAGGGGTGTGTAAGCGGGGCAGAGATGTATGCCCAAGTGCCTCGTCACAAAAAGGTACGCCTAAAGTGGCAAGACGAAAATGCAAAAACACATGAAAAAAATTTCGCTGGATTTATGGCCCATGTCATTCAGCATGAGGTTGATCATCTAGATGGAATACTGTTTGTAGATAGAGTGGAGGACACCAAAACGTACATGACGTTCTCCGAATATAAGAAAATGACGAGAACCAAAAAGGCCTAAAACTGCTATCATTGAACCAAGATGGAAAAGGTTCCTTATCACGGAAACCCGGGAAATGCTGCCTGTGCTCTGGCGTGCTACACAATGGCCGCCCAGTATCTTTTGCCAGATGAGCACATAACATTTGAACAGATGGCTAAGATTGCCAGGATGAAGAAAGGTTACGTAGTTTGGGGATTTCCGGCATGGAAGTGGATGATGGACAGAGGCATCCATATAGCTGACTATGACAAAAGTGACATTGAAGCGTGGGCAAAAGAAGGCATAGAGGGTTTGCGCAAAACAGTAGCTCCAAAAGAATTCAAGTATTACCAAGATAACACGGAAGACCTAGAAAAAGTCACCAAGCAGTTGGCGCTAGCAACCGAGCACACGAACTTCACCTATAAACAATGCCACGTTACTTGGGATATGATTGTTGAGGAAACAAAAAAACCAGGCATTTGTGATGTAACTTTGGACGGACGAAAACTGCACAGAGCTGACGGTTTCTCGGTACACAGGGTTATCTTGATCGAAATAACAGACAATGAAGTTATATTCCATGACCCGACTCAAAAAAATGACGGGGCATACAAACACGAGCCAATCGACTTTTTCCGTGCAGCGGTTGAAAGTTTGGATGGACCAGAACTAGCTCGCTATAGTTTGTAGGTCTATCATTGAGCCAAATCACAGATAATTATATACTTTGGTTGGTTGTTTTTCTAGGTTATCAAATGATTCTGTAGTTAAAAATTTTGGGAGAATATTTGTGCTGGTGGGTTCAACGAAGTCAATTTCAGCAATTTCTTCTTCACCATGAGAAGTTTTTGATAGATCAATGCCTATAAAGTCCTTAGGGTTTTTGATATGAAAGAAAAACTCCATTTGTTCACCATGTTCATAAGGATATTGCTGCAAGTAAAGTAGGCTTCCAACCGTAGGTTTCACACCAGTCTCTTCAAATATCTCCCGTTCTAACGCTGGTATAGCAGCTTCACCAATGTCAATACCTCCGCCAGGCACACACCAGTAATCAGTAGCTTGTTTTCCACCGTAAGCTTTTAGTCTTGCACACAAAAGCTTACCGTTGCTAACAATAATCCCGCGCACCGCTACTCTCCGAATCATAT
>Ga0209542_10016761_pt1 | contig 12100 bp, 18 predicted proteins | sample RifCSPhighO2_01_FD_184028 | JGI IMG/M metagenome (GOLD analysis project Ga0209542, IMG submission 184028) | Soil microbial communities from Rifle, Colorado - Rifle CSP2_plank highO2_0.1 (SPAdes) (version 2) | ecosystem: Environmental > Terrestrial > Deep subsurface > Rock core/Sediment ...
CGGATGTCGTTCCGGATCACGCCTTCCGGATGAAACTGCGGGAGCGCCTTATCGGCCAGGCGCCCTCTCCTTCCGGCGCGCGCTTCCCGCTCTGGGGGCAGTGGCTGCTCGTAGGTGCGGGCGTTGCCGCCGCCGTCCTCATTTCGGTCGCGTACCGTCCGGCGGCGACCCCCTTGCTCCTCTCGAGCGAGGAAAAAGTGAACTTACTGGGCTCCCGGGCTTTCGGGCCGCTCGCCCTCGCGGACGACGCGGGCCAGGATGCGCAGTCCCGGGAAAGTTCCGCCAAATCGGCTCCGCCGGGCCTGGGCGGAGGAGTCAGCGCGGGATCCTTCGCGGCGCCTTCCTTGCCTTCGCCCACGATCGTGGGCGGCATGGGCGGCGGAGAGGGGATCGGACCGGTTCCGCCCGAATACGTGAACGCTTATCGCTTTGAATACCGGGGCGAACCGTTGGAGCTTCCGGACGCCGAGCTTATGGTCTTCCGCCGCGCCAAGGGCGAGCGCGCTAGCACGGAGCTCATGGGCCTGCTCTCGCGGACGGGAACCGGCTTCATCGATCTCGGCGCCTTCCGGAACGCGCGCTTGCAATCCTTCAATCTCATCGAGGAGGATCGGAACGGCTACTCCGTTTTCGTGAACATGCAGGAAAGCACCGTGTCCATCAGTGAGAACCGGGCGTATTCGCCGAAAATGGTTTGTCCGAACGGCGACTGCGACTCCCCGCCGGAGATCGGACCGGAAGTAGTACCGGGAGAAGAGGAACTTATCCGGGTGGCCGACGCGTTCCTGGAGGCATACGGCATTCCCCGGGATGCGTACGGCGAACCCTACGCCGCTCCGCTCTACGAAGGACCGATGCCGATGATCTACCCGCCCATAACGACGGAGTTCCGGACCGTGGTTTATCCCGTCTTCATCCGGGGCCAGGAGGTCTATCGGGATTCCGGCGATAATTTCGGACTGACGGTCACCGTGAATTATCGCGGCGAGCCGCAGGTCACGAACGTGGAGGGCCTTTCCACCCGCGTGTACGACAGTTCCGCCTATCCCGCGGAGCGGGATGCCGGCCGCATCATCCGTTACGCCGAAAGGACGGGATCCATGTTCGTTCCGCCGGACGCCTCGAGCAAGACGGTCGGACTGGGCACTCCCTCCTGGGGACTCCTGCAGGTCGTCGATTTCCGGGAAGGGGAGACGGTGGAACTGTACGTTCCCGCGCTCATCTTCCCGTTGCTCGACCGGCCCCAGGGTTTCTATCCCCGCGGCGTAGTAGTGCCCCTGATCAAGGAAATATTGGACCAGCGGGAGGGCCCCTCTTCCGGGATAATGCCCTTCAAGAGCCGCTAGCCTTGAATCCGCCCGCTTCCAGACCGGAGGCGGAGTTCGGATCCTCGCAGGCGGGGAAGGTCGCGACCGGACGGTTCGCGGCGTCCACGATCGGAACCAGCATCTCGTTCTCCGAACCCGGCAGGCGCAGCATCAGATACAGAGGGCCGTTGAGCGCCGCTCCGCACCAATTCCGCCAGGTGACGGAGGCAGTAGCCGTCTCTCCCGGCGCAAGTTCCGTCCGGCCGAAGGCCGCGTCGCCCGGAGAAGAAACGTTCAGGCTGCCGGTCGCGGCGTCCTGCAGGCGAAGTTCGGGCTTGCCGCGCAGGGAACAGGCTTCTCCGCTCTGATTCAGGAAGCGGATGGATCCCGAAAGGGGGTCCGATGTTTGCCACTTAGCGAACGCGGAAAGGTCCGCCGGCTCGCAGGCGTCCGCGGCTCCGATGGCGAGCGGTCCGTAATAAAGGAAAATGGCCGCGGCGACTATGGCGACTACGGCGATAAGGAACATAAGTATGAAGCGCATGATAGTTCCTACCCCCGGGCGGGCGCCGCTTGTTTCAATTTTCCGGGCTAAAAGCAGGAAGACCGGCACTCGCTTGCGCCGGTCTTCTCTCTTGCTCGCACTACGCCGAGGATAGGAACGCGTTGGAATAGTCCTCCGGACGCCGGAGGACCGGAAAGCCGAACATGTCGGCCACCCGATGATATTCGCGGAGGTTATCCGCCGCGATGTCCGCCTCGCGTTCCGCCCGGCGGAAAACATGCGCCGGTACGGGAGCGCTCACCTGCAGCTGGACGACATACCGTTGTCGGGCGGCGTATATCCGGCCGTGGTGATCGAGTCCGTTCAAGACCTCCGCGCGGTGCGCGGAGACGAACTCCTTGCCGGCGAAAAACGGCAGGGGCACCGACGCGAAGGGGATGCTCAATGCCTTGGCCAGGAATTCCCTGGCCGCCTGCTGGTCCCGGTACCACACGTCGGCGACGAGGGCCGCGAGGCTCACGACGATCAGGCCTATCCAGATCCACGTATCCATTGGCCACCTCCTAAGGTGGGGACGGAGTTATAACGACAAGGGACGCCCTGGGATTTTGCGATAGATATCCCTTAAGGTCAAGGCGAGGCGGTGATGACCAATTCTTCCAAAGGTTCGGCGAGTTTCAAATTATCCGCTATCTTTTCCGCCACCTTCTCCGGCGGCAGGTATTCGGAATAATCCGCGGGTTTTTCCTTGCCGAACAGGCCGGTCTGCATCCGCGAGGGGTAGACGCCGATGACCCGGATGCCGGCAGGGGCCGCCTCCATGCGCAGGACCTCCGTGAATCCTTCCGCGGCGAACTTGCTCGCGGTGTAAGCCGAAGTGTCCGGCAGGACCTGGCCCTTGGCCCGCACGGAGATGATGTTGACTATCGTCCCGCCGCTCTGCGCCTTCATCCGGATCAAGGCCTGGCGGGAGCCGTAAAAAGTGCCGAAGTAATTCACTTCCATCAGGTCATGCGCGCGCTCCGCGTCCGTCTCTTCGATGGGCAAGTGGGGGAGCCAGATGCCGGCGTTGTTCACCCAGACGTCTATCCGTCCGAATTCGCGGACGGCGAGCTCGGCCAGTTTACCCATCTCCGCCTCCTTCCGGACGTCCGCGGGCACGGCAATGACGCCCGGCCGGGACGCCAGATCCGCAAGTCCTCCGGCATCGGGGGCGCATACCGCCACCTTCATGCCCTCCGCGAGCAGCCTTTCCGCGAGCGCCTTGCCCAGGCCGCTCGATGCGCCCGTGATGACCGCCGACTTGCCCGCAAGCTCCATGGAATTAGCGCAGGATGTCCGTGCTGAAGATTATCGCGGCCCAGATTATGCTTGCCACTATCGTTCCCGCCACGAATCCGGCCAGGGCGGATGCCAAATGGCGGCCGAGGCGGACGGCGAAGACCCTCTGCTCCAACGAAACGAATTCGCGCCAAATTTCGCTCATGTCCGAATTATATCACATTCATTCTTCCCGGTTCGGCAAGGGCCTGTCGATAAGTTCGTCCGCGTTCGGAGGGTGCTGCTCCTCGGCCATTTTCGATATCTCCGCGAGCGTGCCGTTCATCCTGCGCAGTAAGACCGCCTGGGACAGGAGCAGGAATAGGAAAGCGCCGGCCACGAACAGGAATTTGAGGGTCATTTTAAAATCAAAAAAATAGGCGGGGCGGACGATGTCCCCGTAGCCCGGATAGTTTATACGAACAACGGCCTATTGACCAGTACGCGCTGGGTTTGGTTTAATTTTTTCTATCGCACATTGGAGGTGGAAAGTATGGCCCACACGAGCGGCGGATCTTCTCCATCCGGGTCGTTCGGTTCGTTCAATCCGGTTCCGCTCTCCGAGGGGCGGAACGGATCGTCGAAGGTGGAACGGAAGTCGGCCAAGCAGGTCCGACAGAAGGCATTCAAGCAGTCCGGCGTGTTCCGCCGGAGGCACAAGCGCCACCGGACGTGGTACATCGGGTAAGCGAGGCGCAAGAGTTCGCGGCCTGGCGCAGAAATGCGCGCCAGGCCGCTCGTCGTTTAAGGTGGTGCTAATGGCTTTGACTTATTTTTGAAATAGTGTATAATCCTAATCCTTAGGAGGTACTTTCACATGTGGTTAACAGGCGGTAGTAATCGGGTGCTCGTGTCCCCGCAGGGCGGATCGGTTCTCCTGTGGCAGCACAGGGAACGCTTCATCCTGGGCCCCGCGCGTACTGTGAAGGTCGGCGGCGAGCTGAAGCTCCGCGGGGAGACGCACTGGTGCTATCCGAACTTCGGTTCAGTCGGCGCGGAGAAGTACCAACTGCCCAAGCACGGCTGGCTCCGGGACACCGTTCTCGCGACGAGGGCGCATGGGACGGTGCACGCCCACTTCGCCCGGCTCCCGGGGTTCGATCTCCCGGTCGAGGTGATAACGAGCATCGATCAGGACGACACCCTCCGCGCCTCCCTCTCGGTCACGAATCGCGGAGAGGAGCGGGTGCCCATCCTGCCGGCGCTCCACCCCTACTTCGCGACGCCGGAGGACGGCCTGGCGGTCGTCGTGGGCGTGGGCATGGTCGCCCGGGTCTATCCCGGCCAGGAGCCCTGGCAGGTATCGGACAGGGCCCGCGTCCTCGAGCGCACCGGCGACGTGCACGTCATCCTCTATGGCGTGGGCATTGTGGATCTATCGCTGCCGGACAACTGCACGCACGTGGTCGTCTGGTCCGACCGGCCGGAGTGCTACGTGTGCGTCGAGCCCGTGTTCGGCAAGCCCGGCACCTTCGGCGACCCGGACGGCCGCTGGCTCGAACAGGACGAGACCGCGGAGTGCGACGCGGTGTTCCACTTCACGCCGGCGTAAGCGTTCGCCGGCACTTCGTTGGAATGGAAAAGGCCATCTCGTGTAGAGATGGCCTTTTGCGCGTTTATATCTCACCAAACCTTGTATATCTCCCGGCCGCCGGTCAAATACATATCCTGATAGCCCTCCATCTTCTTCATCGCTTCCTTCATTTCCGGCGTGGGGTTCATCATCTCCTCCCAGCTTTTCTCGTAATCGGTCAGGTTCTCGTACTCGGATACGATGATGACCCGGTTGAACTGGCCGGTCATGTCGGTCATGATGTGCCTCACGTGCTTATCCGCGGTCATCGCCTCCTTGCACAGTTTGGCGAGCTTGGACGCATTGCCCGGTTTGCAAACGAAAATATCGTGGATTTGTATCATTACGTACTGATACGCGGACGGATGGCGGGAAGTTCTATCCCAGCACGTTCTCGCGCAGGCGATGCTGGAAGAGGGAATAGTAGGCCGCGTAAACGAGCAGGATCGAACCGAGCAATCCGAAGCCCGTGAATATGGAGTAGCGGGTGGAAACGTATCCGAACGCAAGACCGACCGCGATGACCGCGAGCCGTAGCAATAGAGATTGAAGCGAATCCACCGTGGCGCGATGCGAGGACGAGACCCGGTGGTGCAGATAGCCGGATACGAGCGGAACGGACACTCCGAAGGTGATGTTGCCCAGGAGCAGGATCGCGGCGCCGTACCACTCCCCAATGACGCTGGCCGCAAGGATAGCCGCTGCGGATACGAGGAGAAGGGTGAGAAAAACCGAATTGTAGCTGAATTTATTTTTCAAGCGATGGGCGAACACGCCGCCGACGCTGTGCAGCATGCCGGCTATCACGCTGTAAACGCCGAACAGCGCCACCGGGATGCTTATCTCCTGCAGATAGATCTGCCAATATTCGTCTACATAATCCCAGGTGGCCGCGATCATCACCCCGTACAGGATGACGAATTGCAGGGTCTTCCTTTCGCGGAGGAATGTCGTTGCCTCCCGGATGTGCCGCCAGAAGCCGCTCTCGTGGGTGGAAGTTTTGTTCTTCGGTTCGTGGAGCGTCAGAGTGATGAAGAACGCGAGGGAGGTCCCGATCAGGGAAAACCAGTAGGGAGCGGCGAGGCCCCATTTTGCGGCGATGAGCCCGCCGAGCAGAGCCGCTATGCCGCCCGCGGTATAGTCGAACAAATGGTTCCGGCCCAGGACTTTCTCGTAATTTTTCTCCTCTCCCACGGTTTTCAGGGAATCGTAGAAAATGGCATTGCTGGTCCCGCTGGCAAGCGCTCCGCCGATCGCGGCGCACAGCGCGGAAAGCGCGAAGACCCAGAAATTGAACGCGAAGATGAGCACGAAAAATTCGAAGAAGATGAAGATCGAGCTCAAGACCATCATGTATTTCCGGCTCCAGCGGTCCGCGATCACTCCGGTGGGGACCTCCAGAAGCAGGATCACCACCGCATAGATGATCTCCAGATAGACCATCTCTTGGATGGTCAGCCCCCGGGCGAGGCCGAAGAGATTTTCGATCACATACGCGAAGATCAAACTGTGGAAGAACCAGTAAGCGTAAAGCTTCCGAACGTTGCCGCGGACATTAAGGGCTGAATCGTCTCCGGCGGTCATTTGATATTGCTTAAGCATAAGGCAAAACCGCCCCGTTCGGAAAGCGGGGCGGTCATGGCCGGAACGAAGTATGAAGGGTCAGGCCATCGGCATGCCCTTCGGCTGGAGCATCCCTACCCGGTTGCCCTCCGTGTCTTGGAACGCGATGTAAAGTCCCACGCCGGGAATGTCGTCCGGCTCGCCCGGTTTCTGGCCGCCCAGGATTTTGCCGCCGCCCTCCTCCACCTTCTTCATCGACGCCCGGATGTCGGCCACCTGGATGACCACCGAGGGATGTTCCGCGCCTTTCATCTTCGGGTAGAAACCGCCGCCTATCATGCCCGGCTTCTTTATCATGCCTTTTTCGTCCGTCTCGCCGGTCTGGACGAGTATGTAATTGCCGAATTCCGGTCCCATCTGGTTCACCCGCCAGCCGAACGTCTTGGTATAGAACTCGCCCATCCGCTTGCTGTCCTCCGCCGGCATTTCGAAATGCACAACTGGGTCCATATTTTTGTATGTTTTTGGTTTCGACGATATACCAATAGTACCCGATTTCGAGGGTCGAATACTACTTTCTGGCCGGTTTTGACGCCGGCAAAGGACTGGGTGAGGGCGCAGAAGGAGAAGTAAGAAGGCTCGGGCCCGAGGTTCAAGACCTCGGGCCCGTGTTGGTTAAGTCGATAAGATTTTATTTAATAGTTGCGTCAGGGCGTTCACCGTATCAACGACACCGATAAGGTTGAGGTGTGTTTCCCGCTCGAAGAATGTCTTGTCATGGACTCCATAGGTCACGGCGATGGTTGGAATCCCAACAACACCGGCGTCTTTGACATCTCCGAGGGCATCGGTCACAAATAGAATGCCGTCTTTTCCTATCCCATATTTATTTTGAATGGCCCGGAATTTTTCAATTTTATCTTTGGAAACATCCGCAGAGGCAATGAAATCGAATAGGTTCCTTATGCCTGAATTTTCCAGCAACGGGAGGCAATTTCGGTCGTACGCATTTGTGTTCAGAACTAATGTATGGCCGGCATCGTGCAAATTGATCAGAAGTTCTTTGACGCCCGGGAACAGCGGGATTCTGCTTTTCTTCTCCGAATAGTAAGCCCGATATCCAAGCTTCTCTTCTTCGGTTGCTTTGGCCTGAAGATGCGAGTACTTTGCCGCTTCTGCGTGCAAGTTTCCCGAGTGCAACTCGTTATACATTTCTTTCGTTACGCCCGGATGCCTTTGGATAAAGAATTCTCTCGCAAATCCTATTGAATCGAACAGCACCCCATCCATATCGAAGATTATGATTTTTTTATCCTCCATGGTTGTCTGAATTATATATGCGTAGGGTGGGCCTCGCAAAACAAGCGAAAAAGTGTTATAAATTCTTCGAATTGCCGGGTCGTCTATGGACTCTACGGTCTCGCTCTCATTTATGGTAGTTCACTATGGCCCGCCGGACATAAGTAGATTGGAAAAAGAGCTAAAGAAACTCGGCACTTTTAATATGCCGGCGGATTTGGAATTGCGAACAATGGAGCAATTGCATGATCGGTACAGAAAAAATGGAAAAATTGAATCTGTCCGCACGACCGAAATGTTTAAGTTGCTTGGGATTTCCGATGGAAGCGATGTGGGCATTCTTACTAACAGTCGGTTTATCTCAGTGGCATTGGACGGCACTCATGAATGTTTTAAATTGACGCCAGATGGAGTCAGGTATATGGACAATTTTTATACAGCAATGCTCCGCCGATACGGCGAGCTTGCGGGATTGTTTAAGGACGGAGAAATGGTTAACCCGGATAAGCGTTCGCGCGCCCGACAATGGGCAAAGGAATGCCTGGGTACAGGAAAAGTGGCGGCGGAGAAAGAGCCGAGATGGTGGGAAAAAACATGGGTGCAAGTAATAATGCTTCTCGGAGCCATCGCTGGCATCATCGGTTTAATCGTTGCATTTTCATAAATATGGACGAAGAAAAAGAGCGACAGAAATAAATGTTGAGCTGCTGCCGGGCAGGGATTCGAACCCCAATTCACGGCTTCAAAGGCCGCTGTCCTACCATTAGACGACCCGGCAATTCTTCTGTGCGCCCAGTATCCATCCCCAAATCCTTCGATTCAATTGAGAGCTTTTGGGGACTACTATCCGCACTTGACCATAATACGATTTTCCCGCGTTTTGTCGAGCGGTTTTGGGGTTATGCCGTTTGAAGTAAATTCCAGCAAGATTGGTCCTGCGCAAGTTCAGCTCTTCGAGCCAAAAACATAATATCGCCCTTGCCCGCTCACGACACGAATCGTGCAAAAAAATTTCAAATCTGATATCGTCCGTGGTCAGGTTGAAAACAACAAACAGCCATTTCAGGAATAGTTTAAGCATGGCCGGATCGGAGTTGCTGAACTGTAAACGTACGCCCGGCCTGCTTTCTTTCTCTTTGCTGCCTTCGGCCCAATGAAGCATGATGCCCATGAGCCATAGTTCGCGTTTGGATACGGTCCCGATTTCTTGTTCCGCCTGTCGGTATATATCCGTTTGACGCCTAACTCTATCTTGTTTCCTTATTTCTCCGCCGCGATGCGCGGCAGCCAGGCGCCTCGTCGTGATTTTTTGCTGTTGACGCTTTGAGATTCCAACTTCCCGCAGCCATAACGAGAGGGTAGATTTGGCGACGGGGATTACGCCCAGTATCTGGGAATAGGAGAAACCCCTGCGCCGTAGCGCCACGGCTGCTTCTTTTTCCGTCGTTTTCGCGTCCATTCGAACCGGGGGAGCTTACTATAGCTAAATTATAGCATAGTTCAGGGCAGGCAACCGATTTCTGTTGACAAGGTTCTCATCCCTTGCGGTGGAGCGGCTTTGTTTTATGCTGAGAGTATGAGTACCAAGGACGAAGTAAGGCCAATTTACTCCGAGTTACAAGGATATTTGTCCCAAACGCCACCCGATTCGAAAAACATACTTACTCTTAACGAGAAATCTGCGTGGGGACTTCTTAATAGCGCCATAGATGAACTAGATCAGATTACGTCCAAAGATTACGGACGGTTTAGGATTGCTCCTATGGCAGGACAATTCGGTTCTTTCGTGAGGATGTTTGAGTACCGCGCTAGGCTTGGCGGCTTGATATCAAGACTGCATGGAGAATATTTCTCAGATGAACAACCCCCATTCAGTGGAATGCCCAGTACGGTTATCCAGCAGACGCAGAATCAAAACCAAACTCAGTCAATTAGCATTCTCCTTGAGATCCAGGAAAAAATTATCTCAGAAATTCCCAAACACGAAGAAGGCAGTAAGGAACGAACATTTTTAGAGAAGGTTAAGTCGATATTGCCTAGCATAAAAACTGTAACCGATATTATTTCAAGTATTTTAAAAATTGGATCAGAGCTCGGTTTGAGTGCATCGGATATGCACAAGTTGTTGTATTGAGATCTCTGAAATATTTGGAACTATGATCTACAACGAAAACAAATGGTTAAGAACTGCCATTAGTTTCATTCCATATATAGGTGGGGCGCTCGACATTCTGTTCTATAAAAAAGGCCACGACACCGAACAATTCGTTGCTGGTGAAGATTTGAGCGAAGGGGATAATTGCTATCTCAATATCAACGATGGCAAGTTTTATAAAGCTAGTGCGAAATCTTCAGCGACGGGCAGTACTATGATTGTTAAATCTCTTCAAACAATCATAGCAAACCGAAAAGGAGTATTTTTAGTTAAAGGTAAATACTACACGAAAAATTTAAAGCGGGGCACATTGTATCTTGCCATAGAGCCGGGGAAATTGACGAATAATATGCCGACAGGAACAGATAACGTTATAAGAATTATCTCAACAGCGTTAAGCGATGAAGAAGAATATTTCTCTCCAAGTAGTAGTTGGATAACACACACATGACGATCCCATGACCTCCGACGAACGGAAGTACGAACTGTTCCGGCAGGAGCTGGGCACGGCCCAACAGCAGGTGGACAAGTACGACCAGCAGTTTTAGTTCTCCATGGACAAGGACGCGCTCTACGAAGAATTGCTGGCCAAGGCCAAGGAGGACCCCGACGTCCTCGGGTTCATTTTGGCCGGCGGGCGGGGCAAGGGCATGAGCACCGAACATTCCGATTATGACCTGCTCCTCATCGTGCGGGACGGGGCGAAAGAAGCGGCGGAGGAGAGATACATAAAACCGTACCGGGCGACGGAGAGCGTGGAAGGCAGCGTTCTGACGCTTGGGGAGTTCCGGGATTACGGCAACTGGGACACGGACGAGAACTGGCAGGCGTACAATTTCGCGCATCTCCGGGCGCAGATAGACCGGACGGGGGAGATCCAAAAGCTCATCGAAGCCAAGGGCAGGATACCGGAGGAATCGGTCGAAAAATTCGTCAGCGACAACCTGGGCGGATTTCTTAATCAGCATTACCGCGCGTTCAAGAACGACCGGGACGGGAATGCGTTCGCCGCGTATATGGATGCCGTGGAGAGCGTGCCCCGGCTGTTGAACGTTCTCTTCGGCCGGGAAGGCCGCGTCCGGCCCTACAATAAATTCTTGGAATGGGAGCTCACTAACCATCCGCTCGCGCACCTGCCTTGGCCGCCGGCGGACTTCCTCGCTTCCGTAAAAAAGGTGCTCCAGACCGGGGATATCGAAACCATGAAGGATTTTTACCGGCAGATACGGGACACCTCGCTTCAAATGGGATACGAGCGCGAGATCAAGGACTGGGAGGGGTATAAGATGGAATGACCCGCGAAATGTTCATCACGATTCCTCCCGCATTCGCGTCGGGCGTGATCGGTAAGTGGGGGCAAACCGGCCGGAAGTGGCTGGACGATCTGCCGGCCCAATTCGAAGCGGTGTGCAAAGAATGGGGCCTTAAGGCGGACGGCGAGCCGTCGCATGGATACTTGGGCTTGGTTTTGCCCGTGCTGCGCGGCCATGAGCCGTGCGTCCTGAAAATCACCTGGCCGGACGAGAACGCTCGCCTGGAAATACTGGGGCTCCAAACCTGGAACGGCCAAGGCGCGGTGAAATTGTTGAAGGCGGAGCCGGAAAAGGGAGTTCTGCTTTTGGAACGGCTAAACAGCAAGAAGAGTTTGGATCAGTTGGACATTCGCGAATCCACGGTCGTCATCGCAGATCTGCTTCGGCGCCTAAGCGTGCCTGCGCCGCAGGGCGTGCCGAACATCCGGGAAGTCGCTCCGAAGACGGCGGCAACGCTCGCTCATAGATGGGAAAAGCTGGGCCGCCCATTTTCGGAAAAGTTCGTGGAAAGCGCCCAGGCGGCGGTCCGCGAATTAGCGCCCGGCTCCGGCGATTTTTTGGTCAATCACGATCTTCACTACGGCAATGTGCTGGCCGGTGAGCGGGAACCGTGGCTCGTGATAGATCCCAAGGTCACGGCCGGAGATCCGGAATACAGCGTGTTCTCCACCCTGATGCACGATCCCAAGGTGATCAAAGATACGCAGGCGGTGGAGTTCGTTTTCGACCGGATAACGGATACAGCGAAGCTGGACGGGGAGCGGGCCCGAGGGTGGGCCATGTTCCGGGTCGTGGATTATTGGCTGTGGGCCTTAGGCATCGGATACACGGAAGATCCCGCGCAGTGCGCCCTGATCGCCGAATATCTTACCGGGAAAGAGTTTTAATGCGCCGAAACCAAAAATCCCCCGAAGGGGATCTTTGATTCGCAGAGCTTTCGCTTAGTAGCGGTTGCCGCCGCGATTGCCGCCGCCGAAACCGCCGCGACCGCCCCGGTTGAAGCCGCCGCCGCCTTCGCGGGGACGGGACTCCGGAGGACGGGCGATGTTCACGGTGAGCGAACGT
>Ga0209542_10016763_pt1 | contig 12099 bp, 19 predicted proteins | sample RifCSPhighO2_01_FD_184028 | JGI IMG/M metagenome (GOLD analysis project Ga0209542, IMG submission 184028) | Soil microbial communities from Rifle, Colorado - Rifle CSP2_plank highO2_0.1 (SPAdes) (version 2) | ecosystem: Environmental > Terrestrial > Deep subsurface > Rock core/Sediment ...
TTCGCGGATTTTCGCGAGGACCGCATCGCGCTCCCGCGCGAGGGCGCCCTGGCGTATGAGGGCCTCCTTGAACACGGGTGCCCACACCCTCCCCAGGAGGGTTGGATTCGCGATCCCCCGTTCCACGGCCACGATGTCGCGGCCGACGGCCAGGTAGTCAAAGTACGAGAACGTACCCGTCACGAACCCCTTGAGCCGCTTTGCCGCCTCCGCCCACGGAGCCATTCCGATGACCATGACGCACCTCCATTGCCCGCCGTAGCTTTAGCGTAGGCGGGTTTCCGGTTGAACGGTTGAAGTGACGAGACTGTTTTATATTCTCCGACTGGCTGAAACCAACCGGTTTATCCAGAGCTTTGTTGAGGAACAATTTTGAAAAGAACTATCTCACTGTCGGCCCGCCATTCGATGACCTCATGGTAAATAAAATGGTGAGCCCAGTAGTGCTCCGCAGCGTCGCGTCATGGCGACGCTGCGGATGTGACCAACTTACCGGAGAAAGAAAATGCGAGCAGGGTACACGTTATATAAACCCCGAGGACCTTGGTTATTACAGAAGTCAATGGTGATTGCTACCACCCTCCCCGGAGCTTGAGTCCTCGCCCACTCGAGAAGTGCGATGCTGGAAAACCCCACTTCGACATTGTAGAGATACCCTCGATCGTCACCGATCTCGGTGACGAATGTCGATACGGACCTGAGACTCCCGAGCGCAGACATGATACCGAACTGCGGGAACACACCCGTGACCACAGGAGTCGGGCACGATCCAGCTTCCGCCACAGACATAAAGCCTAGGACCAGACCGATCGCCAACAGAGCACAAGCCAAGGTCCTCATCTTTCTCCCCCTATGCCACTCGTCGCCTTAGCGACTGCGGCTCAAACTACGTTAAAGAACACTTCGACTTGCTCGGGCGAAGCTCCCGCCGCGCTCAGTGCAAGCTATTACCGCTAATTTTGCCTTGCAAAATCAAAAGCGGTTAGGAGGCCTCTCTATGATAGTGATAAAATAAATAGAGAGACCTCCTAACCGCTCGTTGGGCCAGTTTAGCTGGCTTGCTGCTGGTTTCACGGCCCAGCCGCCGCTCTCTCTACTTCTGATTGTCAATGTCTACATTATACTCTATTTCTAGATATCTGTCAAGTACTCAAAAACCTAACAAAAAAAGGCCCATTTTAAGCCTCCGGAACCCGTCGGCCAATTAGCGAGCTGAACGTTTTGTGCGCCAACTCTCGCAGGCGCAAAAGCTTGGTCTTTTGCTTGGCAAAAGTTTTGTGCCGAGAGCGTAGGCCGCCGTTTATCGCAGGAGTAAACGGACGGCCGGTGGCGGTAAAAACATTCAGCGAGCTGTTAAAATAACCGGCCCTTTTTCAGTTATAGCCACCGTATGTTCAAAATGCGCCGAGATACTGCCGTCGGCGGTGGCATAGCTTTCGTCTTTAAGCTGAATAATTTTATCCGAGCCGGCCGAGGTGATGGGCTCTATCGCCATAACCATTCCCGGTGCGAGCACCGGTCCCCTGCCCTTCACGCCGAAATTATAAATCACCGGCTCTTCGTGAAATTCTTTTCCGATGCCATGTCCCGTGAGACTCCTCACAACTTTAAATCTGTTTCTTGATACAAACTTATTTACGGCGAAACCAATGTCCTCTAGATGCCTGCCTGGCTTGGCTTCGCGCATAGCAATGCCCAAAGATTCCTCCGTCGCCTTAACTAGCCGCCGAGCCATTTCCGTAACCGGCTCTATCATCACGGTAGTCGCCGTATCCACAAAAAGACCGCCGTATCCCAATCCAACATCAATCTTTAGAACGTCACCTTTTTTCAAAACATATTTAGTGGGAACACCGTGCACAACGACTTCGTTCACCGAAGCGCAAATGGTTGCTGGATATGGCTTATCCGCGCCCTCGGGACGGTAACCCAAAAAAGCCGGCTCGGCGCCGGATTTTTTTATTAACTGGCTGGCGAGTGCGTCTAGTTCCAAAAGCGACATTCCTTCCTTAGCCGCTCGCCTCACTTCCTCCAGCACTCCGGCAAGAATTTTCCCTCCCGCCGCCATCGTTTCAATTTCTTTTTTGCTTTTTAGATTTATCATCCCTCACTCTTCAAAGATAAGTCGCTCCGCGACTAGAGAGGCGTTGTGTGTCGTTCTGTAAATTGTACTAAAATCTTTTTTCATAATTTGCCGCTAAATATAATTAAAATCTTTGAAAAGTGAGGGATTATTTTTTTAGGTCAAGCGCGTTCAGCATATTTTCAAAAACACGTTCAGGCGCAGGCATGCCATCAACCCTTATAAGGCGGCTCTGTTTTTCGTAGAACCCTACCGCCCTTGCCACATCGTCATCGTACCAATCGAGACGCTTGTTTATGCCATCATCAGAATCATCAGCCCTTCCCCTCAACTTCAATCTTCTAAAAGCTTCTTCGCGCGTAATATCAATAAGAATAGGTATCGCCGGCTCTCGACCAAACCATTTTGTTACCGAATCCAAAACCTCCGCTTCTGTCACTCGTCTCAATGCCCCATCAAGTATGACGTGCTGTTCCTCCCGAACTAGTGTATCTAAAAGCTCTCTTTGCCACAAAGAAATCGCCAGCCAATCTTCCGGCAAATGCCCGGCCGCCAACATACCCGCAACCTTTCGGCCGGCAACGCTCTCTACGGCAGCCAGCCGCCTAAATAAATCTCCCGTGGATACATAAACCACGTCTTTTAGCATATTGGCCAAAAATTTGGCTTGAGTGCCTTTCCCGCTGCCGGACCGCCCAAGAAGAACAAATGTGAAAGATTTTGATTCCATATGTATAAATAATTATATCAGCTTAGGATGTAACTTTGCCAATCAACGAATCAACCTCGGCCACAAACACGTTGAGCGTACCGATGTTTTGTATTGTCCAGTCCGCCATAGCGATCGGGCCTCCTTTTTCCACGTTTTCTATTTCCGCGTAGTCCCTGGACATTGCCAGCTCTTCGGTTAGTGGACGAACCGGCCTTATTGCCAAACGGGCATATCTCATTTTGGGAGGAGCATAAACGGCAAGAACCCCGAAACTGTCGCCGAAGCTCTTTTTCATAATCTTATATTCGGACCAGCTATATAGACTTTCAACCACAACGCTTTTACTTTTAGCAATGGCAGAGTTCACAAGCGGCAAAGAGCGTTCGGCCATTACGCCCATCCCAAATTCTTTTCGCATCTTTTCTCTAGTCACGCGCTCGTTTGTCTCATTTCGTTCCAAGCCCAGTTTATCCACCTCCTCATAGGTCGGCTCATTAAAGCCAGTGCGCTCAAAACCGTGTTTGATAAACCTCAACACGGCCTCTGTTTTTCCGGATCCGGTTAGTCCGACTACGGCGATAATTTTTAGATTATGCATAACAATATTATACAGAAAAACAAAAAATCAATCACCCCCGCGGCTTGCCGCGGGGTATGAATCGGTAATCCCTCGTCGCGGACTTGCTCGGGTTTATTTTAGTTTTCGAATTTGGGGCCTATTTTAAAATTGGAAATTAAAAATTTCTGCGCTAGAACCCCTCGTACTCTCTCATCGTGAGTTGCGAGTCAATCTGGCGCATGGTATCCAATGCTACTGCTACGACGATAAGAAGCGCCGTACCTCCCACCGAAAGAGTCTTAATGCCCGTAAACGCCTGCGTCACGATCGGCAAAACCGCGACCGCGCCCAGAAACAGCGCCCCCGGGAAAGTTATCCTGTTTATGACCTTGGACAAGAAACTCCCCGTGGACTCGCCTGGCCTTATTCCCGGAATAAATCCTCCGCTTTTTTGTAAATTTTTGGAAATTTCCTGCGGGTCAAAAGTAACGGCGGTATAGAAATAAGTGAATATAACCACCAGTATGAAGTAAAGCAAGCCATAGAAAATCTGGTTGTTATAAAACGCATTAACGTAATTCGTCACCTGCACCGATAAGTTCGTTGAAAATATGGCAATAATTTGCCCGAAAAACTGCGGGAAGAGCAAAATTGATATGGCAAAAATTATCGGAATCACACCGGCTTGGTTTACTTTAAGCGGCAGATAGGACGATACACCTCCGAACATTTTATTACCGCGCACCCGCCTGGCGTAAGAAACAGGAACCTTTCGTTCGCCTTCGTTTATAAACACGACCCCGCCGATAACTATGAGACCAATCACGATAAAAGTGAGAAGGCTCGGCAATGACGCGGCGCCCTTCAAAGTGTATTCGTTGTATGCGGTTTGGAGATAATCAGGAACTTGGCTCACGATACCAGCGAATATTATCAAAGAAACGCCGTTGCCCAGTTTTTGTTCGCTTATCAATTCGCCAATCCAAACAAGAATCATCGTGCCCGCGGCGATTATGATAACATCATTCAATATAATAAACGGTCCGAGCCGCGGCAAAACATTTTGAGACATAAGCAGGTTCAAAAAACCGTAACCGGACATGAGTGCCAGTGGCACCGTCGCATATCTTGAATATCTGTTGAACCTTGCCCGCCCCATAGCACCCTCTTCGTAGTACATCTGTTTGAAGTAAGGGAAAATCATGGTCAGAAGCTGCATGATGATAGTAGCGGTGATATAGGGTCCCACGCCAAGCATAGCAACGGAAAGATTGGATAAGCCGCCTCCCGAAAAAATATCAAGAAAATTAAGAAGTTGGTTTGAAGAAAAAAGGCTACGAAGCGCGGCCGGATCAAAACCAGGGATTGGAATCACGGCAAGTAGCCTAAAAGCAATCAAGAGACCGGCTATGACCAAAAGTTTTTTCCTAAGGTCGGGTATTTTAAAAAGATTGAGTAGTTTGTCCATTTCGATAACTTACAACTTATTATTCAGGCGGCCGATTGCCAATTATTAGTTAAAGGTTTTCGGTGATTAGTTATTTATAACGCTGCCACCCGCCTTTTCTATCTTCATTTTAGCAGACTTTGAGACCGGGATCCCTTTCAGGTTTACGGGAACGTTAATGTTGCCATCCCCCAAGAGCTTCACAGGGCCTTTAAATTTTTTGCTCAAAATCCCTGCCTGTTTTAAAGACGTTAGCGTAATTACATCAGCCTTGATTTTGCTTATATCCGATAAAGTAACCACAAACGCCTTATTGCGGAGCGATGGATTTTTAATGCCCCTAAGTTTCGGTATGCGTATCAAAAGATCGCGGGACGCCGGCCTGATTCTGTGCCCAGCCCGCGATTTCTGTCCCTTCTGGCCGCGCCCGGAATAAGTGCCACGCTTGCCGCCGCGGGCTATGCGCTTCCCGACTTTCCTCACATGTGTTCTTTTTAATTCGTGTGATTGCATCCCGTTAGAAGCAGATCGCGATTCCCTCACTTTTGAGAAAGAGTGAGGGACAACCCGCGTATATTTTGTTAATTTTTCGTAGTTCGACTATCATTGTTTTTTTTTGATTATCCCATGAAGCGATCGCGGCTTCTAACGGATTGCGTGGTATTACTTTACGGTTTCGTGTCCCGGCACCGACTCTTTTGGAGTGGGGGCGTGCTTGATACTCGCCCTCGCGGGCATTTCGGCCCTAAGACCCTTCAAGGCTTCTATGGTAGCCAGGGCATTTGTGAGTTTGTTGGACGTGCGGCCCAGACACTTTGCCGTCGCGTCCTTAACGCCCGCCAAAGCCAATACCGCCCTTACGGAACCGCCCGCTTTTAATCCATTTCCTTCGGCTGTTGGTTTAATAAGAACTCTGGCAGCGCTGTATTTGGCATAAACTTCATGCGGTATCGTACGGTTTTTTAGCGGAACTCTAATGATATCCTTTTTGGCAGCCGCCTTTGCTTTCCCCACGGCGCTCGCCACATCCAATCCCTTAGCAACGCCAACGCCCACCATTCCTTTTTCATTGCCGATAATTACGGTGGCGCGGAATCGAAAACGCTTGCCGCCAGCAACGACGCGGGTTACGCGACGTAAATCCAAAACACGCTCACTGAATTCTTCTTTTGGGCGATAACCGCCGCCTTTGTGAAAACGATTGTTTATCATATTTTTATGCCGTTTGAACGTATGGCTTCGCAAAGCACCTTAACGCGGCCGTGATATTTATAAGCGCCCCTGTCAAACACGGCTTCTTTTATACCTTTTTTGCCGGCTTCTTTGGCAATCGACTCGCCCACCGCTTCTGGTTCAACGCCACGCGCGGAAACTATGGTCGCCATTTTATCGTCATCTATCAGCTGCGCGTACAGGTATTTGTTGCTCCGAAATACGGAAAGCCGCGGCCTGACCTCCGTCCCGCGCAATTTAGCCCGCGACCTTATAGCTCTCCTTTTTCTTGTTTTGTTCAATACCGTTCTTCTCATATAACGTGATTATTTTGAGCCGGTCGTTCCCGCCACTTTTTTACCTGCCTTTCTTCTTATAACCTCGCCTTTGTAGCGAATACCCTTGCCTTTATATGGTTCTGGTTTCTTGAGCGCCCTTATATCTGCCGCTACCTGGCCAACAAGATTTTTATCGATACCGGAAACCTTAATGGTGTTTTTATCAACGCCTATATTAATAAATTCCGGCGCCTTTACTTTAACGGGATGCGAGTAACCGAGATGCAAAACCAGATCTCGCCCCTCCATGAGCGCCCTATAGCCCACGCCCTCAATGTCCAGCTGTTTCTCGTAGCCGTCCACAACTCCGATAACCGCGCCCTGCGTCAAAGAACGAAGCGTACCCCAATTTGACCTGGACTGCTTCGTTTCAATATCCGGTTTAAACGTTATTTCTTTTTCCTGTATAGATACGGAAATATAAGGCAAAATCTGAATCTTAAGCGCGCCCTTTGGGCCTTGTACAATAAGATAACCGCCGTCTTTTCTGACGCTCACGCCCTCCGGTATTACTATTGGTTGTTTTCCTATTTTGCTCATGGTTTTACCAAATATGGAATAAAAGCTCCCCGCCCATTTTGCTTTTTCGCGCATTTTTGTCGGTCATGACTCCCTTCGAGGTGGACAAGACCGCTGTCCCGTATCCTTGCCTAACTGACCTCAAGTCTTTATAGCCCACATAAAACCGCCGCGAAGATTTACTGAAAAATTTTAATCCCCTTATGCCGCTGCCTGCTTCATTGAGATTGATGCCCATCACGCGCTTATAGCCCTTGCCCTTTTTTTCCACCGATGCGACAAATTTATTATCCGCCAAAACTTCCGCCACGCTGTAATCAAACTTATTGTATGGCAATTTCACCGTCTTTTTTCCGGCGCTTTCGGCATTTTTAATTTTTATGAGCATTTCTGTGTACATGCCAAATTTATTTAAATTTTACGAACGAAGCAAAGTCAAATTTAACTTTAAATTTGAGCACCCCGACAACTAAGCCGGTGACTTTGGCTAAACAATATTCCCGTGTGCTTGATTTTTTTAACATATTTTTATATTTGTTCATGGCGCATAGTAGGCGGGGTAAGGTTTTGTTTATAAATTTTTATAGTTATACTCAAAAATTTATACAAAGCCGCTACCAGCTTGCTTTTTTAACACCCGGAATCACTCCTTTTCCGGCCATTTCGCGGAAACAAATTCTGCAAATCCCGAATGCCCTCATATAAGCTCTTTTGCGTCCGCACCTAAAACAGCGCCTGACTATTCTGGTTGAGTATTTGGGTTTTTTCCGCGCTCTCGCGATAACGGATTCTTTGGCCATAATATTAATTTTCAATATCCAATTTTCAATTTCCAATTTCGGTTGCTCCGACGCCGCGTCGGAGCTTCACTAATTGGGAATCAGTAATTAGGAATTATCTTTATTTTGCCTTTAATGGTATCCCGAACGACCTAAGGAACGCAATAGCGTCATCGCGGTCTTTGATATCTTTTAAGACCACCGATATGCCTAAACCGAAGTTAACCTTAGACTGCTCTGGGTTTATTTCCGGAAATACAACGTGCTCCCTCATGCCGAAATTGAGATGGCCTTCTTTATCAACGCTGTGCAAATCTATGCCGCGGAAATCTTTAACGCGTGGCAAAACAACGTTTACAACCCTCGTTAAAAAGTCCCGCGCTCTGACACCCCGTAATGTGGCGCGCAAACCGATAAGCTGTCCCGTCCGGGTTTTGAATCCGGCAATGGATTTTTTCGCCCCTCTCGTCTGTGGCCGCTGCCCCAAAATCATAGAAGCTTCCCTTATCACTTCCGGCAAAACTTTGTCGTCAAAATTGGGCGTCTGGCTCATGCGCCCAACGCCTATGTTGACAACAACTTTTTCTATTTTACTTGATTTATCTTTAAGCATATACCTCGTTTAACTTTAAAGAGCGCCATTGCACTTTTTGCAATATCTGGTTTTTAGCGCTTTGCTTTTTGACCCCGATTCCGGCGCGAGAAGCTGATATCCGATTCTCGCCGGCTGTTTGCAGTGTTCACAGACAATCATGACGTTGGACGCGCTCATAGGACGCAGGAGCGAAACAATCTCGCCTTTTTCGCCCTGCTTCTTGGGACGCACGTGTTTTTTATATACATTTATGCCTTCTATAGAAACTCTACCGGCTACAGAATTGACGTTAGTAATTTTGCCGCTTTTGCCACGGTCTTTTCCCCTCATGATCATTACATTGTCGCCTTTTTTTAAACGCATAGTATGCCTGAATTTTGAATTAATTATATGATTTCCTCAGCCATTCCCATTAAACTTTCAAAACCGTGCTCTTTTAGCTCTCTGGGGAGCGGACCGAAAACTCTGGTTGCTACCGGCTCTTTCTTGTTGTCTACAACCACCACCGCATTTTCGTCAAATTTTATGTAAGACCCGTCGGCTCTCCTTATGGGATTTCTCTGCCTGACGATTAAAACCCTAACTATATCCTTTTTCTTTATGGTTTTTCTCGGCTCGGCAATCTGAACGGAAGCAATGATTATATCGCCGACTTGGGCATAGCGTTTTCTCGTGCCGCCCAAAATCCTAAAGCACCGGACAACCTTTGCCCCGGAATTATCGGCTACTTTTAATACTGATCGTTCTTGTATCATACATTAGTTATTAGCGACCGGTTCCTGGTGGCCAGTGGCTAACTTACTGATTATTTTCCACCTTTTTTCTCTGCTAATGGGCCTCGTTTCCTCAATAACTACCTTGTCGCCGGTTTTATACTCATTCTTTTCGTCGTGTGCCTTGAACTTGGTAGCTATTTTATAATATTTGAGATACTTGGGGTGTTTCTTCAAGCGAGTAACCAAAACTACCCGGGTTTTGTTCATTTTATCCGAAACAACCACGCCTTCTATTTTTCTTTTTTTAACATTGTTTTCCATGATATGTTATATTAGCGGTCATTCTTGGTTTAAGAAGGTACTAACTCTGGCAATGGTCTTCCTCGTCGCATAAATTTCTGAAATATTTTTTACCTTCCCAGCCGCAAGATTAAATTTTAATTCGCGCAACTTAACAATTTGCTCGTCAAGAATTCTTTTAAGCTCCGGCTTCGGTTTCAAACTCAGCTCTTTTATATCGCTTTTTTTCATCCCGTTAGAAGCAGATCGCGATTACCTCACTTTTGAGAAAGAGTGAGGGACAACCTGCGTATATTTTGTTAATTTTTCGTAGTTCGACTATCATTGTTTGTCTTGTTCATCCCGTGAAGCAATCGCGGCTTCTAGCGGGATCCATCTTGATTTTTAAAATTAAGCCTATTTCACAACAACTTTGGTTTTTATTGGTAATTTATGTCCGGCAAGGCGCAAGGCTTCTACCGCCACATCGCGCGACACGCCGTCCATCTCAAACAATATACGCCCCGGTTTCACGGGGAAAACATAATGGTCAACAGCCCCCTTGCCGCCGCCCAATGTTGTTTCAGGCGGCTTTTTGGTAATCGGTTTGTCGGGGAATATCCTTATCCAAATTTTGCCTTCGCGTTTTATAAAATTGCTGATGGTCCTTCTCGCGGCCTCAATTTGTCGAGAGTTAACCCATCCGTCTCCCTGCGCCTTTAGGCCGTAGCCACCAAAAGACAGTGTCGTACCGCGAAGTTCGACATTCCTATTGCGCGACCTCCCTTTGTGCCATTTTCGGTGTTTTACTTTTTTTGGTAGAAGCATGGTAAATAACTTTAAACTGTGAACTAATTACTTACGACTCTTGATAAATTCAGCTTGTTTTTTGTTATGAGTTATCGGTTATGGGTAATAAGTAACTGTTACCTGCCCTGGTCTCTCTGCTTGCGCTTGTCATTTTCGGCCTTATTTGCAAAAACATCGCCCTTGTAAATCCAGACCTTAACGCCTATGGTTCCATAGGTTGTAAAAGCGGTAGCGTCGCCAAAATCTATATCGGCTCGAAGCGTCTGTAACGGCAACTTACCCTTGGACAAAAACTCGTCTCTCGCGATTTCATTGCCATCCAACCGCCCGTTGACTTTAATTTTTGCGCCGATAGCCTCTTTGTTCTGCATTATCTGGTCAAGATATTTTTTAATAGTTCTTCTGAACGGCATTCTTTTTTCCAGATCCCACGCAATTTGCTGCGCAACATACGACGCCGATATCTCGTTTCTTTTGAGTTCCTCTATGTTTAGACTGATTTCCGGATATTTATCGGACTTGAGGCCCGGATTCCTTTTTTGGACCTTACCAAGCGCTATTTTAATCGCGCGGTTAAGATCCTCAATGCCCTTACCACCGCGGCCTATTATAAGTCCGGGCTTGGCGGCTCTGATATGGACATTGCACTTGCCGGCCGTTCTCTCTATTTCCACGGATACCACTCCAGCGGCGCCTATCTTTTCCTTCACAATTCTTCTTATAACTTCATCTTGCTCCAAAAAAGTTTTGTATTGCCCTTTGCGGAAAAACCACCTGGACTGCCAGGGTTTTATTATGCCTAGACGGAATGAGGTTGGTTTAATTTTGTGTCCCATATATCTCTAATTTACACTAATTTGACCGCTAATTTCACTAATCCTATTTGTGATATTTGTGCACATATTTGTGATTGTTCGCGATTAAACAGATTTGCGGCGGAAAAATCTCTTGAATATTCCTGGTTTTTCTTTGCCGGGTTTCTCAATGGCCTTTTCGTCCGCGCGTTCTTTTTTGGAATCGCCGCCTGTTTTGGCCCTCACGCCCTTTTTTGTTTTTTTCTCTACTACGATAGAAAACTTCTTGGTAACCGCTTTTTCCGATTCGGCTAGTGTAAGCGTAATATGGCTCATCTTTTTCTGTATCGGAGAAGCGCTACCTCTGGCGCGCGGCAAAAATCTTTCCAACATCGGCCCCTGGTCAACGCGTATGTTTTCCACAATCAGCTTATCCACTGCCAGTTTGCGGTTATTCTTGGCATTCGCGACAGCGGAACGCAAAAGTTTCAGAATCGGCCCGGCAGCGCGCCTGGGCTGTAAGAAAAGTTGCGCCTCCGCTTCATTAACACTCAAACCCTTAAGAACGTTGGCCACCAAGCGCACCTTGCGCGGCGCCATTTTCAGATAATTAAGTTTTGCTACCTGCTTTTCCATCCCTCACTTTTCAAAGATAAGTCGCTTCGCGACAAAGAAGCGATTTGGTGAAATTTTGCGTCGTTTTGTTGATACGATAGTCATTGTTTTAAGTTAAAACCGGTCTAAATCTTTGAAGAGTGAGGGATTATTTTTTAGCCGGACCTGCCGCTGGCGCGGGAGCCGAACCGCCTTTTTCGATTTCGCGCTGCATTTTACCTCCGTGCCTTACAAATTTGGTAGTTGGCGAAAATTCCCCAAGACGATGGCCAACCATATCTTCGGTCACCCTTACTTCTATAAAGTTCTTACCATTATGAACAGCAAAAGCAAAACCGACCATTTCCGGCGATATTTCTGAATCTCTGGACCAGGTTTTTATCGGAGCCGAACCAGGCCTCGAATTCCCGATTTTTTTAAGAAGCTTTGGATCTATGAACGGACCCTTTTTTGAACTTCTGGACATAAATTTAACTTAAAACTTATAACTGATAACGGCCGCCTTTTCTGTTCTCGTTATTGGTTATTGGTTATTGGTTGTTTGTTATTAGTTATTTGTTATCGTTGGGTAGGCCTTCTTTGAACAATCAAATGGCTCGACCATTTTTTCTTGTTTCTGGTTTTGCGGCCTCCTGTTATTT
>Ga0209542_10016764_pt1 | contig 12098 bp, 8 predicted proteins | sample RifCSPhighO2_01_FD_184028 | JGI IMG/M metagenome (GOLD analysis project Ga0209542, IMG submission 184028) | Soil microbial communities from Rifle, Colorado - Rifle CSP2_plank highO2_0.1 (SPAdes) (version 2) | ecosystem: Environmental > Terrestrial > Deep subsurface > Rock core/Sediment ...
CGAAAGTTCCCTTAACCCTAGTTTTTTATTGTTATAGTTACTGTGCAAAATGATACTCTATTCTTGACAAAATGTCAAGCCCGTGTTTTTTCACAGGCCGTATCACGCCAAAAAGAGCCCATTTTATATGGGGAAAATGGCTTTTTGGAAATACCGCCTCTTTCATACAAAAGACCACAACCCAATGTACTGGAAGTTGAACTTCCTTAGGAAGTTCAACTTCCTAAAATTGAAAACTGGATGAGATTGCCACACTCCCTATGGTCGCTCGCAATGACGAAAACTTACCTGATTGTCCTCCCCCGTTCTATCATCTCGGACTTGAGCTTTACTGTTTCTTCTTTGGTTATTTCTTCAAGATTTTTGCCGTGCGAGCTTGCGAATTGGGCGAGCGCTTCCGGGTCTTTCGATTCGACAATGTCCGCAAATTTCCCTAAGTTATCTTCCGAGAGTCCTTCAATAAGCCGGGCTACGATTCGTTTTTGGATAAGGTCTATCATCGAGGTAATGAGTGCCGCCTTCTTGTCGTCGGGCAATAATTCAATCCCCAGCTCTTCGATTATGTTTGCACTTAAAATTTGTTGCGGGTCCATAATTTGAAAATATATAATTAACCGGTCGACCCTTTAAGTATTCTGTCTTTGTAGTATTCCTGAATAAATTTGTGAATCGTCATACCGGAGGCTCGCCCGCGCTCTTCCGGAGAAAAAGCTTCCATGACTTTTATAAAGCTGTCGCGCAGTTTCATTTTTTTAATCACATCAACCTGATTCGGCCCGCCTGCTGACGGCCAACTCGTCTCTGGAGTAGTTCCGAGATATCCCTTTTTGAGCACGTCAGAAATTTTAACATCTTTGATTGCGCGGTATTCATCGGGATATATCCGTGAGATTGTCTTGGCAGTACGTTCAACCGCCGAATCAAGAGCGGCTTCTTTTGCTTGGCTCGCCTCCTCAAGCATAGATTGCGAAAGTGCGGGGTCAGCTCCGCCAATAGCTTGCGCTTTGGCGACTTCATCGTTTTGCAATATCAGTTCGTCGAGTGTCGCCTCATCATTACCTTCTCCTGCTATGTTGTCCGGAATATACCTCTCTTCTTCATTGCGCAATATGAATTCATCAAGGCGCGCCTCTCCCTGCGCTATCGTAGCGTTGTCCGGCGAAACCAATTCTCCTCCGGTTACAGTAGCCTTTGAGACGTGGCGGATTCCTTCGTCAAACTCCCACGGCTTATGAAACGCATCGCCTTCCTGGGAAAGTTGAACATCATAACGAGCCCATTTTACTTTATCGATGAACGGGGCCAGATTTTTATCGAGAGCCGCAATTTGTTCCTGCGTTTGACCGCTTACTTCGCCGAGCGTTTTTTCAATTATATCCTTGTCGAAAGAAACTACAGCGCCGATTTTCCATTTCGGAAGTGAATCTTTAACGGCGCGGTACAATTTTTCTTCAGCCAAAATACGCTGTGCCTTAGTTAATCCTTTCAATTGTTCATCGCCGGAAAACGCGATATATTCGCTGATTGCTTTTCTGGCTTCATGAATAGGTCCTTCCCCGGCCTGAACGGTAATTTCAAAAGAATTTGGAATCTCCGGTTTGGAAATTTCCTCAACTTCCGCTTTTGCGGCAGCTTCATCTGGTTTAATTTCACCGGTTTTGTTTTCAACGGTTTCTTTGGGCGCGCCTTGCGACTGTTCTTTCTCCGCGGCGGCCTGTGCGTTCTCGCTCCGAGTTCCTTCCGCGGCTTGTGGTTTAGGAGCATTCTCGCCTGCCGCTTCTTGTCCTGCCGCTTCTGCAGACGGTTGTCCGGCAAGAGCTTCCGGTGCAGAAGCAGGTGCCGACACGTCTGGTTTTACGGCTTCTGTACCTGCTTCTACCGGAGGTTTAGGTACATCCATAACCGGCGGCCGACTGGGAAGTTCTGCCGGCGCTTTTGCCGCACCGAAAAGCCCTGTGTCTTGTACGCCGTTTAGATGACGAAATATATCCACACCGACCGCAGCAAGTGCTCCGGCGCCAACTGATGCGCCGCCACGAAGAAATTTTTTGAACTTTTCTTCCGCGTGAGCCCATCTAAACTTTCTTATTGCATAACTGGACTCACCAGAGAGATATACTTCTTTATAATGAAGACTTTCGTATTCTTTCTTTAACAACTCTTCGTACCGCGCCATTAATTTTTGGAAGTCAGCGGACTGTGACGCAAGCTTCCCCTGCATGCGAAGACCTACCGTCATATCGCCTATACATTCCGCGATATCATAAGTGTTCATACTATTAAGTTTTTTTTCGCTAAGCGTAGTCAAAGAAGCTTCTGTTTTTGCCTTCAGCCAGTCATTGGTAAAAACTGCAGCACCGACACCGGACATAGCACGTTTTGCTCCAAGCGTTAAAAGAAATACAGGCGGAGCAAAAAATCCTATTCCAAGAAGCGTTGCGCCGATGCCCATTCTGACATTAACGCCGCGTGCAACTATTCTTCCAGGCAAACCTTCGGGCTTCCAGCCCGTCCATTTCCCGAGATTTTGTTCGCCGAGCCATTTATATGCACTGGAAATTTTTCCCCACGTTCCTGCCTTTTTCTCCGTTGCGGCAAGAATACGGCTGTCGGCCAGCGTGGTCTCTTCTTTTAGAAATAAACTAATTTCTCCTCCAACTAATTCTGCTCTGGCTTTTTCATATATTTCCAGTGCTTTATTATATTCAGGATCTTCTTTGGGGACGAAGCCAAAATCAACTTTGATTTTTTGCTCCGCCTCTATAAGCGCCTCGCGCGCGACGTTAAGACGGGCTTCCAGTTCAGAAATTTGTTCCTTCGCCGGCTCTGCGCCGGCTTCCGGCGTAGCTGACGACGATTCACTGGCACGATTACTATTTCCCACGGCTTCGCGTTGTTCACGAAGAAGTACCTCCCTTCTTTTTAAAATTTCGCGGTCTATAGTTTCCTGTTCTGTATTATTAAATAATGGGTCATATTGAACGTTCCCAGATATTTCATTAAATTCCCCTTTCACATTCTCCGGTACTCCTTGTGGATATAAACCTTGAATGTCGGTATATATAGAATCGCTCGCAAGAAAAAAATTATCGCGCTTGTACTCAGGCGGCGCAGGATTATTTCTCGCCCTTGCCGCATTATCTTGCCCATTTATAAACGCATCAATTTTTCTCTCGGTTTCCTCCGTTGCATCCGTATTTCCTGTCAAAAAGTTGCGTCTGTGTTCATCTGTAAGACTTAATAGATTTTGCCACACATCAGGGGGAATCTCTCCGATTGGGAAAAAACTCTGTAGATTACTTTTAAGACGATCTCTCACATATCCATATTTTGCCTGATAGGAAGCATCTTGTGATTGCTGCAGTTCCGGCGCGACGGCTCCAGAAGGATTTTCTTTTTGATGCTCCGGCGTTGAATCACTAAGTTCGCCTTTTTGTATCAGCTCGATTTTGTCATGGACGAGCATAGCTTCCCCTGGTCGAGAGATAAAGCCAGCTGCTCGAGTTGCTCCTTTGAACCAATCTAACATATGTAGCGCTCTAATCTGCTGCGCTGTTGGAAACACCAATCCTTTGCCGCTCGGTTCGTCGGCTAATTGGACAAACATAAGCGCCCCAGTCATGTTGCGTGGAACAACCTCTCCATTAAACCCGCGATAACTGATAGTTAAACCTTTAGATCGTATGCTTTCTCTAACGGTTTCGTCTGGTATGGCGTCGAGAAATTTGCGCAAAACATTTTCTGGATCCAATGCAACGTTCTCGCCATACAACTTATTAATAGCCGCCGTCATTGCGGATACCTCAATATTCCGCTGGCGGTCTTCCGGCGATTCTGCATTACCTCCTGGCGCGGGTGTAACAGCGGCTTCAGGCGCGCCACCCGCAGGCCTTCCAGCACCTGCCCCAAAAATTGCGTCTTCATTTTCTATAGTATCAAGCAGTCTGATCATCTCTGCTCTCTGCGCATCATTGCCATGCCCTATCAACTTCTGCAGGATTTCACGTGCCTGGTCATTACGGCCGAAGCCAAGATACAAAGCAGCTTCCTCAATTCCCGTCTGCACATCATGATCTCTTTCTGCCGCCACTGCCGGCGCCGGCTCTGGTTGAACAAGTGTGGTTGCTCGATTTTTGAGAACTTCTTTAGCCGCCTTTTCAATTTTCCTGCTGATACTACCCTCCAATTTCACGCCTAATTTCCTAATATGTGATTCTAGATCTGTTTTTTCTTCAGGTTTAAATTTATCTCCGAATTTTTCCGCGAGTCTTGCATACTTTGCGGACAGCTCTTTTATAGCCGAGAGTGTTTTATCTGCTTCCCCTAACGCATTCGGCAAGTCCTCTCGTTTGACACCCATAGCGGTTAACTTTTCGAGAATGGCCGCGTGAGTACGTTCTGCGCTATTCGCAAATGCGGCGGCATCGAAAGAAGGATTTTCGGCTTCTGACACAGGAACGATTTTTGAGTCTGGCGCACCTTTTTTCATATTGAAATTATTATATAATTCGTGATTAAAAAGTCCAATTTTATTGTTCTTTAAAATTTTTGTTTTATGTAAGAGCAAAATCGCTTACAATACAATAGGTTACTAATTTACGAATCAGTACGAATATACGAATACTAAAACAAAATTCGTAGCCAATAACTAAAATGAAAAGAACTATTGTACTAATAATCCTCGACGGCTGGGGTATCGGCAGGAATGACGAGTCAAACCCCATCCATATGGTTAATCCGGAAAATTTCCGCTGGCTTGAGGAAAACTTTCCAACCGGAAGTTTGCAGGCATCCGGCATATCGGTCGGACTCCCGTGGGGCGAAACCGGCAACAGCGAGGTCGGCCATCTTACAATCGGCGCCGGCAAGGTAATTTACCAGTATTATCCGCGCATTACGCTTTCAATACAGGATGAAAGTTTTTTTAAAAATCCCGCTCTCAAAAATGCGTTTGAACACGCGAGGAAGAACGGCTCCGGAGTAAATTTCGTCGGCCTGCTCACCAAAGCGAATGTTCATGCTTCGCTCGAACATCTCCAGGCCCTTATCAGAATGGCTGAACAGGAAAAAATCGACAACGTGAAACTTCACCTTTTCGCAGACGGGAAAGACAGCCCGCCGCGTATGCTCGATAAGCTAATTGAGAAAATTCCGAAAGAAAAACTTGCCACGCTGTCAGGCAGATATTACGGTATGGACAGAAGCCAAAACTGGGAAGCAACGCGGCGCGCTTATGACTGCATGACCGGAACATCTGGCGGAACAACGGATAATCTGGCCAAGGCCATAGAAAAAAATTACGAGCTGAATCACAGCGAAGAATTTTTGCCGCCGCTCATTGTGGCTCCAGACAAATCAATTCAGGAAAACGACTCTGTCGTGTTTTTCAACTTTCGCGAGGATTCGATACGTCAGATTGCGGAATCTTTCGTAATTAAAGATTTTGATAAATTTCCGGTGAAAAAATTTGAAAACCTTTTTATCGCCACAATGACGCACTATGAAGATAAATTTCCCGCGGATATCGCTTTTCCGCTCGACTCCGTGGAAAATCCTCTCGGCAAAGTTCTTTCCGACGCGGGAAAAACCCAGCTCCGCCTCGCGGAGACATACAAATACGCGCACGTTACTTACTTCTTTAACGGCTACAAAGAACCTGCTTTCAAAAACGAATATCGCGTTATAGTTCCTTCGTCTCTCGCTCCGCATCCGGACGAACACCCGGAAATGATGGCCGCTTCAATAACGGACCGCGCCCTTGAGGCCATTGTTAACCGCTCATTTGATTTCATACTCATAAATTACGCGAATCCGGACACTATGGGGCATACGGGAAATTTCGAGGCCGGATTGAAAGCGGTGAAAATAATTAACGATGAAATAGGCAAGTTGCTGAAAGTTTGCCTTAACCAGGATACGGTCGTAATTATTACTTCAGACCACGGCAACGTTGAAGAAATGTTAAATCCAATAACTGGACAGGCCGAAACACAGCACGACCCGAATCCGGTCCCCTTTTATCTCATAGCCCAGGAATTCAAAAACAGAAAATTCGTAAATTGGAAAAGTTTATCTACTGAAGTTACGGGCATTCTGTCAGATGTGGCCCCTACGATTCTCGAAATAATGGATATTCCCAAACCGCCGGAAATGGGCGGCGAAAGTTTGTTGCAAAGCTTGATATAGTTAGTGAGAATAGTGAATTATGAATAATGGATGGCAAACTTCAGAACATGGTGCTATGACGCGTCATAGCACCATGAATTTATTATCCCGAAATAAAGAAATACAACTACCTTTTTCTATAATTTCTCCCAGATGCTATGACGCGTCATAGCATCCAAATTGTGCAGGGAAAAATTAGTATAACGCGGCTAGATGAAATTTGCGTTGTTGTTTGCGTAGATATATAACATCTTTGTGGACTATCGGCTCAAAGTAAAAGAAAAAATCAAAAGGGCGCCGAAAACGCCCGGGGTTTATGTTTTTTATGATAGAAAAAATATTCTATACATAGGAAAAGCGTCAAATCTCAAAAACAGACTACGGTCGTACCTTAAAGCCGGTGACTTCAACCCCGCACCTTTTGATATATATTCACGCAAATCTATACCCATCAAGAATAAAGAGCGCGTCTCGCAGAGCAAAAGGTGCGGGGTCAAAAACGCACGCCTTCAAGAAAACGCGACAAACCTCAAATTTATCCATCTGCGTTCAGAAATAGAAGCGCTGATTGAAGAGGCGAAGCTTATTAAAAAATACAATCCTCTGTACAACGTTCTCTGGCGCGATGATAAAACTTATTTCTATACGGCAATTACAAGAGATAAATTTCCGAAGATTTTCGTAGTTCACAAACCTGGTGCCAGGCACCAGGTACCAGGCACCAGGTCAATCGGTCCGTTCACGGATGGCCGCGCATTACGTCTCGTTTTAAGAATGCTCCGCCGCTATTTCCCCTACTGCACTTGTCCCAAGCCGCATTTGCGAATTTGCCTGAACGCTCAAATCGGAAACTGTTTCGGTTTTTGCTGCATCGCCCGCCGAAGTGTAAGCGCGAAGGAGAGCCGAAACGACGGCAAGGCGACAACTTTGCAAATCGCGCAATATAAAAAGAACATACGAATAATAAAAAATTTTCTTGTTGGTAAACCAATCAAGGGTTTCGCAAAAAATCTCAAACCGGAAGAAAAATCGGCCCTTGAAAAAATATTAGCCCATCGCGAGTTCCTCGACTACCAAACGCAGACTTACGCAGACGTCACGCCCAGCCTCGCCTTGACGGCGAGTCGAGGCGGGCAGACCAACGCAGAAAAAAGTCAGCGACAGTCAGCGTTCAGTCTGCGTCAGTCCGCGCTCATGGTGGAGTGCTACGACATTTCCCACCTCTCCGGCAAAGAAACCGTTGCTGGAATGACTTCTTGGTCGTTTGAGAGTGGGAAACTTTTACCGCGCAAAGATTTTTGGCGCAAATTCATAATCAGAACAGCCAGGCCTAGCGACGACCCCGCGGCCATGTATGAAACTATTTCCAGGCGGTTGAACCATCCCGAATGGCCGTACCCGAATCTTATGGTCATTGACGGCGGCGCCGGACAATTCGCCGCGGCCCAAAAAGCCCTTCGACTCCGCTCCTTCGATACAACTAAGGACAAGTTAGGGCAAGCCGCCGCCGATTCCGGACTTGCCGCAAAAATAAAAATCATATCTTTTGCAAAACCTGAAAGTATGGTTTACGGGCTGAAAGAGTTTCCTATTAAAATAAATGATGCTCCTGCCGACATGCAAAAAATAATTCCGGCTGCCATTTCCGGAACGCATGATTTCGCCATAAGATTCCACCGCCAGCGCCGTAAAAAGAATTTTTTGAATTCTGCGGGATTGTGATATTATTAACACTATGAAATTAATCTTTAAATTGCTCGTTGCCGTAGCCGTAAACGCCGCCGCTCTATTCGCAGCCGCATATTTAGTTAAAGACCTCAAGCTCAACGTAACCGTTGAAAGCATTGTCTTCCTCGCGGTTATCCTGACCCTTTTAAATCTTCTTCTTAAACCCGTGCTTAAGCTAATCCTCGGGCCGTTTATCGTCCTTACTCTCGGCCTTGGACTGATTCTGGTAAATATGGTAATTCTGTATATTCTTGACATCATTTCTCCAAACCTTACCATTGGAGGCATCGTCCCTCTCATATATTCATCGCTCATAATAGGAATCGTGAATTTCGCCTTCCACTTCGCCACGAAGGACTAGAAAGGAAATGAATCCCGTTAGAAGCCGCGGTCACGGGGTTTGGACGAGAACATAAAAACATGCTAAAAAATAGTGTAAGCAAAATTAAAAAAATCATCGCAGGTTGCACGACCGCGACCTGCTTCTAACGGGATGAAAATAATAACAGTAATTCAAGCCATAATATCCGTATTTATAGTAATTTTGATTCTTCTTCAGGAACGCTCGGCGGGGCTGTCCGGAATTTTTGGCGGAGAAGGAGGCGGCGCTTTTTATCAGACAAGGCGCGGAATGGAAAAAACTATTTTCTCGACTACAATCGCTTTGGCTATAATTTTCCTGGGGCTGGCCATAGCTCAATTGCTGGTTTAGAGACCAAGCGCAGACTTACGCAGACGATATGCGGATGTGCGCAGAAAAAATCAGCGTCAGTCTGCGTGAAGTCAGCGTCAGTCTGCGATTATGATTGTGTTTATCATTCTAAAAAAAATTTATTTTGCGTTTTCGCGGGCTGAACGCACTGCTTTTCTCGCGGCGCTTGTTCTGGCGCTGAGCAGTTCAATAAGCATAGGGGCTATTTTATTGAATCAAAAGACTGTAGTCGTGCCCGCGCGCGGCGGAAGCTACACCGAAGGCATCATTGGACAGCCGGCGCATATAAACCCGGTAACGGCTTCCACCGAAGCCGATAAAAGCCTTGTAAAGCTTTTGTTCGCGGATTTGTCGGAGTTGTCGGATAAAATAACCGTCGATAAAAGCGGAAAGATTTGGGATGTCAGACTTAAAGAGAACATACGCTGGTCAGACGGAGAAAAACTGACAAGCGATGACGTTATTTTTACCATACAGAAAATACAAGACAAGGATTCCGGCTCAACCCTCTCGTCAAATTGGCAAGGCGCGGGCGCGAATAGGGTAAGCGAACTTGAATTGCAAATAACGCTCGGCAAGCCATATTATTTTTTTCTTCAAAATCTTCGGGGTCTTAACGTAATCCCAAAACGTTTATTCGCGGAAACGCCGGTTGGGAATTGGCGTCTTTCGCGCTACAACTTGCAACCCGTATCCAGCGGGCCGTACGCCTTTGATTCGTACGATGTACGGGAAGACGGGTTCATTACCGCGTATCATCTCAAGCCGAATAAATTTTATCTCTCCGGCAGTCCGCTCATAAACGAATTCAATCTGGAATTTTTTCCGAACACGGCAAAACTTATACGCGCTTTCAATTCCGGACAAGTGGACGGTTTCGCCATCGGCTCCGGCGAGGCAAATGGAATAATGCGGCCCTACGAAGCTCATAATTTTTCTTTGCCGAGCTATTACGCCATATTTTTCAATCAGGGACAGAATCTCGCCCTGCAGGATAAAAAGGTTCGCCAGGCGCTTAGCATGGCGACCGACCGCGAAGGCCTTCTAAATGATATTCTGAACGGAAGCGGAGAAATTCGTTTCGGGCCATTCTCGCAGTCGCTATTGTCCGACACGCGGAACCAAACCGATGATTTTTCGCCCGAAGCCGCGGGCCGCATTCTGGATGACGGCGGCTGGATTACTACATCTTCTACGATAAGACAAAAAACAATAAAAGGCGCGAAAGTAAATCTTGAGTTCAGTCTGACTGTCCCTCAAATACCGTTTTTGGTAAAAACCGCCGAAAGGTTGCAATCCGATTGGGCAAAAATAGGGGTAAAAGCGAATTTAATTCCTATGGCGCCGGAAGAAATATCCGGCGATACGGTAAAAAACAGAAACTATCAGGCCATACTTTTCGGGAATATGCCCAACCCTCCGGCGGACCTTTTTGCTTTCTGGCATTCTTCGCAACGATTTTATCCGGGGCTTAATCTCTCTCTCTACAACAATAAACAGGCGGATGGTATGATAACCGACATACCTCAGAACAGGGATGACTCGAAACGAATTCTGGAAATTCAGGATTTGAATAACTTGATTGCTGGAGATTATCCCGCGGTGTTTCTCTATTCGCCTTACTACGTATATTTTTCAAGAAAAGACCTGCAGGGAGTGCGAGCAGGATTGCTCAACGACCCCGTGGACCGGTTTTCCGGCGTCACCGGCTGGTATATGAAAACGGCCAGGTCGCTTAAATAGTCATCAGCGAATAACGAATCTCCGCCAGATGGCGGAACGAATAAACGAATGTATGGAAGAAAACAAAATTAATTCGTAAATTCGGAACAAATTCGATATTCGTTGATAAAACCATGAATCATCTGGAAAAAAACATTTCGGAATTCGGCAAACAGCTGACCGAAAAAAATATTACCGGTTTCAATCTCAAGAAACTTTCAGGTGTGCGTCCAGACGGCATAGTTATAGTAGGAATTGGCGGGTCTACTCTTGTCGGCGATGTTCTGAAAGGTATCCAGGAAGAAATCGGGCTGAGCTTACCTATAGTCGTCTGGAAAGATTATGGAATTCCGAAACATTGGTTTAAAAAACCTCTTTATGTATTTATATCGTTTTCAGGGAACACCGAGGAACCGCTTTCCGGTTTTACTGCCCTGCTGAAAAAAAGGGAAAAGCTCATGGCCGTTGTCGCCAGTGGAGGCAAATTAAAAGACTGGTCCTTGGCCGGAAAAATCCCGTTGGTGTCTTTTTCCGCAGGCAACTTGGCACCTAGGCAAACTACTGGTATTATGTTCTACGGATTAACAAGAATACTCAAGTCTGCCGGATTGAAGATAAAAATAGAAGACTTATCGAAAAAAGCCATTTCAAACTCTTTCAGAAGTGAAGGGAAAAGAATTGCTTCCCGCCTTAAGGATAAAATAGTGGTTATTTACACAGATGAACCGCATAGGCATCTTGGATATATTTGGAAAATAAAGATTAACGAAACTGCCAAAAGCCCGGCATTCAACAACGTCTTGCCGGAAATGGACCACAACGAAATAACCGGCTTTGACGGCGGCAAATTCAACGGAGCGGCAATTTTCATAGAAAGCTCTTTTAGCCCAAGAATGAAAAAGAGGTTTAAGCTGACAGAGAAACTTCTTAAAGAAAGGGGGTTACGCGTTATTGAACTAAAGCTTACCGGCAAAACAGAAATAGAGAAAGCTTGGAATATGATGGTCCTGGCGGACTGGACGAGCTATTTTCTCGCAAAACTCAACGGAGTGCCCGAGGAAGAGTTCAATATAGTAAATCCCAAAATTGTTATTGCCTTAAAGCGATTAATGGGATAAACTGGAGGAGTTCCAACTCGTGCATTTTCTCAAGAGCCGGATTCGACGCTTAAGAAAGGACATAATCTGAACATTATTGCTGTATTGGGCGAGTGGCGGAATTTGGCAGATTCACCCACCCACCTATGCCCTCCTGGCGAAATTGGCAGACGCGCAGGCTTCAGGAGTCTGTGGGAGCAATCCCGTGGAGGTTCAAATCCTCTGGAGGGCACCAAAAGAGGGCATAGGTGGGTGGGCAAGCTGGCTTCAGGAGCCAGCGAGCGCAAGCTCATAGGAGTTCGGATCTCCTCCTCAGCGCAGTCCTGTTAAAATTTCATAAGTTTAGTGCGGGACAAGGGAGCGTATGTTGGGTTTCCGCCCGAGGCGGATCCGTCTTGGACGGACAAATCCCTCCTCGCCCACATTAGATTTTGTTAGCGAGTCCACGAGCTTTACAAAATCTTATGCCCCGCTCGCCTCGCTAAAGCTTAGGCGAAGCGGGCAGAATGCGGGGCGAAGAGAATCTAAGGCGCCTTCCGCCATCGGCGGGGCAGTCGAAAAACATTAAAAACAAAACAAATATAAAACATGCTCAAAGACAAAAAAACAACAAAAACAAATGACCCGCTTCGCCATAGCTCCAGCGAGGCGAGCCCGCTCCGCCAAAGCAACTC
>Ga0209542_10016766_pt1 | contig 12095 bp, 12 predicted proteins | sample RifCSPhighO2_01_FD_184028 | JGI IMG/M metagenome (GOLD analysis project Ga0209542, IMG submission 184028) | Soil microbial communities from Rifle, Colorado - Rifle CSP2_plank highO2_0.1 (SPAdes) (version 2) | ecosystem: Environmental > Terrestrial > Deep subsurface > Rock core/Sediment ...
AGTTTTAACTACATTCGTTTGGGAAAGCCCGGGAAAAGGATTTAAACGCTTGGGGGGTGGGATTCGTGTTGTTTTTTCTCCGTTAGAGGTGGGATTGAATGGAGCTTGGGGATTTGAAGAAGGCGGGCGTGGAATTCGTTTCCATGCAGTTCGTCGACATTCTCGGCAACATCAAAAGCTGCGAAACCACGCTGCAGCACTTCGAGGAAGTAACTGAAGCAGGTGGATTGTGGTTCGACGGGTCTTCAATCCAAGGTTTCACGCGCATATTCGAAAGCGACATGTTCTTGAAGCCGGACGGGCCGTTCACGCTCTTGCCTTGGGCAAACAACCGCATTGCGCGCGTGCCTTGCAACGTTTTCAACCGCGACAAAACCCCGTTCGAAGGAGACCCGCGGAACGTCCTCAAGCGCGCGCTCGCGCAGGCAAAGGAAAAAGGCTTCGAGTATTTCGTCGGCCCAGAACTCGAATTCTTTTTGTTCAAGGACGTGAACGGAGCCACTGCACAGCCCGACCCGCACGACAAGGCGGGGTATTTCGACTGGAGCCCGCTGGACGAAGGGTCGGAAGTGAAACGGGAAACAATGCTTACGCTCCAGCAGATGGGCGTGCCGATGGAGCGCTTGAGCCACGAGGTTGCGCACGGCCAGCACGAAATCGGGTTCAAGTATGATAGTGCGTTAGAAATGGCCGACCGCGTTTTGCTGATAAAAAACGTGGTGAAAATCATCGCCAAGAAACACGGCCTCTACGCGTCTTTCATGCCCAAGCCTTTGTTCGGAAAGAACGGCAGCGGAATGCACGTGCACCAGAGCTTGTGGAAGGGAAACGAAAACGCGTTTTACGGCGAAGGCGGAGAGTACAATTTGAGCGAGACGGCGTTGCAGTTCGTGGCAGGCCAGATAAAGCACGCCCGCGCTTTCGCCGGCGTAGTCGCGCCGACGGTAAATTCCTACAAAAGGCTGGTGCCTGGCTACGAAGCGCCGGTCTACGTGTGCTGGGGGCGCGTCAACCGCAGTGCAATGATTCGCGTTCCCGAAGTGCACGGGAAAAAAGCCACGCGCGTGGAATTGCGCTGTCCCGACGCTTCAACCAACCCCTACCTGGCGTTTTCGGCAATGCTCGCAGCAGGGTTGGACGGCATTGATGGAAAGTTGAAGCCTCCGGCAGCGGTGGAGGAAAACGTGTACAACTTCGACGACGCCAAGCTCAAGGAGTTTTACGTGCAAACGCTCCCCGGCTCGCTGGGGGAAGCTATGGAAGAAACGCGCAAGAGCCCGCTCATGGCAAAAACGCTTGGAGAGCACGCTTTCTCCAAGCACCTCGCGGCCCAAGAGCGGCAGTGGAACGACTTTCGCCTGAGCGTTTCCGACTGGGAAATCAAAACCTACCTGCCGAGGTTATAAAAAAAAACGAAGCGTGCATTGCAAGCATCGAACTGGAGAGGCGATTGAAGCAACCCCAAGGAAAGACTGCCTCGAGGCGGGGCGCCGCAAGGCGCCCTGTTATCTTTTTTTCAAACGAATTCGACGTCCTGCTTTTCCCTCCATGCAAGAAGCCTTCGTTCGGTGTCCAAGCGCATGATTTGCACCGCGTAGTTGTGCAGCATTGCCGAGAGCTTGAGCGCGTCTTCGGCGTTGAGGTAGGCAACGCTTTTTTCCAAATCCTGGAAGCGAAGCGAAATCGACGAGGACAACGCCTTGCCTTCCTTCTGCCGTCCCTGCCACACGCTAATGTCTATCTTGCCGTAAACCCCTTTTCCCGCCGCCACTCGCAGCTGGAAAGACTCTAACGGAACTTGCGCCATGCCCACACCACCTTCCAAAAACGTTAGCGCACCGGGATTTTTAACCATGAAAATTACCCCACGTCATTAGGCAGGCCGAGAATCCAAACTTTTCTTTTTTGTTTTGGCGGGCTTATGCTTCCGAACGTTAGGATGTCCCGGTCGGACTGCGGCGGAGTGATGCCGTATTTATTCCGTATTATTCCAGCGTGGTAATCCAGCTCGAGCATTGCACTCGCCCTGCTCGTCCAGAAGCCGCGTTTTGCGAGAAAACTCAGGGGCGAAGGCTTGAATTGTTTTATGCGTTCCATTACTAGGTACTTGCGCCCGTTGACCGTGAAAGTGCCGAACGGCGTAACCGGAACCAGACGATATGATTTGGGGGATATCAAACCTTCGCTTACGGCCAGGCGGTGAAGGCGGTGGAATTCCAAGTAGTTTTCGTAATCCGAACCTGCCAAATGCCCTCCAGTAACGTCTTTAACTGCAACGTCCAAGCCGTTGCGGTCGTAATGCAAAATCTTGCCCGAAGCGCCCTCGGATAAGTCACGAAGAAGGTTGGGCACGTCGGGATTTTGCAAAAAATCGCGTTCCACGATTTTAAGAAGGCGCTCCCTCTGCGCGGGAGTATAACGCGATTTGCGCGCTTGCTCCAAACTCCTGCGAAAATCCCTTTGCGCTTTTGACAAGCCGGTCCTTCCATTCATTCCAATCACGAGTGCGAACGAATTTGTTTTACTACCAATTCTAGCGCGCCGCCGTTGCGTTGCTGGGCCAACGCCTTCATTTTAAGCGTTTTTCCCTCGAGAAACTCGCGCTTCAAGCCGAAAATCGTTTGGGGCGAAACGAACGTGCGCTTCAACCCGATGAGCTCCCTCGCCTGGTCTTCAAAAAACACCATACGCATTTGTCGTCCCGCTTCGTCTTTAGCCTGCGTCGTGATGAAGAAAGTTTCCCGTACGCTGCCTCCGCAATCGCACTTTTCTTTTTCCCCGTCAACAACCCCGCCGCACGACAGGCATTTGCGCGAAACGCGCGCTTCGAAAAGCTTTTCGAGCGTAGCCTGCACGAACGCGGTTTCATTCGCCGCCAACGAAGCAAAGGGCTTGAACTCCAATTCCTTCAAATTGTGCTTTTTGGCGTGGGCAATCAAATGCGTCATCCACGACGCGTGCAACTCCCCGTTCTTGAGTGCAATTCCTTCCGCTTTCAGCACGTCGCCTTCCTTCAAGAAATTCGCTATGACCGCGTTCCTCCCCCAGCAAACCAGCGTTTTTTGCCCCGAATCGTCTTCCACTACGAGGTTCAAGACATTTCCCTTGTCGCCGTTCCTCTCGAACTCGCGCATCACGCCCTTGGAGGAAACGCGCGCGTAAAAATCCCTGCCCTCGCCTACGTCCGAAAGCTTTACTGTTGCAGTGCCATAGTCGGGCAAACCGAAAGGCGCGGTTTCAAGCGACAGGGAAGAAAACAAGTTTGAATGCAGCTCTCCGTTTTTAACGGCCAGACCCTCCGCCTTCACGCAAGAATTGCGTTCGAGCTTGCGTTCTGCAAAATCAACGTCCGAATTCCATAATACGAGCTTTCCTTCCCCGCTCGAGTCGCCAACTGCAACGTTGCACACTTTTCCTTTTCGCCCTTCCTTGTCGAACTCGCGGGCGCAGTAAACCTGCTTTACTCGAACTAGGACGGAAGCGAAAGCGTCGTTTTGCGACAGCGCTTGGGCGAGTGGGAGGATTTCGCTTGCCTTTGCCTGCCCGCGTTTTGCAACGCCTTCGTCCAAGGCTATGAGCTTGAGCGCGCCTTCGCGCGTGAGCAGGCCGGAAAACGCCTTTTGCTTTTCGGAAATTTTTGCTTCTAGCGAGTCGCCCAGTTTTTCCTTCAAAAGCCCTTCCTCGACCATTTCATCACTGGGTTTTGGCTTTAGGCTTTGGCAGCCGGGTCTGGGCCCAAGCCGCCGCTTTTTCAGCCTGATTCAGGTCGTTGAAGTAGTGCCCCATTTTCCTGAGAAGCGCCAATTTCTTTGGAGGGCTCAATTGCATTGCCAAAACGCGCTTGACCGAAGAGATGAGGCTTTGTCTTCTGCTTTCGATTTGCGGGACGGGAACGACGGTAGGAGAAGCCGGTTTGCTAAAAACCACGCTGGCGGGGTCTGCGGCAAAAAGGTTTCGCTGCATTCCAGGTCGGGGATTGATCCCGAGTATTTGTTTATCTAGCGAATCCCAAAGTTTACCTTCCGGACTTCCAAAGAGAAGCGGCCCTTTCTCCAGCAAGCTCTTTCTCGCGCCTAACGCGTCAATCAACGCCTGTTGTTCGGATGAAAGGGCGGGGCGTATGTTCTGCCTGAGGCGCAGTATGGGCGTGTTTCCTTTCCAACGAACCAGCATTGCAGGCACAATTTTGCCGCTGGAAGTGACAAAATCCACTTTTGAAGGAGCCGCCGTTTGGGGGGTTTGCATGACTCTTCGTTTTTTCCCACTAGCGGGAAAGGTTTTGCGCGGCATGAAACAGTTTTGCACAATCTTGTTTAAAAGAGTAGACCGCAACCGCATGGCTTATTTTATAAAAGCACTAAAGCAGTAGTAAGTGTTACTGTAAACAAGGTGGTTTTTTGTCTTCAATCGGAAAAGTTGAAAAGTATTACAAGGAAAAAATCGAGTCGCAAGGCGCCATGCTGTTTTCCCTTATCGACCCAGACAAGTTTTCGCTCGAAAAGGGAAAGGCGATAGCCAAAAGCAGTTACGAAAACGGGGCCGACGTCATTCTCGTGGGCGGGACCATAGGCGCCCAAGGCAAGATCCTCGACGAAACCGTGCAGATGATTAAGGAAGGGTGCGGCGGAATTCCGGTCGTGCTGTATCCAGGCAACATTTCAGGCATCAGCGAGTACGCAGACGCGATTTACTTCATGCACATGCTCAACTCTCGCGACATCTACTGGCTTTCCACCGCCCAAATCCAAGCCGCGCCGGTAATAGCCAAAATGCATTTGGAAGCCATTCCTACGACTTACCTCATAATCGAGCCCGGACGCGCAGTCGGGTGGGTTGGAAACGCGAACGTAGTCCCGCGCGAGAGAAGCGATTTGGCCGCGGCATGCGCCCTTGCAGCAAAATATACAGGCTCGCATGTTTTGATTACCGACGCCGGAAGCGGCGCTCCCTTGCCCACGCCCCCGGACATGATTTCGGCAATAGCAAAAATGGTCGGGAATAACTTGTTTTACTTCAATGCCGGCGGGGTTAGGACTCCGGTGCAGGCAGCCGAGTGCATTGCGGCCGGAGCGCACGGCATTCACGTTGGCAACGCTTTCGAAGAGCAGGTCGAAGCAAAGAAAATCAAGGAAATAAGCGCTGCAGTAAGAAAGGAAGGAAAGAAAAGGGTTTGATTCTGCGGTAAAATTCGCGAAAAGCGGTGTGCAATTGGTTTCCTTTGTTTTGGAAGCGTTCATCTGGAAAAGCCTGCTTGCGATAGCAATAGGGGGGCTCATCGGCCTCGAGCGCGAAAAGAAAGAACACCACGTCATCGGATTCCGCACTTTCGCGCTCACCGGTTTTCTCGGAATGCTTTTGACTTCGACAACGCAAAACGCTTATGCGGTTGCGTTGGGCTTGGCCGGAGTCTTCGCTCTAGCCGCGCTGTACTATATGCAGAGGGCTAGGCACACGGGCGCGTGGGGCGTTACCACCACGATAATGCTTCCCACGACTTACGTGCTCGGCGCGTTGGTGGGAACCGGTTTTTTCATCGAGGCGGGGCTCGCCGCGATAATCGCCGTTTTCCTTCTGGTTGAAGGGAGCCAACTGCACAACATCACGCAGAAAGTTTCGAAAAGCGAAATAATCGACTTGCTTTTGTTTGCGCTAATCGCGTTCATCATATACCCGCAATTGCCCGCGAAGCCACTCGAATTGTTAGGGCAGGACGTCAACCTGCGCTTCTTCTGGATAATAGTCGTTTCCATAACAGCCATCAGTTTCGGCGGCTTTGTCTTGACGAAATACGTGGGAAAGCAGGCACTGTCGCTAGCGTCGTTCTTCGGCGGGTTCGTTTCCTCGGTCGCGGTAGTCGCGGTCATGTCCGAAAAAGCAAAAAATCATTATCAAAGCCTGTTGAGGGTGCTGGCTTCGGCGGCGGCAGGCTCGGTAGCCAGCGACGCAATCCTCCTCGCAATAATCTCGCCCGCGTTGCTTTACGCCGCACTTCCCACGACAACGGCTTTCTTCGCCGCATTCGCAATTGCAGCCGGGTTTTACTCCAAGAAAGCGAAAAAAATCGAGCTCGAGCATTCGAAACGCCCGCTTTCGCTCAAATTCATAACCGAATTCTCGGCAGCATTGTTTCTCGTAAGCTGGCTGCTCAACTGGACCGTTGAAAACGCGCCGGCAGAATTCGTTGTTTTGTCAAGCTTTTTGGGGGGAATCTTAAGTTCAACGTCGGTCTTCGCGTCAATGGCCTTGCTTTACAACTCCGGCGCAGTCAACACTCAGACTGCCGCGCTCTCGCTCTTTGCAGCCCTGGCAGCTTCGCTTGCAGCCAAACTCGCGATAGCCGGCTTCGCCACCGGAAAATGGCGGGAAATGCTCGAGCCGGGAATCCTGATTTACGCGGTGGGCATTGCCGGCGTCATGGCAAACATCCTTTTATCCTAAACGCCCACGCCATTATAAAAAAGAAGGTTTCTTGGACATGAATGCAATTCGCTTGGACTGCGCAATAGGCGGAGGGCAAGTGCTGCGCACCGGGCTCGCGCTCGCCACAGTGTTGAAAAAACGGGTTGAGTTTGAAAACATCCGCGCCAACCGCCCCAAGCCGGGATTGCAGGCGCAGCACCTTGCGGGAGTAAGGGCACTGGAGCAGATGGGGGGAAAGGCGGAAGGCGCGCAAACCGGGTCGCAAAAAATCTCTTACACCCCGCCCGAAAAAATCGATTTCGAAAAAATCTCGCTCGACATCGGCACCGCGGGAAGCGTGACGCTCGTAATGCAGACGCTTTTGCTCCCGCTTGCTTTTTCAGGGGAAAAGCGCACGGTTGAACTAACCGGAGGCACGCACGTCGCGTGGTCCCCGCCATTTGAGTATTTCGAAAAAGTTTTCATCCCAGCTGCAGCAAAATTCGGAATACGCGCCGAATGCTCGCTCAAAAAATACGGCTTCTACCCGCAGGGCGGCGGGATTGTGGAAATAACAGTGCACCCTTGCGATTCGCTTCAGCCGGCCGAATTTTTGGAACGCGGCGAATTGAAATCAATCGAAGGAGTTTCGGCAGCAGCCAACCTTCCGGCGGAAATTGCGGAAAGGCAGAAGAAAAGCGCACTCAAGCAACTGGTTGCACAAGATATTTCTCCCAAAATAAAAGTAGAAAGCGTGAACGCAGAAGGGCAGGGAACTTTCGTGTTCTTGCAAGCGAATTACGGAAATAGCATTGCGGGTTTTTCAGCATTGGGTGAGAAGGGGAAGCCTGCTGAAAAAGTAGGAGAAGAAGTTGCGCAAAAATTTTTAGAATTCAATAATTCTGCCGAAGCGGTCGATGAGCATTTGGGAGACCAGCTGATTCCGCTGATGGCGTTGGCTGAAGGAAAAAGCGCGATTCGCACGAAAAAAACCGAGCATTTGCTTGCGAACATCGCGGTTTGCGAGAAACTGCTCGATGTGAGGTTTACGGTAGACGGAAGCATAATAACGAAAACGTAAGTTTGAACGCGCCACGATTGGTATTAAAACCCCCCCCCAATGAGTTTTGGAGGCGGTACGAAAGATGGCGAAAAGCAAGCTCTTGAAATCCGTAAGCGCGGCGTTGGCTTTCGGCACACTGATTCACGGGGCGATCGCACAAAACACGACACCCGCAAACACGGCAGGAAAGCCCAACGCCGAAATTCAAGCCCAAAAAAGCGAAACAACCAGCTATTCATTCAAGGCGTTAGAGAACGGAGTTGAACTTTCTGCTCCCGGAAAACCCAAGCTGTTCATCAAGAGCTCGCAGTATCCCTCACTGTTCCGCATCACGAGCGGAAACCTCAAGCCTTTCCTTGAGCTTAGGCCCGGCGTCACGATTGGAGACAGCAAATCGGTTTCGGGAACGGTAATGGTGCACGTTCGGAGGGAAACGCGGGGGATTCACGATTCGCCGAAAGGACCGTTTTTCGACGAGGGATGGAGGGCGACGAGCCTCACGCTCAGCCACAAGGACGCGAACCTCCTCATTCAAGACATTAAAAAAGCAGGAACTTGGGTGAGCGTGTATGGGGGAGAAAAAACATACGCAGAAGTTGGGGGATTCTTCCCGAAGAGCGGCAAACCATCGCTGACAGTACGCATAGGACCGCCCATGAAGAACGGGTCTCTCCAGTTTTGCGTGGACAACATCAAAGAAAAGGCGACGCCGAGGTTCGGCATCGAATACAGCAGAAGATGGTAATTCCCACTCAGCGCAGCAGAACCCACACTAGCAAGTCGCCAGCGTATAGGCAAGCCAAAAGCCCCGCCAAAACGTACGGGTTGAAGCGGATCAGATTCTTGTAGACAGGGAATTTCTTCATCCTCCCGCTCTTGCTCAACGCCTTGAGCTTCGCGAAAACGCTTTTCGTAGCCACTTTCTCCAGCCCGTGCTTTCTCACGAAAGCATGCGGAAGCTTGTCCAGCGCCAGAACGTCTTCATCTTCAACCCCGTTCAACCCCACCCATTGCACCAAAACTTTTTCCTTGATAGTGCGGTAGAACAACGCGAGGAAAACGCCGGAAATCACGAACAGCGAAAAAAACAGTTTCGCCAGCGGGGAAACGGGGAGCTTGGAAAGGAAGAAAGCGGCCGAAGCGCCCAAAACCAAGAACGTGGCGGAACGCAGTTTGTCGAAAGCCTTTGCCTGCGCCAACTTTGCCGCATAAAACGCGCTGGAGCCGAAAAGCGAGAAAACGCTTGAAGCCAGAAAAACGCTCGCCACGAACGGGAAATTCGGCAATGGGCTTTGCACGAACGAAGGATATTCCGGCAAAAGCAGCTGCAAGCCCAAGAACAGCCAAACGTCGCCCTGGCCGAAGCTCCCCCTCCGCCACAGCAAATACCCGAAAGCCACGATGAACAACGCGGCAGGCAGAGTTGAAATGAAGAACGAAACGTTGAAAGACAGAACGTTGAGCAAAAGCCCCGCCCCCACCAGCGCGTACAAAACCTTGTCGTCTACGTAGGAAGTCTTGTTGTCCTGCCACGCCGCGATTGCAGTCAGCACAACCGCAATGACAACGCGCAAAATTTCGAAGTCCATCATTTGCAATCAATCCTTCCAAACCAAGCCTTTGTCGAACGCGGCTTGCGTGTGGCCGAACAACGGCGAAGGCAAATCGTCTTTCGAAAACCACGCCCAACCGCCAATCTTGTGCGGCTCAGGCGCGCTTGGTTCGCCCGAAAACTCAGTGCACCTGAAGTAAAGCGTAAGCCAAAACTGACTAGGCGGATAGGGCGTGTCAACATACCCTGCGAAATCCAAATTCAAAGCGGCCACTCCTGCTTCTTCAAGCGTTTCCCTTTTCGCCGCTTCCACCACTAGTTCTCCCGGCTCGATTTTCCCGCCTGGAAAACACCACATTCCGCGTCCGTTAGTGCCCGTCCGCTGTCCGAGCAAAACCTCGCCGTCTTTCAATACGATGACCGCAACCGCGCCAAAAACCCGTTTTGAATCCATTCGCACACCAAAACACAGAAAGCTTAAATCTTAAAGTTGGGCATCATCTTGCCGAATTTCTTGAGCAAGCCCTTGTTTCCCTTGAACTGCTTCATCAGCTTAACGCTCTTCTCGAAATTCTTTATGAGCTCGCGCACGTCATCCTCTTTCAGCCCCGCGCCCTTCGCCACCCGCGCCTGCCTCGCCTTGCTTTTCATCAAATCGGGGTTTTTCCTTTCAGCAGGAGTCATGCTCAACACTGCGGCCTCGAAAGCCTTCATTTTCTCTTCGCTCTGCACAACCATTTCCTCGGGCAAATCGTAAACGCCCAGCATTTGCATGATTTGCTTCATCGGCCCCATCTTGCGCATTGCCCTCATTTGCGCGAGAAAGCTTTCGAAATCTAGCTTTCCTTCGGCAATCGCCTTCTGCACCGCTTCCTCGTCGCTCGCCTCATTCATTTTCTCCAAAAGCGAGGCGAGGTCGGGAAAGCCGACCAATTCCGCAACAAAACGCGTGGAGTCGAAAGGCTTCAGGTCGGTGGTTTTCTCGCCCGTGCCTATGAACGCCACTTTCGCGCCCGTAACCGCAAGCGAACTCAACGCCCCTCCGCCCTTGCCGCTACCGTCCATTTTCGTTACGATAACGCCAGTCACGCCGACGGTCGAATGGAATTCCTGCGCCTGCTTTCCGGCAACCTGCCCCAAGTCCGCACTCACTACCAAAAACTTTTCGTCCGGCTTGAACGCCTTTGCTACTGCCTTCAGCTCTTCCGCCAACTCGCCGTCAAAAGCGCTTCTCCCCGCGGAATCGAGAATCAAAACGTCGTATTTCCCTTCGAGCTCCTTGAGCGATTGCTCGGCAATTTTAACTGCGTTTTTCTCGCCGCGGATTCCGTAAAACCCGCTTTTCACCTGCTCCGAAAGCTGCTGCAGTTGGTCGAACGCCGCGGGACGGTGCACGTCCGCTGCAACCAAAGCAACCTTCAAGCCTTTCGACTGGTAGAATTTCGCGAGTTTCGCCGCGGTCGTACTTTTTCCTGCGCCAAAAAGCCCGAGCAAAAGGATTTTCTGCTTTCCCAAGCGCGGCTCGAACTTTCCGCCCAAAACCTTCTGCAGCTCGTCGTGCACCACGCGCACCACGTGCTCGCGCAAGCTCAAGCCCGGCAAAAGCTTTTCCTTCAGCGCCTTTTCTTCAATCGTTTTCGTAAGCTGAAAAACCAGTTTTACGTTGACGTCGTTCGTGATGAGCACGCGCTGCAAATCTTTCACTAGCTCTTTGACCGCAGCTTCGTCGACTACGCTGGCGCCCGTAATCCGCGCCAAGGCTTTGCGTATGCCTGAACCCAAATCCATTTTCCAACCCAAGAATACTGCGCGAACAAAAGTTAAAAACCAGAAGGCAGAAGGGCGCGGTGCTCAAGCGCCGCGGTAATAGCGTTCGTAGTACTTCAGCATGAAGTCGTTCACGTCCCCGCTTTGCACAACGCCCTCTTTTCCCAAGTCTTCAAGAATCGCAACGCGCTCTTGAACCGCATTTTTCACGTCATTTATGCTGACGTTCAAGGCTTTCGAAAGCTTTTCCACGGCCAAGCTCTGGAAACGGGTTCTTTCGAGCGAGTCCGCCTGCGGGTCGTACAAAAACAAGTCGTTCATGGCGATTATTTCCTCCTCGATTTTCGACACTTCCGCGACCTGCACCACCCTGCGGATGGTGCCTTTCTTCCTGTCGTTGAAACGCTGTTGCACGATTATCAAATCGCACAAGGGCAAAAGCCCGCGGGGCACGTTCATCGGAGCATTCTGCAAGCGCGTCATCGCATCCGTGGCGTTGTTCGCGTGCAGCGTGCCCATGACTCCGCGATGGCCCGTGTTCATGGCGGTAAACATCGTTTCCGCCTCCGAGCCGCGGATGTCGCCCACGATAATCCGGTCCGGACGCAAGCGCAAAGAGCTTTTCAGCAAAGCCTGCATGTCGAACGAAGGAGTTGCAGTCGCCTGCACCGAATTCTGTTTTGAAGACAAATTCAATTCTGGAACGTCTTCTATGACCACTATTCTTTCGGAAGGCGGGATGAACGCTCCGCAGGCGTTCAAAAGGCTGGTTTTTCCGGCCGAAGTGCTTCCGACCACGAGAATGTTGAAAGGAGTGACCATCAAGCCGTCCACTGCAGTCCACAAGAACGCGGCCAATTCGGCCGTAAGCGTGTTTTTTGCAATCAAATCCATTATGCTCAGCGGGTGCGTGCGGTATTTGCGGATTGTCACCGAAGCATTTGCCACGATGGGAGGAGTCAAGACGCTCGCGCGGCTTCCGTCAGCCAGCCTCGTTTCAAGCACTTCCCCGTCCGGCTTTACTTCCAGCTGCACCAGGAACGCATCCAACTCGCCTTTGGTGAAGTTCAAGTTGGTTTTGCACACGCCTTTCTCGCGGTGGTAGACGAAAACAGGGTCTTCGCCGTTGAACGTGATTTCCTCCACATTGTCGTCGTCCAGCAAAGGCTGTATGACTTGATAGCCGTGCACCGCGCTCGCTACGGCCAAGGCGATTTGGGCGGCGTTGGGAAGAGCCAACGCGTCTGAAAGCTTGGAAACGAATTCAGCCCGGGCTTTCGGCGAAACCGGCTTTCCGAGCGACATGACGTCGAG
>Ga0209542_10016770_pt1 | contig 12094 bp, 13 predicted proteins | sample RifCSPhighO2_01_FD_184028 | JGI IMG/M metagenome (GOLD analysis project Ga0209542, IMG submission 184028) | Soil microbial communities from Rifle, Colorado - Rifle CSP2_plank highO2_0.1 (SPAdes) (version 2) | ecosystem: Environmental > Terrestrial > Deep subsurface > Rock core/Sediment ...
GACGTAGGTATCGTCGGGTTGCATTCCGGTAGCCATAGTGCCCACCCCCTCGATCGCTTCTTTAGCGGGGGCCCAACACCGGTCATACAGCTGGCCACTGGTGGCGGCCAGTGTCGCGATTGCGACCCACCACATGACGCGCTCCTTCCCCGGGCTTATGGCCCGAAACGTCAAGAATTCATACCTATTTGGTACAATAACCCAAGTGTACAGTTAGTCAACGGGGGTGGGCCGTACATTTCTTATTATGCCTTTAAAAATGTTATTGATTTTACCCGTCTTTTAAAGTAAAATTAGTTAGTTAATCTAAAATTTGTTTTATGCCGGAGTTACCAGAAGTTGAAACCATTCGCCGTGATCTGACGGAACATATTTTGAATAGAAAAATTACCGAAGTCCAAGTACTGGCTCAAGAAAGTATTCGCGGATCTTATACTGGGTTCCAACGTGTTTTAAAAAATAATCGTTTCATCAAAATTGATCGGGTGGGTAAACTCCTTATTTTTGTCTTACCTAAAAAAACCTACCTTCTTACTCACTTAAAAATGACCGGCCAATTTATACTTGTCCAAAAAACCAAACGCCTTTCGGGTGGACACCCATTTACTAATATTGAAGCGCCTTTACCTAATAAATTTACTCGGGTTATTTTTAATTTTGCCAACGGAGCCAAACTGTATTTCAATGATCTGCGGCGCTTTGGTTATATGCAAATTGTAAACGAGGCCGGATTGGAAAAAACGCGCTCGCGATTTGGTCTTGAACCGCTAAGCACAGAATTTTCCTTAGTCCATTTTGCTAATCTTTTAAAAAACAAAAAAACAAAACTGAAGGCTTTGCTTTTAGACCAAACTCTAATTGCCGGCTTAGGAAATATTTATGCCGATGAGGCTTGTTTTCTGGCTGGTGTTTTACCCGGCCGCGCTTCCGGATCCTTGAAGGCCAGCGAAATAAAAAAACTGCAGGCGGCCTGTATTAAAGTATTGAAACTGGGGATAAAAAACCGGGGAACAAGTTTCAGTAACTATATAGATTTAAAAGGGCAAAAAGGTAAACACTATGAATTTCTAAATGTCTATGGCCGGAAAAATAAAAACTGTAAGAGATGTAAAAAACATACCATTAAAAAAATACGTCTAGTTGGTCGTGGGACACACTTTTGTCCGGCTTGTCAGAAATAACGGGGTAGTCTATCATCTAGGAGTATGACCAAATATTGGATTGTTTTTAAAAACCGGATTGGGACAATTTTTGCGTATCGACTAAATTTTTTTATTGGCCGTTTGCAGGGTCTCATTATGATCCTGCTTTTGTATTTCCTCTGGGTCACTTTAGCTAAACAAACTGGTCGTTTTGCTGGTTTTACACCGGAAGAAATTGCGACCTATGTTCTTCTTGTGAACATTCTTCGGGCTTTTGTTTTTGGCAACCAAACCAGATTAATGGCCAGCGATATTAACAAAGGGACATTTTCGGTAAATCTAGTGAAACCGTTTAGTTCAGTTTCTTACTACTACTTTCACGAACTGGCGGAAAGGGTCATTGGAACCCTGGCCGCTATAGCGGAGACACTAGTTTTAACCTATTTACTTAAGATTAATTGGGTTATACCCAATGGCTATACCGTCTGGATTTATTTTACTCTCGCCACCATCCTCGCCCAGTTGATCTATTTCTCTTTTAGCACCTTACTTAATTACCTGGCTTTCTGGTCGCGCGAAGCCATGGGGCCACGCTTTTTATTTGAGTGGATTCTGGAATTTGCTTCGGGTGCCTATTTCCCACTTACCATCTTAATGGGTGGAGTGTTTTTTTCCATTCTCTACAAATTACCCTTTATCTACATGATCTACCACCCCATAATGATATTCTTACAAAAAGGGCCCGGCAGTGACATGCCGGTCGTTGTATACGGCGGAATAATTTGGTTGGTAATTTTAATAATATTAAATAGAATAATGTTCAATTTTGGCATCAAAAGATACACCAGTGAGGGAATATGAAAAAACACGCTCGCGTTTGGCTACAACTTACCAATTGCGCTTTCATGAGCTACACCACGAACCGTCTAGATACCTTTAGTTATTTTATTGGTAAGACTGTCCGCTTCGGCTTCTTCGCTCTCATGATTTTTTCCATCTTTAGATTTACCGACAATATTTCCGGCTATGGAAAATATGAAGCTTTATTGTTTTTCCTAACTTTTAACCTAATCGATTCCTTGAGCCAAGCCTTGTTCCGCGGTGTGTATGTCTTCAAACCTGACGTGCAACGTGGACAGTTGGATTATCTTTTGCCCAAGCCGGTTAACACTTTATTCTACATTCTTTCCCGCTTGACCGATATGCTGGATATAATTTTCAGTTTATTGTTAATTGTTCTGACGATGCTTGTTATTCAACGACTACCAATTACTTGGGGCGGGGTGGAAATGGGCTGGTACACGGTACTGATTATTCTCGGACTTTTGATTATAATAGGCATTCACATCTTAACCGTGGCGATTACAATTCGGACTGAAGAAAGTGATAGTATCATCTGGTTATACCGCCGCGGCCTATATCTCGGTAGTTTCCCTCCGGAAATATTTAATTCTACCGGCCAATTCCTATTCACTTATATCCTGCCAATCTTTGTGATTGTGGCTTTCCCAGTAAAAGCGTTATTGGGGTTATTAGATTGGCAAAATATTTTAGCCGCACTAGGGTTAACTATCCTCTGGTTAGGAGGAGCAATTTTGTTTTGGAAAAGCAGTTTAAAAAAATATTCCAGTGCTTCCAGCTAGTATGGGAAAATACCTAACAATTATTAAAACCGCCTGGCAAAGATCAATGGCCTACCGATTCGATATTATCGCCTACCGAGTTGGCGACCTAGCGGAAATGTTAATCATTATTTTAATGTGGTCAGCAATTTATGATGGTAACACTAAGATCGGTAACTATACTCTACCGGAGATGCTGACTTATCTTATAATCGGGAACCTCGTCGCGGTTTTACTCCGTAATTTTTTATACGAGGTGGTAGCCAAGGATATTAAAGACGGCTTACTTTCCGCTCACTTACTCAAACCGATTTCTTACTTTCGTTATATTCTCGTGCGCGAAATCGGCCGGATCGCCATGGTGACCATGATTTCAGGCGCGACCCAACTAGTTGTTACGGTGTTTTTCATTGACCAGATAATAATCAACAACGACCTAATGGTAATTAGTGTGATTATTTTAATGGTGATCCTGGCTTTTGTTATTGAGATGCTCATTTCCTATCTCTCCGGACTAATTACCTTCTGGCAAGACGAGGTGAACGGACTAAACTTTATTATCTTACGACTTCGAAAATTCTTTGCTGGTGGCTATTTCCCCTTAAATCTCTTGCCACCCTGGTTTTTAACAACAAGTTTTCTATTACCTTTTGCTTATAGTTTTTTTGTCCCCGCCCAAATTTATCTAGGCCGGTTATCCATCCAGGCTGGGCTTAAAGGTATTCTGGTCGAGATGGTCTGGATTGTTCTGTTATATATTTTTATAAAAATCACCTGGCACTTTGGCATTAAAAAATATGAAGGGGTGGGAATTTAAAAAATAATTAATTTTAATCTTATGGCTACTATTGAAGTAAACGGGCTGTCTAAAACTTACGAGTACTATAAAAAACAGGCGGGGTTATGGAACTCATTAAAGAGTTTATTCCATCGTCAAAAACTATTTACCAACGCAGTAAACAAAATTAATTTTACAATTGAAGAGGGTGAAATGGTGGGGTTTCTTGGGCCAAATGGCGCCGGCAAAACGACTACTCTAAAAATGTTGTCCGGCATCCTCTACCCGACAAGTGGCGATACGAAAGTTTTAGGCTATACCCCATGGAAAAGACAGGCGGTATTCCAGAAACAATTCGCTCTGGTCATGGGTCAGAAAAACCAACTCTGGTGGGATTTACCGGCCATGGAAAGTTTTATCTTAAACAAAGAAATCTACGAGATCCCAAAAGATCAATTTAACAAAACACTAGAAGAGCTTACTGCTCTACTAGATATTAAAGATATTCTAGAAATTCCTGTCCGTAAATTATCTCTCGGCCAAAGAATGAAATGTGAACTGGTGGCCGCTCTCATCCACTCTCCTAAAGTGCTACTTCTTGACGAACCAACCATTGGTTTGGATGTGGTGTCACAAAATAATATTAGAGAATTTTTAAAGAAGTACAACAAAGAGAAAAAAATTACGATTGTTTTGACTTCACACTACATGGAAGATGTTGAGGCTTTGTGTGATAGAGTTATAATTATTAATCACGGCAGTATTATTTATGATGGCCAATTAAAAAAACTAATTGACCAACATGTCCATCACAAGATACTAGAGGTTACGTTTACCGAACCGGTTACGAATGACAATCTAAACAAATTGGGAAAAATTAAAGAAAAAACTGACCTACGGGTTGTGTTGGAAGTACCAAAAACCGAAGCAAAACAAGTGGCGATTAAACTTTTAAATGACTTCCCAGTTGATGACATCCTAATCAACGAGGTGGAGATTGACCAGGTGATTAGGAATGTATTTACAAAGTAAATCAAAAACTTACTTATAGTACCGTCTGTCGGTACTTTTTTTTATTAAAAACTTCTACCAAAAAGCCAATAAATATTTAATAGATCATTTTTAATTTTGAAAGTATTGCCACGATTGAGCAACCCGAGGTAGGACTGCAATACTACTGGCAACGGTTGATCGGAAATCCTCCTAAACATTCTTTGTTTAGTTTTCACTCTCAACTTTTTATAATCAGGGAAGTGTACCCACCCGAGAAAATCCACACCCGAAGCGTGAGTTTTTAAGGTTATCTTTGTGGGGTGCAAGGTTAAATTTAATTTATTCAAAAGAAACACACGCATTGGCTCAATAATGTTGTCCAACCATTTTTTGTCACGGGAAAAAACTACAAAATCATCAGCATATCTGAAATAATGCTTGGCTTTGAATTTATGCTTTGCCCACTGATCAAAAACATTCATATAAACATTGGCAAAAAGCTGGGAAGTAAGATTGCCAAGTGGCAACCCGACATGCTGTTTTTTCTCACTGTGGTAACTGTCAATCACATTGGTAAGAAGCCACATTATATCTTGGTCGGGAATATAATCGGCTAAAATATCCAACAAAATTTTATGATCAATGCTATCAAAAAACTTTTTAATATCACACTTTAACACCCAGCACGTTTTAGTATTATTTTTACTTACGCCATATGACTTAACATCAAAACTTTCAATCGCCTTATAGACGCCCTTGTCCAACCGACAAGAATAGGAGTCGCTTATAAACGTTCTTTCAAAAAATGGGTACAACAGCCGGTAAATAGCATGGTGAAGCAATCTGTCCCTGACTTTGGCTTTGCGGATGTGCCTACGTTTGGGGTCGTTAATATAAAAACTGTGATAACCGCCGTGCCGATAAGTTTTATTGGCTAAGTCATCGTATAAATTTGTGATGTTATCAAGCAGATTCATTTCAAAAGTTTGTACATCAAGTTTGCTACTTTTACCCACCAAAAACTCTGCCCACGCCGAAAACAGGTTATTTAATTCAATAATGTCATTATAACTATGGCTCAATTTAATTTTCATACGCAGGCACATAATACTTACACCCAAGAGGATATCCCAATCATAGCAAAACTCAATGAGGGATACAAACTGTGGCATTCTTTTTTTGTCCATTTGTCGAAGATAACTCGTTATACTTTGGGAGAAAAAATAGACAATCTCTTTACTGACTGTTTAGAAATTGCTTTGCTTGCCAGTTATCGGCCAAAAGACAAAAAACAAGAATTGATAGAACAGTTAAACGCCAAGTTTGATACGCTCAAATTCTTTGTAAAGTTGTTGTGGGAAATCAAGGAAATTGACACTAATAAAATGACAGCTCTATCAATTCCCTTGACCGAGGTTGGACGAATGATCGGTGGGTGGATAAAGTTGTTCAAAGAAAATCCGGTGCAGAAAAATTTGTTATAAAGAAACTCCCTCAACATTGTGAGGGAGAATGACTGAACTAGCGGACGGCGAGGAAGCGGCAGTTCTCGTTCCAGTCGTTGTCGAACCAGTTGAGGTTGAGGTTGCGCCTGGAGCCGTTCCGGTTGAGGTAGGGCACGTTGCGGTTGCCGTTCGGGTTGACCCAGGACGAGCCGTCAAAATATATAAGATATCGTCTGCACCACTGCCCTTTGAATACTCGCGGGGCTGTATTTTAGTCGGGAATTTTTTCCACTGATATCTTATACCAAGTTCATCATTTTGAAACACGACAACAGCACTCTAAACAAAGCCTTGACCTTATTTACTCTCACTTATTGTTGTGTTCAGATTTCAATCGCCCAAAGCCGTAACCGTGGACAGAAGCATCTACTTTCCGAATGTATTATATCATATAAAATGAAGGACCCCCGCACGTCGCTTGCCGAAGCATTTGACGTACGGGGGCATGGGGTTGGGCCATTTGTGGAATTTTTGCAGCGAAGCGCAAGCGCCAAGAGTCCAAGGAATCAAGAACCAGTTCCGAGAACCCAAGGCGCCAAGCACCTCACTTGCGGACGGCGAGGAAGCGGCAGAACCCGTCCCAGTCGAAGTCGAACCAGTAGAGGTCGAGGTAGCGCCTGGAGCCGAACCGGAAGAGGTAGGGCACGTAGCGGTAGCCGCTCGGGAAGACCCAGGACGAGCCGAGGGCGATGACCGGGAACTCCCGCTGGACTTCGGGGTACGTGGCCCCGAACACCAGGAGTTCCGCGATCGTCGCCGGGCGCATCCCGAGCGACTCGAGGTAGGCGAGCACCCCCTCGGAGCTGGCGTCCTTGTTCAGGTGCACCAGTTCGAGGTTGGCGTTGGCCGTACCGTTGCCCGACACGGGGAAGTTGCCCGACGAGATGTCGCTGTTGCTCCAGTCGTAGTGACCGGTCGCGACCATCTCTTCGATCGTCTTCCCGTAGTCGATGACGACCGGGTAGGTACCCACCTGCCCACCCGCGGTAACCCAATTGGGGTTACGCAGGAAGGCCTGGAGGTTCTCCCTCGTCACGCGGCCGGCCTTCGCCTGGGCGATAAGCTCGCCCAACTGCTCTACCGTGATTTCCACGGCGTTTCTCCTTGGCATCTGTTACCAAACAGTTCTACACCCGGCGACCTGCCGAGCATATTCCTGCTAATGGTGGACAGACACCTTCAAGTGTCCAAGGGTTGTCCTTGGTCTTCTTTTGACCAATTTAGTATAAACAGAGCCAAAAGAAAACCACGACAAACCCGTTGTTAAAAGAACATTTTAACAGAATAGTATAGCATAAAGTCGTTATTCTGTAAATGTTACAGGATCCAATTTATCCACTTTTTAGTTAAATTTTGGCTAAAATAAAAGTAAACAGCAAAAAAGCCCCCGTTTTTACGAGAGCTTTTTGAACTTTGGTTTGTTTTTTATTTCTTCTTTCCTTCAATAATCTGTTGCGCCACATTATTTGGCACATCAGCGTAATGATCAAATTCCATAGCGTAGCTAGCCCGACCTTGCGACATACTGCGTAAAGAGGTGGCATAGCCAAACATGCTCGCCAGGGGAACCATAGCTTTAACAATCTTCATCTGGGCCCGGTCAGTCATTTCTTGAATCTGACCACGCTTGGAGTTAAGGTCGCCAATTACTTCACCCATGTACTGTTCGGGGGTCACGACTTCAACTTTCATGATTGGTTCCAAAATTACGGGGTTGCCTTTATGACAAGCGGCTTGAAAGGCCATGGAGCCCGCCATTTTAAAAGCCATTTCCGAAGAGTCAACTTCATGGTAAGAACCATCGAAACAAGTGACTTTGACATCAACAACTGGATAGCCAGCTTGGATACCACGAGTAATGGATTCTTTTACACCCTTTTCAATGGCCGGCAAATATTCGCGTGGTACGACGCCACCTTTGACTTCATCGATGAATTCAAAGCCAGTACCTTTTTCTGCTGGTTCAACCCGTAACCAACAATGACCATACTGACCGCGCCCACCAGACTGTTTAATATATTTTCCTTCGCCTTCAGCACTCATCTTGATCGTTTCTTTGTAAGCGACTTGTGGAGCGCCGACATTGGCTTCCACTTTGAACTCACGCTTCATACGATCGACGATGATATCTAAATGCAACTCACCCATACCGGAAATAATAGTTTGCAGGGTTTCTTCATCGGTATGAACTTTGAAGGTTGGGTCTTCTTCGGCCAATTTTTGTAAAGCCATACCAATCTTTTCTTGGTCAGCTTTAGTTTTTGGCTCAATCGCCACCGAAATAACTGGCTCGGGGAAAACAATCTTTTCCAAAATTATGGGTTTGTTTTCATCGCACAAAGTGTCACCAGTCGTGGCTTCTTTCAAACCAATGGCGGCCGCAATTTCACCGGAGTAGACGTCAGTGACATCTTCACGATGATTAGCGTGCATGCGCACGATACGACCAAGGCGTTCCTTGTTACCAGTGGTTGAGTTATATAGATAACTGCCAGCGGAAATTTTACCGGAGTAAACACGGAAGAAAGCTAATTTACCGACAAAAGGATCGGTCGCGATCTTAAAAGCTAAAGCGGCAAACGGTTCGTCGTCACTAGTCTTGCGCTCTTCTTCTTGTTCAGTGTTTGGGTTAAGACCTTTAACCGGAGGAACGTCCAATGGTGATGGTAAATACCAAACAACGGAATCCAGCATGAGTTGAACACCAATGTTCGCTAAAGCTGAACCGCAGATAACTGGTTGCATGGCATTTTTAATTACCAAAGCACGGATGCCTTTTTTAATTTCTTCAATAGTTAAAGCTTCGCCGTTTAAATACTTAGTCATGAGATCGTCCGAAGCTTCGGCTACCTTTTCTACCATCTTGTGGCGATAATCTTCTACTTTTTCCTTCATATCTTCAGGAATAGCAATTTCAACCATCTTTTCACCATTTGTCCCTTCAAACTTGTAAGCTTTTTCTTCGATTAAATCGATAACACCAGAAAAAGTACCTTCAGCACCGATCGGGAGTTGAATGGCATAGGCGTTGGGAGATAAGCGTTCACGGATGGAATCTAAACTCATGTAAAAATCCGCACCCATCTTGTCCATTTTGTTAATAAAACAAACACGCGGGACGTGATACTTGTCAGCCTGATGCCAAACAGTTTCGGATTGTGGTTCCACACCTTGCGAACCATCGAAAACGGCGACCGCGCCATCCAAGACACGCAAAGAGCGCTCTACCTCAACGGTAAAGTCAACGTGGCCAGGGGTATCAATAATGTTGATACGATGATCTTTCCAGAAACAAGTAGTGGCGGCAGAAGTAATAGTAATACCGCGTTCTTTTTCTTGCTCCATCCAGTCCATTTCAGCGGCGCCTTCGTGCACCTCGCCGATTTTATGTTTACGACCAGTGTAAAAAAGTACACGCTCGGTCGTGGTGGTCTTACCGGCATCAATGTGCGCGGCAATACCGATGTTACGAGTTTTATCTAAGGTAAATTCTCGGGGCATAATAAAATTAATAATTGGTTAATTTTAATCCCAATGGATGGATTAGCGACGAACAAAATTAGCGAAGTGGGCAAAAGCCTTGTTGGCTTCAGCCATGCGATGAACATCATCACGCTTTTTAACGGCGTCACCAACACCTTGGAAGCTTTCAATTAAAACCGTTGCGAGCTTGTCAGCCATTGGCTTGCCTTTTTTATTTCTCGCCGCCCCGATAATCCAACGGAAGGCCAAAGCAAATTGACGATCACCGCGAACTGGCATTGGTACTTGGTAGTTAGCCCCGCCAACACGGCGAGTGCGGATTTCTAACTGAGGAGAAATTGTACGTACGACCTCATCAAAAACAGCGACCGGCTCTTTCTTTAATTCTTCCGAAGCCTTTTCTAAAGCCTTGTAAACGATATTCTGGGCGGTAGATTTCTTACCGTTTTGCATTACGAAGTTGATAAAGCGAGCTAAATTTACATTACCATACTTTAGGTCTGGTTGTAGAACTCGCTTTTTAGTATTTTTTCCACGCATAAATTTCTAGATTACTTTATAGGTTCTTACTTTTTAGCTTTCGCTTCTTTCGGTCTCTTGGCACCATAACGACTGCGACCACGTCGTCTCTTTTCAACACCTTGAGTATCATAAACACCGCGTACAATATGGTAGCGGACACCAGGCAAATCTTTAACACGACCGCCACGGATCAAAACGATAGAGTGTTCCTGAAGATTGTGCCCTTCGCCTGGGATGTAAGCAATAACTTCCATACCATTCGACAAACGGACTTTGGCGACTTTACGTAAAGCCGAGTTAGGTTTTTTTGGAGTGGTTGTGTACACCTTGGTACAAACGCCACGTTTAAAACTGGTTCCCTTTGGGAAAACGGTCTTTTTACGGTGTAAGTTGTCCACCGTATATTGCAAAGCTGGGGACTTGGTTTTTTGAACCTTAGGGGTCCGGCCTTTGCGCATTATTTGGTTTAATGTAGGCATAAATTAATATTCTTATACAAAAAAGCTGAACGAAATTGCTCAGCCACGAGATTTTTGTTCAACGTTCTGCGGAAATATTACTATATCCCCTGTCTTTTGTCAATCCCAAGGCCGGTGGATAACCAATCTAGACAACTCTCTCTCTTTGCTATACTCACCTGTTCCTTGATAACGGAGCGCCTGCGCGGCGCAAACGGAGAAGAGAGATGCGAGCTCTGGAAAAATTCGATGGCTCCCGCCCGTGGTACGTGGCGCTCGGGTTGCTGGTGGGTAGCCTCATCTGGATGGCGGCCTTCGGGCCCGACCCGACCTACCTGTTCATCACAGGCGCCTCCGGCAGCTACCTCCTGGGCTACGTGGACGCCTGGACGAGGCGCAACGCCAAGGCGTACCCGCCGGCGCTCGACTACGCACTCGGCGAGGTGCTGACCGTCGACACGGCGGTCTTCCTCGCCGGGGCGCTCAACATCGAGTACGTCGGCGAACTCATCCGTATGGACAAGGGGACGCTCCAGAAGACCAAGATGTCCTGCGAGACGTGGGACGAGGTCAACGGGGCTCTCCGCAAGTTCGGACTGTCCATCGGGATGTCCTTCCCGAGCTGGACCCGCCCCGACCAGCGCAAGTAACCTGCCTACCCAGCGATTCCAAATTTCAACATGCGCGTGTGCGCGTCCGATGCTTCGCAGTGTCGGTCTGAGATAATAACATAAATAATTGTTATTTCAGATTAACTGCGAAGCGTCGAAAAGGAACACATAGAACACTATTCCTTTTGGAGTGGTGTTTTTGTTCACATTACATGCTTGTTTTGTCGAAAAAAATGTGATATAATAAGCATATTAGAAGTCAATAAATCGTATGACTCTAGTCAGTTTGATCAAAGCAAAACCATACTTAGTGTGGTATGTAAAAGACAAAACCAAGTTGTCTAACGAAGCAATAGTGGAAGCGATTTTGAACTACGGCGACTTTTCCGATGTCCAAAAAATGATTAAAATTTTAGGCATTCAAAAGACCGCCAAAATTTTTTATAAACAAACTGACCCCAAGCGAGGTCGATGCAATTACCACCCCAAGACCAAACATTATTTTAATCTGTACTTTAAGAAATACGCACCCGGAATTACCCGCTAAATAGAGTTTAACTCACTAAAACGCCACCCGATCTGGGGTGGCGTTTTAACTTTTAAATTAGTTACTAACTATATACACTCAAATTCTTGAGTACCGCACTTCTTTGAGCTTAGACAATGCCAACGATCACCATAAGCATTCTGGCAAGTAACATCGCCTGTTTGAGGCCAAACACAGGTACCATTACTACAAACATAATCATCACTTAAACATTCTGTATGGTACTTACAAGTAGCCGGTACGGCAGTACATCTTCCTTGGAAGCAGGCTTCACCCAACTTGCATTGACTGTCTAAAGTGCAACTGGTGGTTACAGTACTGCTCTTGGGGGTAGTTGTAGCAACACAGCTACCGTTCACGCAAACTTTACCCTGCACACATTGCGCGTCATTGCTACACAGTAACTGTCCAGTGGCGGGGTTAGTGGGGAGAA
>Ga0209542_10016771_pt1 | contig 12094 bp, 16 predicted proteins | sample RifCSPhighO2_01_FD_184028 | JGI IMG/M metagenome (GOLD analysis project Ga0209542, IMG submission 184028) | Soil microbial communities from Rifle, Colorado - Rifle CSP2_plank highO2_0.1 (SPAdes) (version 2) | ecosystem: Environmental > Terrestrial > Deep subsurface > Rock core/Sediment ...
GCTGGTGCATGAAACCCGAACAAAACCGCGTCACGAACCCGGACGACCTCATCATCTCCACCCCACAAGATAACTGCGGCCAATTCATCGGCGAAGTTCCGATAACGATACTTGACATGCTGCGCGCGATCGAACAATCGCAAAGAGGCGCAAGATGAGCGACGAAAGACTGCAAGAGCTTGAACGACGCACCCTCCAATTCGCAGGGGCGGGAGAATTAGAAGCGCTTATGCGCGCACGAGAACGCGCAGGAGATTTTGAAGGCGCCGCACTTGTTGGAAGGCAGCTGCTTGAAGGAAACGTCAACAATAATTCCGCGCGAGAAACAGTTGCGCGATACAATCCTTTGCTTTGGACAGGATACGCCTATCAGATCCATAACAAAGATGACACTCTATATTTTTCAGAAATCGGAGCGCCCATCCAGGCAATCTACCTCCGACGGCTCCTTTCCAAATACTCTGACGTATGGAACAACCTACGCAGCATGAACTTATTTGTGACCTCGCAGGGCCTTCACATCAAAATACTTGAATGGGAAAACAGCACACGAAGAGACACTCTTTTTACTATCGGCACAGGAGAACAACACATAACGAACCTGCCCAACACTTACGCGTTCCCAGACCTTGATTCAGACAGAGTGCTGACAACTCGAACAGGCGAACCGCAAACGATTGGCACAATCATAACACCTGAAGGCAAACCATATACCGAACAGCCCCGATACATATGCGCACACCCCATCAGAATTGCGCAAAAAACACTACTCTCACATTTCACAAGCACATACTCACTGCTCGATATGCAGACCGGACAACGGCGCGAAGAACCAAGCCATGCGCAAACCATCTTCATCGAAGACAACCACATCACCCGCATCGATGCATCTCTTCCTCACAACGCAGCAACAGCACGCCACCACCAGCGTTTACCGCAAGAATCACGCATCAGGCGCCAAGGAGAACAGAGCACGAACGCTCGCAGACCTCGCATCACTGCACAATCTCCAATCAGACGGCTCGCTCACATACCTGCACGAAGTTCCAATCACAACACTCAACGCCCTGCGCGCGATCGAACAATCGCAAAGAGGCGCAAAATGAGCGACGAAAAACTGCGAGCGTTGGAAAGAAGATGGAACGAGAGCGGAATGGATGAAGATTTTATCAGATATCACTCTGAAATGGAGCGCGGAGGCAGATATGACCTCATGGCAGCATGCCCAAGGAAAGTAACAGGCTATCTTGCGCGATACGATTGGGCGCAGGGCACTGCGAACCCGCTCGCAGTCCTAATACCCGGACAGGAAGAACGGATAATCCCCACAGAACAGTCATTTGGCCACCTTCTTGATTTAACATACGCAGATGGAGCTCTTCACATATTACACAGCAATGCAAAAGGAGTCCACATTTCCTGCATCACGCCTGAAGGCCAAATGGAACGAACCACGACTTTTGACACAACAATAGGTCTTCGAGCGATAAATGGAGAACTCTTAACAGTTATAGGTGATTATCTAAACCAAATACTGCGCTACCATTCGATCGAATTAACTCACCGAGGCATAATAACCCCATTGAATGAACACGAAGCGCTCGTGGTAGAGTATGATGTAGATGAACCCAATTTGCTCCAAATAGTTCGATTCGACGGAACCCACGTACGATATCCGATTGAGGAACATGGACGTCCAAGGTTCGCGCCAACAGCGATGGTTGAGAATGGAAAAGTCATGGCAGGATATCATCATGACAATCCATGGATATTCGAAGACGGAACGACCTCTGCGACACACGTACATCGACCTTATGAAATAGGATTTCCAGAACGCAGCAGAGCGTACCGGCAACTTGTCGATGGACGAGTTGAACCATGCCATCAAAATGACCTTGCTAAAATCTATTCACGAACACCCGCGCCAAGAGCGCTGTTCGCGGAAATACCAAAAGAATGCCTCGAAGGACTGGTCAAAGCGTGCGGAGGGGCAAGATGAGCGACACTGAACTTCGTGAACTTGAGCGTGACCCGGAAAAAGACGTATCCGCAATGCGCGCCCTTGCAAGAGCGCAGGAACGAGCAGGGCAAAAAGAAAAAGCAGACGCCACCCTCGAACGACTCGTCGCGCAAGCACGCGTCGTGCTACAAATCGACCCGCACAGGCATTGTGAACGCGCGCTCATAGCAGAACTGAACCCTTACGCGTGGACAGGATTCATCGACATAGCAAGATATAACGATCGCGTCGAATTGCGCGTACACGAAAGAACAGCCGAACCCACTCTTGTTCGCTCAATTGCGACCAAAGGGCAAGCGTACGTCTTGTCATGCGGCAAAAACTTCTACATCTGCGATAACGAAAAATACATTTGTTTGGGAGAAGAACAAAGAATAACAGAACCATATAATGCTATTCCAGTCACATCAATCGATAGGTTCGCATGGGCAGATGCTTATCCAAGCCACGACACGCGTAAAATCAATGCAGGACTGCTCGGCACATGGATCGGAGGCGACTCACCGCTTCGCGTACTTGACTACCTGCGCTACGTAAGCGTTTTCCATGCAGAAGGACGAACAATTCTAAATATCACGAGCAGCAACACTCGACCAAGCGTTGATCTCACAGGCAACGTAGTCATCGTCGACCAAGCAATCTGGCATCCGGAAGGCCCACGATGGGCAGACTATTATGGCAACGCCCAACGCGATTCGACCAATTATACTCACGCCAGAACGCCGCTCGCAGTCCCTTGCGCGACACGCCTCGCACTAAATGAGAACCGCTCGCAAAACTCCGCAAGCCTTGCAAGCGTACACGACCACACAGGACAGACAATCCTGGTTGAAGCGCCAATCACCATCATAGAAAAACTACGCGCGCTGCCTGAACACTTCGCGCCAAAACGCAATGGGCTATTGAGGTGGGAGACGATATGATACTGATAGTAAGAGGCATTAAATGAGCGACGAAAGATTACGCGCGCAGCTTCGGAAGGCAAAAGAGACCGGAGAATGGATGCCGTATCTAGTTGCAGTACAAAGAACAGGAGTCTCTATTGAGGAAGCTCTAAAGGAAAGCGGCGGAGCCGCAATACCTCTCATACGAGACAACCCTGAAATTCTTTATGTATTAAACTGCAAGGTGCACGAACAAGCGATGGATTGGATGGGCAAAGCCGCAAAACTTCCAAGCGAATCTGCAATCATTTGCGCCACATACGCCGCGCTTGGAATGGAAGATGCAGCGAATAATTTCCTCATAATCATACCTGACGAATTTCAACAGCAAGCGCGCAACCAAATGGCAATAGACGCTGAACAAAACAATCACCAGGAATTCGCAAACAGAATACCCGGACAGACTGATTCAACTTTTGAATTAAGAGCCCACGCAGCAGCAGAGAACAGAAATTACCTGCGCGCCAAACAACTCATCCGCCTTTGCCGGCCAAGCCCTTCGCTATTAATGTCGCTAGCACGAATCGCAGCAGAGAATACAGATTATGACCAAGCAGAATCATTCGCGGCGAACGTGAATCCGTTGGAGCAAGCGTATCTTGAACTAACAGAAATCGCAAGTTCCAACGGCGATTTGGAAACAACACTCGCATTCTCAGAGAAGACAAGCCACTTGATACGAAAAGCACGAATGCAAATCGCTGCAGTTTACGCGCATCACCAAGAATACCAAACAGCACAAGCATTCGCGCAAAACTCAAGCAACCCCGATGAAGCACATATGCGGATGGCACAAGCCTGCGCCAGCAAAAAAGACTACAAAAAAGCAGGACGGCTCGTGAACAAGATAAAACAAGCAGAATTTATACTAACCGCCTGCCACAAAATTGCAGTTCTAGCAGCGCAGAACAAAGACTACGATCAAACGCACATCTTCCTTCCATCACTACGTGAAGACCCAACACTGTTCGAAATGACGTTATGCGCGATATCAAATGAAGCCGCAAAAAACAAAGACTACGCCAAGATTCCATTCTTTTGTCCAAGACCCGGCACAAACCGCACGCTAACCCTCGGATGCATCGCAAACGCGCAGCTAAGAAACGGAGACATCTCAATTGCGCTTCATACCGTTGAAAGCATGCAGAACCCTCAAGCGCAGTCGACATCATACTGCGATTTCGCAAGAGAATTGAAAGGTGCACGATGAGCGATGAACGATTACGCGCTTTGGAACGGCGCTGGAATGAGACAGGAGCTGGCGCAGATAGGCAAAGATATGCGTTAGAACTAAAACGCGCAGCAAGATACTCCGATGTGACTGACTTGTACCAGCCGCTGCTTGAAGGAAGATTCACATGTGAATTGAGGAACGAATACCTCGAGCAATCCGCAGTAAGTTTAGACCAAAGATACGTACTCAACATACTACTGCAGGAAATAACAGGGCTTGAAATGCAGTCATGGATTTTCGGAACGATTCTAGACGCGCCATCGACCAATCTTGAAATCGTGATCCGTGATCCTAAAGAAATTGATTCAGAAAGCGCATTGCCGGAACACATAGAAACCGCCAGAATCATACACCAAACATGGATTACAGCAGAATTAGAAGAACGGCTCAAAGAAAGACACCCTTCGTTCAATTATCTTGAATTTCTTTTTAGCTCCAGTCAACCAAACCCAACCGACGGCGAATGCACCAGCAGCATATTCTTCTCAATCGACAAGAATTCATACAACATCCAATATGCCACACAACCGCCAACAATTCCGCGGAGGATACGACTCACATGATGACTGAAACGCGCTTAGAGGAAATACGCCGGGGCGGGGATTGTCAGCTCACGGTAAACCGCAAAGCTTTTGAACCCCGTAATCCTTTCGGATACCAAGTTCTCGGCTCGGCGGGCGAACCTAGATCGCCCATCCCCGGCGCAGATTTTTCTTTATTTTCTTCCTGTCAAGAACCGCCAAGACCAATTAATCTTCTGGCGGTTCTTGAGCACACTCGGAATTCTCTGCATAAATATTATTCCCAGAGAATTCCGATGCTTAAAGAACTTATCGACGATAAAGTTGGAAAGTTTACGAGACAGATTGGAAATATGCAGACTTCTGAAGGTGCAAAATGAGTGACGAACTATTAAGAAAAATGGAACGAGAAAACTCGAAAGAAATGGTTCTGCCGCAACGTAGACTCGCCGATTACCTGCGTGCCGGAAATCTTGATGAGGCAGCAAATGCCGCACGTGAAGTTGTGAATGGAGGAGAATATGCACGTGATGCGATCTATGCACTAAGAGAGAGACCGCTAGCATGCACCGGGACCGCGTGGATAATTGGAGTTACAAATAGAATCTCCCTTAGATTGCCAGGACGCACAAAATCAACAGAAGTTGACACCGATATGCTCAAAATAGATGCAGACCTCGATCATCTCGCATATGCGTCCAATAAATTACACATTCTAACTCGCAGCCCACAGTCCATCGTACGCATCGATTTTGAAGGAAACGTTGAAAAAGCGATCATAGAAGAACCGATATCCAGAATTCTTTCCGACGAACCGCTTGCACAAATAAGATACTATCACGACTCCCAATCAAGCCGATTTGTAAACTTTGAACACCCTCTTGTTCACGGATTTATCACAGCGTTCGGACTAAATAAGCGAACAATCTTCACATTAGCTGGCGGCAAAGTATTTGCCAGCCAAGGAGATCAAATAGCAGATTTGGGATCATTTCAAGGCGTGGCATTCTATGAAGACGGACAGGTCTTCCTAGACTACCAACTAGATCAATCACGGCAAATCCCAACATTCCCATTAGGAAGCCGGCTTCACCAGGGCAGAAATTATACCGATGCACCATACCACCTCGCACAATTCACACGTGGTTTTGGCAAACCAACACTTTTTGAATTGCCCTTGGCCGCACTCCTAGCACTTGAAAAAGCATGCCAACACGAAGGTAAAAATGTCTGACGAACGACTACGCGCTTTGGAACGTGAAGCAAGAAGCACAGGGCAGTGGTGTGGGTATTTAGTGGAAGCGAAGCGGGCAGGAAAAACGCTCGCGGATGTACTGCGCGAGACGAAAGGAGCGACCATTAATGACATTCAAACTTATTCACAGGAGTTCGAACTATACCACAAGGAACTTCAGCCGATCATCGAACAGACAAGAGCCTGCCTTGAAAGAGCAAGCATTAACAGCCATACACGCGAAGACTACCACGAAATCGCTCAAGCATACGGCCTAATCGGAGACAATGAGCGAGAACGCTTTGTAAGAGACCAAGAATTAGCGGAAGAACGCACAAGAAAAAACTCATACGAATGGCTTGGCTTGGAAGCGTATGCGCAAGCCTGCAATCATAAGCAAGAAGAACACATCAGAAGACTTGCGAGAATCGCGCACAAAGGAAGAACTGAAGAAGCCCTCAATGGAGTCGTCGCGCTGGACGGAGACTGCTGGGCAAGAGCGTACCTAACGATTGCGCGAACAATACTTGGAGAAGTGCCGCTATGACAAACCTTGGAATGCACAGCACGCGCATATTAAGACTTGAGGAAGGCATTGCGTTCCTAGACGACATGGTTTACAGGCATTCGCCCGCAGTCATATCACTGCACGGCAACGAGGAATTAAATCGAACGCTCGCGAACGAACTCAGTTCACGGCTAGAACATAGGAGCAAGCACGGAATCTTCACATCAGACAAAAATCCGAATACAGCCCAAGCGGATTTCTACCTGATATCCTCAGAAGAACGGCCCTGCATCGCAGCGCAGAACATAGAAAAACATTTCTCTAAACAACCCAATGCGAAACTACTCGTCGTCGAACGCAAACTCCTAGAAGAAACCCTTTTAAAAGAAAAATACGATTTATCGCACGGAGCGTATTGCGCAGTCGTAGTCGTGGATGCTGAGGGAAGAATATGAGTGATGAACGATTGCGCGCGGAACACAGAAGAGGACGAAAGAGCGGAGAATGGATGCAGTATTTAGTTGCAGCGCAAAGAGCAGGAATATCACTAGAAGACGCGCTGCTTGAAACGCAAGGAAAAGCAATCGAACTCATACAAACAAACGCTTCTGACCTTTCCAGATTCTCAGATGAAGTCAATGCAAAAATCGCAGAATGGATGTTCACCGTCGAAGGACTCCCATGCGAATCAAGCAATCCGCAACTTAAAAATGACTGCTTGGTTTGGACATACGCAGTGCTCGCAATGCCACAAAAAGCGCGCGAATACCTGCCTCGCATCTGGTACACGCAAAACCAGACCGCATTCGAAAAACTAATAGCATCGCCCACTGAAGAAGAAATAAACCGCTTGAACCCTTCCACGGATATGACTGTGATTCTGCACAACTCAAAACAAGCCGAACAAGCACAAACCATAGCACTTGAACTTAAAAAAGGCAACATGGAGTTAGCTGAAAAAGAAGTCAAAACATTACTTCCCGTACACCAATTCAGAGCGTATATCGACTTTTCATTCATACTAAAAAACAGAGAGGGCGCGCAATGACAGACGAACGATTGCGCGCGTTCGAGCGAAGATGGAGAGAAACAGGAGCTGCAGATGACAGACAGCGCTATGCAACAGAACTCAGAAGAGCAGGAAGATATTCCGCCGTGACTGCCGTGTATCAGCCGCTGCTCGAAGTACAATTCACCCCTGAATTGAGGGATGAATACTTTACGCACTCGTCACTCACAGAAACCAGACGAACACTCCTTAATAGCTTGCTGCCCAACATAACTGCCAGCATAAGACAATCATGGCTCTGTGGACCGGTTCTTGTCGGGCACGATGAGCATCTTTCAATCATAACATACGATCATGCGAACCCCATCTCAAATCACAATAGGATTCCTCGCGAAACATTCATAGAAGATGCGCGCGCGGCAACAAAAAGCACGCGAAGTTTCAACAAACTCATCATGAGAATTCCGCAACCACTATGGCCTCCGATTGAAGATATCGCAGCACATTTCTTTGGAACACCCTGCCAACAGTCAGTCACATTCGAAAAAGGCATAGCCATCTACCACACACTTCGGCCATTCGAACTCAACCCTTGCGAACGCAGGATACGACTAACATGACAGACGAAAGACTACGCGCGCAGCTTCGGAAGGCAAAAGAGACCGGAGAATGGATGCAGTATCTAGTTGCTGCACAAAGAGCAGGAATTTCACTAGAAGACGCTCTGCTTGAGACAAAGGGAGCTGCGATTGAGTTGATACAGACACACTCCGATGCGCTTTATCGATTTTCGGATGATGTTGAGGCGAAAATAACACAGTGGATGACGCTGGCGGAAGGCATTCCGAACTGCACGTATCATACTTTAAACGTTCAACCAGAGTTACTCGTTTGGACGTACTTAGTCCTTGATAGAATCGATAAGGCTCGCAAACACCGCTCACGATGGGAACACAAAGAACTTGGCAATCCATCAATCGACACATTTTTCAAAAATCCAAAAGGGACATTCCATCGCAACTCTGAACGAATGTACAATTTAGTATTCCACGGCACCTTACGGCATGAAATCCAGCATCAAAGAAGACTGATTGCCCGAAACCTTCGTAACGGAAACTTGCCACTCGCAGAAGAATTCACCCCCTTGCTTTCAGAAGAAGATAAATTTCTCACCTATCTCGATTTATCGTTCACGCTAAAGAACAAGGAGTATAAAAATGACAGACGAAAGACTACGCGCGTTCGAACGCAGATGGAAAGAAACAGGAGCTGGTGATGACCTCACGCGTTACGTCACAGAATTAGGACGCGCAGACAAAACTCTAGAAGAAGCGCTTGAAGTTACACAGGGACGTATGCTCAGAGTTATCAGAGAACAACCTGAACTGGCGCCTCACTATGCCTGCCGCAAAGATGCGCTCATAAACGAATGGATCCAAAAAGCAGACGATGAACGAAGAACGCGTTTATCTGATCCTGCTTGGTTTGGCCGTCCGGGCGATACACTCTCAGGCATCATGATCGCAGGATATCAAGCACTTGGAAGAGCAAACGATGCGGAAAGAGTTCGCTCAGAATGGGTTCCTGCAATCTATTCATACGACTCATTCGTTGAATGCGCCCGCGCAAGACTGCTGCCATCCATCAGACTTTTCGATAGCACAGAATCGCTCTCTCAAAACGAACGAAATGCACGATATGAACGAATAACAGAAGCGAACGCCACAGAACGCCAATTCATCCTACTTCTCGCACTGCGCGAAATCATCGACCTGATAAGTTACGAACGCGCAAAAAACGCGATAAGCCCATCACTACACCCTCACGCACACTACCTAAGTGCGCACTATTTAGCAAAAATCGGCAAATACCGCAATGCCCTTGAAATCATTGATACCGACCGAAACGGACTTACCAGAATAGCATCTTACGTGAGCTTGGCCGCACGCCTAAACGGAACACCATTCGAGGAAAGATTACAATGATTGGATCACAGGTACAAGAAGTACGCCGGGGCAGGGAATTTCAATCCCACAGCGAGAAAACCGCAAGATATTTGAACCCTGACGACCTTTCAGGTCACAGTTTCTCGGACTGCTGCCTTACCGGGTTCAGCGCACCCCGGCGCAGATTTTTCTTTAATTTTTCTCTTAAAGAACTTATCGACGATAAAATTGGAAAGTTTACGAGCCAGATGGGAAATATGCAAACTTCTGAAGGTGCGAAATGAGTGACGAAAGACTACGCGCGCTTGAGCGGAACGCTGCAAGAAATGCAGCAGATACCGGAGCGCTCGAGCAGCTCATGACGGAACAAGAACGAATAGGAGATACAGCGACAGCGGCGCAAACAGGAAGACGCATCCTCGAACTTAACATCAACAATGAAAATGCGCGAGAACTTGTTGCAAGATACGCGCCACTATCATGGACAGGAACTATTGAATTGCCACAAGATAAAGGCTGTTGGCGCTTCACCGCAAGGGAAGGCAGGCACCAGTATGAATTAGACCTCTCGCGAGATAAACCTCATCCCGGAATCATCCGAGATATCGCATACGCAGCAGATACATTCACCATTCTCACCCGCGCGCCACCTGAACGCGCCGCGGACCTATTCGAGTTCACGCTCAATTGCCGCAAATACACTTCCATCCCGGGCACCATCATAAACCTCGTCTCAGACAATCAACGACGCCTCGTTTTAACTGAAGAACCAAGAAGTGAAAGCGTACTTTTGCAAATCAACCCCGACGACAGCGAAATAGCAAGACTATTCGCAGGACTCGATGAACCCCATGAAATCAGTTACTGGCATCGCGGCATAATCCCCACAATGGCAGGCAGCTCACAGCACAGCCCATGGATATGCGAGGACCAGTCCATGGACTTCTTCAGCCCACAAACCACCCTCTTTCGCCCACTGCGTCAGGTAACAGCAAGCACCCCCGCAATAGCGTATGGAAATACAGTCGTTCCAGCAACTTCACGGCTCGCACGCAAAATCAACCAAGCCGCGTCAGAAAGCGACCTTGCGAGTGTCTACGACGGATTCACACGAGTGCTCATAGAAATTCCAATCAAAATGCTCAACGCGCTAAGAAAATACGCAGGTGGAAGATGAGCGATGAACGAGTCCGTTTGCTCGAACGCAAATTCAAAGAGACAGGCGATCCTTCCGATGAAGCAAGATGGGAAGCTGAAGCTTCACGGGCAGGGATGGTGCCCGTCGGGTATTTGTCGGGCGTTCTTAACGTACAGCGCCATCACGACGATACGCTTATGCACACACGCGCGAGAGTCACGCTTGATGGACAAAATCAATGGGTGCAATTAGAACAACTTCTTAAAAACGATGTTGACAGCTTCACCTACGCGAACGGATACCTCCATTTCTTGACGAACGCCCACGGAGGAGAAACTCCCAACATAATAAGCATCGGACCTAATAACGAACTTCCCCCATACATTCCTATCAACGAGCATATGCGCACGCCGCGAAAAATACGCGACCTTCCAAAAACAGGATGCACAGCCTACCAGCAACGCGCGCCGATGAACACGTTCGAACTTATCTCAGTAAATGACAGACCCCGAATCGTCAGATACGTGCCAGGAACGCCACTTCGAACGCGACTTGCGCCCAAGGGCAGGCTGATCGACGGGACAATATGCGCGTTCTTCGACAACACTTACCTTGCGATCGGGCGGGGCGATAAAAGAGAATATTTTGAAACCACTCACTGCAAGTCAAAAAAGAAAATACCACAACCAGGAGGCGCGTGCTACATTGAAAATGACCGCGCACGGTTCTGCCTGCCTGACGAAAGACCAGGCTCAGGATACGCAAGACCGCTAGCATTTGAAAACGAGCGCCCGCGCGAAATAGCTGACGCGTCCGTGCAAACTGAGCTTACAACCATTCCAATTCCGTACGACTCGCGCATAGCGCGCGGCGAACTCTACGCGCCAGGAATTCAAAACCTAGCCACGCTTTACAACAATGGCGGGTTCCCTGTTGTGAGGGAAATACCCAGAAAACATCTTAACGCGTTATTGGAGGCAGTGCGAAATGATTGACCGCATACGAACGCCAGAAGACCTGCCGATTTACACATTCGATCAGGGAGTCAAATTCATAGAGCGAATAATTGACGAATGCGAACACCCAGCAGTCATCGCCATACACGGACAGCCAAACTCGGGAAAAAGCACACTCTGCAAGAAAGTCTTAGAAAACTTCGCGCGCGAAGGAAAATACGGATACATGGCATACCCTGACGAAATATATTCAGTGCCATACGAACCTAAATTTTACCTGCTGCAAGACACACCACCGCATGATCGTGCGACACGGCTCATAATCGCGCACTTCAAACGCGGGCCAAACGCGAGAATCCTCATCGGTCCGCGTGGATTTCTTAACACAATACAACTCTCCACACAAAATGATATCGCGAACGGCGATTACACCATCATCATAGATAACGACCACGCGACCAGAAAACAAATATGAACAACTCACACTCAACCTAAAGGACGAGACCGCCCTGCGGGCAGCAGCACAGGATTGCACCCCTATGCGCTCCCGCGGGCAATTTTTACGATGACAGACGATAAACTAC
>Ga0209542_10016774_pt1 | contig 12092 bp, 8 predicted proteins | sample RifCSPhighO2_01_FD_184028 | JGI IMG/M metagenome (GOLD analysis project Ga0209542, IMG submission 184028) | Soil microbial communities from Rifle, Colorado - Rifle CSP2_plank highO2_0.1 (SPAdes) (version 2) | ecosystem: Environmental > Terrestrial > Deep subsurface > Rock core/Sediment ...
TGAACTTTCGCCACGACGAGACAAGTCTCGTCGTCTGCCCTCACCCCATCCCAATTCCATTCTATTTTAGTTTGGCGGGAAGATTTTTAAATTTGGTATGGGCGATGGGGCGAAGGGCAGGTGTTATGATATATCATAACATTGTGATACACTATAACAAGCGATATACTGTGGATAATGAAAAATGAGTCCGCAAAGTTGGGTTTGAATCTGAAAAAGATTAGAACAAAAAAAGCAATATCGCAGGGCGATATTGCGCGCGAGTTAGGGGTTAGTCGTGGTTTCGTTAGCACTATAGAAAATGGTAAAACAAATCCGACACTTTCGACTATTACAAAAATAGCGAAAGCACTAAATGTTTCAACTAACGAACTTTTGAAATAATTATGACCACAATTACTAACACAGGCGAAAATACACTATCGGCAAAATTGAAGACAATTTTGCCTAACTGCGATCGGATAGACGCGCTTGTGGGCTATTTTTACTTTTCTGGTTTTAGAGATCTTCATAATGAGTTAAATGATAAGCAAATCCGTATTCTTGTGGGGATGGATATTGATAAAAAGATCATTGAAAAGATTTCTTCTTTTGATGAGCTTAACTTGGATGAATTTGAGACCGGCACTAGGATTTCCACTCGCTCGAGTGCAAAGGTGGAATATATTGAGAATTTCTCAAAGATTTTTAATGATACCGATTATTTTGATAGCGAAGAATCACAAAAGGCGTTTGAAATATTTTTAGGTAAGATCAAGGATGGAAGTTTACAAATCAAGAAAACCGCCCAAGCAGATCATTCTAAATATTATATTCTCCATAATAAATCAGAATTTACCGAAAACGGAGAAAAGCCAGGAATTATTATTGAGGGTTCAAGTAATCTCACTTACTCTGGACTGAAAGGACAGCGAGAAAGAAACCGAATGCTTGTTGAAAAGCATTATTACGAAGAAGATACTTCAGCTTTTGAGACCGCGTGGAATGACCCGAACAATTTAACTATTACCGACCTAGAAACATCTGACGAATTTATCACGGAAGTAAAAAAGCGCATTTGGTTGTATCAGCTACCTGATCCAAAGATGATGTATTACCGAGTTCTCGATGAATATTTCTCTGTTGATGAGATTGAGGGCATGAAAACTCCGCAACAGATTACTAGTGGGAAATATATTGACCTTAAGTATCAAAAAGATGCTGTTAATCTAGGTATAGATAGAATAAAACGCTTTGGAGGCGTAATTATTGCAGATGTTGTTGGTTTGGGTAAAAGTATTATTGCTTCTACTATTGCTCACAATCTCAATCTCAAAACTATAATAATCGCACCACCACATCTTGAGACGCAATGGAAAGATTATCTTGCTGAATTTGATTTCAAAGGATTGGTTTATACGACCGGAAAAGTTGAAGAAGCATTAAATCGTCATAGCGATGATGAGGGTAATTTACTGATTGTGCTAGACGAAGCCCATAAACATAGAAATGAGGATACCGATAACTATAAAACACTTCACAAGCTTTGTGCGGGCAATTTTGTGATGGCGTTATCAGCAACCCCATTCAATAACGACCCAAAGGATATTTATGCGCTCATAAAATTATTTAGTACTCCTGGACAATCAACAATTAAAACTGTTGAAAACCTAAGTATTTCTTTCCACGACCTTTTCAAGCGATATAAAAATATAAGACGGGATATTAGAAAATCTACTAAACAGGAAAGCTTAGACGGAACATCTGAAGTAGCGACCGAGCTTCAGGCGATAGCTAGTGAGTTGAGAAAAATGATTGAGCCTTTGGTTATTCGGCGTTCCCGCCTTGATCTCGAAGAAATCAAGGATTACAAGCATGACCTTGAACAACAGGGTGTGGCTTTTGCAAAAGTTAAAGATCCAGAATTACTTGAATACAATCTCGGTGATTTGGCTCCGCTTTATCTAAGTACGCTCAATAAAATTTCATCCCAAGATGATTCTGAAAGTTTTGAGGGTATTAGGTATAAACCCGCAAGTTATATCAAAGCCGGATCAAAATTTCTCAAAGATCTTATTGATGCAGAAGATGAAGAAGAGAGCGATATGTCACCCGAAGAAAGAATACAGCGTATTACGCAAGCACAAGCAAACATCGCAAAATTTATGCGCCGATTGCTTGTGCGTCGTTTTGAAAGCTCTATCGGTTCATTTAAATCATCGCTGAAGAATATGATTGCATCGTCGGAGACGATGCTTGATTGGTACGAGAATAAGGGCGTAGTTCCTATTTTTAAGAAGGGCTCATTACCAACAACTGAAGAATTAGAGGACAAGACTGATGAAGAAGTTGAGGAGCTATTTTCGCGTCTTAAAGATAAGGGATTGATTGAAATTCCTGCATCAGAAATACAACCAGAATTTAAACCGGCATTAGAAAAGGATATTGCTCTTCTTAGGGGCATTCAAGACGATTGGGGAAAAGTTAAAAATGATCCGAAATACGATTTTTTCAAGGAGAGACTGGAGACATCAATCAAAAATGAGCCGAACAGAAAAATAATTGTATTTACAGAATTTTCCGATACTGCTAATTATGTGTACGAAAAACTTTCAAAAGATGGATTTGCTCGCGTTTATAAGTACAGCTCTGAAGATTCTTCTAAGGCAAATAAAGAAACTATTCAGAAAAACTTTGACGCTGGTCTAGATAAATCAAAACAAGAAAATAATTATGACATTATTATCGCCACAGATGCTATCTCTGAAGGTTTCAACCTCCACCGTGCAGGTGCTGTTATAAACTATGATATTCCCTACAACCCAACCCGAGTTATTCAGCGCGTTGGTCGCATCAACCGTATAAACAAAAAAGTTTTTGAAGAATTATATATTTTCAATTTCTTCCCTACGGCGACAGGAGAAGTGGAAACTCGAACAAGAGCAATCTCTACAATGAAAATGGATCTTATCCATTCTCTACTTGGAGAGGATACAAAAATCTTTACAAAAGATGAGGATTTGAAGAATTATTTTGCAAAGCAATATCAAGAAGAAAAAGATAAAACCGAAAGCTTGTCTTGGGATGCGAAGTATCGTGACGAGTGGATGAGATTTAAGAATAATCCGGAGATAAAAAAGCAGATTGCTACAATTCCTCACAGAGCACGCATCGCTAGAAAATTCGCAATACAAGGTGTTGTGGCGTTTGCAAAGCGAAATGGTAATTTTGTGTTTGCTTTCGGTAAGACTCCAGAGACAGTACAAATTGTCGCGCCGGAAATTGCCCTACCACTATTCAATGACATCACAGAAAATGAGAAACCTTTTGAGACTACCGCCAATTTTGAGCCAATTTATAAAATTGCAAAAGAACACATCTTTAAAGACAACACGAAACCGCCAATTACTGGGCGACGAAAACAAGAAGCTATCACTAAACTCAAATATCTCGGGGAAAATCATGCACAAGCAAAAGAATTATGCGCAGATATCACAAGAGCTATTAAAGACCTCGACGGCTTGCCGAATGGGGTTCTAAGAGAAATTGCCGACTTAAGAGTCGATAAAAGCAAGCTCGGGGAAGCTCTGGTTGTGCTTAGAGAATTAGTTCCTCAAAAATATCTGGAGAGCATCTTTGAGACCGCAGACCGCGCGAACGATACAGGCAAATTGATTGTCCTTTCTGAAGAATTAATTGCATGATGAAATTTAATCAAAAATACAACCAAGATGTTTTTGGCGAATTTTTAAGAGAATTTCTACCGGAAGATTACACTGAAAAAGAAAAAGACATCGCTCAAGTCGAGCGATGTAAAATAATTAATAAAGTCCGAGAGCTAGGTTATTCCAAGTCTTTAGATTTGTATGTTTTGGAAATGAACCACGCAAAGGAAACTGACCCTCGTGTCTCCATTGCGACAGACGCTTTCAGAATACTCGCAAACTACGGGATGGATAAAGCTTTGGTGATTTTCAAGAATGATGATTCTGACAACTATCGATTCTCTTATCTCACAATTACTCTTGAACTAAATGAAAAAAGTAAGGTTGTTAAACAATATTCAAATGCTCGCAGATATTCATTCTTTCTTGGCGAAAATGCGAAAATAAGAACCCCTGAACAGCAACTTATTAAAAAAGGTAGAATTAAAGATGCGGAGGATTTGCTTAGTAGATTTTCTGTCGAGGTTGTTAATAAGCAATTTTATTTGGAGATTGCGAAATTCTTTGATGAACTTGTTTCAAGTGAAGATAAAAATCTAACACTTCCGGGCGTATCAGAAGAAGATACAAATACACGAAAGAGTTTTGCTGTTCGGCTCATTGGTCGTATTATGTTTTGTTGGTTTTTGAAGCAGAAAAAATCTGACAACGGTCAGCTTATTCCAGATGAATTACTTTCCTCAAAGATAGTTTCAGATAACTATTATCACAATACTCTCGAGCCGTTATTTTTTGGCGTACTAAATACGAGCATTGATTCTCGTGATATTCGTAGCGATTCATTCGATAAAGTGCCATATCTCAACGGAGGACTTTTTAATCCTCAGTCAGACGACTATTATGAGCTAGATAGAGGAACTTTTACCTCAAGGCATATAAACACTCTAAAAATTAACGATTCTTGGTTTAAGGATTTTTTTGAGCTTCTGGAGACCTATAATTTTACTATTGATGAAAATACGGTTTTTGATCAAGAGCTTTCTGTTGATCCGGAAATGCTTGGTAGGATTTTTGAAAATCTTCTTGCAGAAATAAATCCGGAAACCGGAAGTAGTGAGCGTAAGCGAACAGGGAGTTTTTATACTCCACGCCAAATTGTTGAATATATGGTTGATCAGTCATTGATTGAGTATCTAAAGACTAAAACAAAAATTGATGAGAAAAAATTGTCTGCTCTTATTAGTTATGACTTAACAGATGATACAGAACATCCACTAACAGATAAAGATAAACAGGAAATAGTGAACTCAATAGAATCTCTTAGAATTCTTGACCCCGCTTGTGGTTCGGGAGCATATCCAATAGGTGCGCTTCAAAAGATTGTTTATATTCTCCAACAAATTGATCCAGATTGTAAATTGTGGCTTGAACAGAAACTAAAAAATGTTCCGGAATTATACAAGAAAAAAATAATTGATGAAGTTAAATCTAATCCTTTTGACTACACGAGGAAACTTGATGTCATTAAGAATTCTATTTTTGGCGTAGATATTCAGCCGATTGCGGTTGATGTTTCGCGATTGCGATGTTTTCTTACACTTGTGGTTGAGTCTGAGATAAATGATTCTAAACAAAACAGAGGTATAGAACCCCTACCGAACCTAGATTTCAAATTCGTATGTGCGAATACATTAATCGGATTACCAAAATTAGAAACGAATAGTCTTTTCGAAGACCACTCTGGCATAAAGGAATTATCAGAGATAATGTCAGAATATTTTACAGCAAATCGCTCAGAAAAAGAATCAATAAAAACTCGCTTCTTTAATAAGCAGAAAGACCTCCTTAACCACATGATTGAAATTAAGACTACAGGAAATTTGACCCTTAAACTTACTCTTTGGAATCCGTTTAGCAATACATCAAATTCTTGGTTTGATCCGGAGTGGATGTTTGGTTTGGAAGAGAGATTTGATGTAGTTATTGGAAATCCACCCTATGGAGCCAAACTTGATAAAGAAATTAAAAAAGATTTTATATACTCTGCTAACGGTAAAATAGAAAGCTATAGAATTTTTATTGAGAAAGCATTACAAATGGACAAAAAATCTGGAGTCGTAACGTTTATTGTTCCAAATACTTGGATGTATATTGAACAGGCATTGCCTTTACGACAACACTTATTAAAAAATACGGAGATTAAAGTTTTAGCCACACTGCCCCAAAGTACGTTTACTGCAAGTGTTGATAGTATGGTTTTTCTTCTAAAAAATAATTTACCTCAGGATAATAAGTCGTTGGTTTTTGAAATCCCACTAAAAAACTCACTCAGTACTATAGATTTACATTTGAAAGACGGTAAATTATTTAATCAAGACGAATGGCTAAATTCAGACAAATCTATCATCGCAATCGGACAAGATAACGCCTTATACAAAGTTATAGCAAAACTAAAAAATAAAAGTCAGAAATTTTCAGATTTTGTTTATATAAAGCAAGGGTTAATCCCATATTTAACAAAGGAAGATGGTAAAGAAAATAAATATATTTCAAAAAATAGAGAAGGGGAAGATTGGGGCAAGTATTTTGATGGGAGTAGGTGTATTGATAGGTATTCAACAAAAGGAGTCATTTCCTATATTAAATATGGGGATTGGCTCTACGCACCAAGAGAACAGGACATATTCAGAAAGCCAAGAATTATTTATCAGTTAATAAGAAATATATCGCTAAAAAGAAGAATCGTTGCTACTTATTTAGATGAAGAAATCTATTCAGATCGAAACACAGGTTTAATTTTTACTAAGCCCGGTGTAAAAGTAGAGCTAAAGTATATTTTAGGTATTCTCAACTCAAAATTAATAAACTTTATTCACTCAAAAAGCCATAATTCAACTTATGTAAGTTTTCCGTCAATTGAATCCCTGCCTTTTGTTCTTGGTGATGAATCTTTTCAACAGAAAATAATTTCTTTGGTTAACGAAATATTAGAAATTAAAACCAAAAACAGAAAAAGTGATGTTGATAGTTTTGAATCTCAAATTGATGAATTGGTAATGGATTTGTACGGATTGAGTGAGGAAGAAAGAAAAATTATAGAAAATTCAAGCAAAAAATAACTACAAAAATATAATTTATGAACAAAATAGAAGTTTGTAATGAAGTAAAAAAAGTTATCCGGCATATTGTCATTGACAATGGTGCAAAAATTCTTAGTGCTGGAACGGGGGTTGTGGTAAAAGATGACGGCACCTTAATAACAGCTAAACACGTCATAGAATCAGAAAGGGGTATTTATCACGGCAAAATTCTTGTACGGGGTATTGAAACTGAACAAGTAGAGTATCAGCCCACAATTTACGGATTCAGCTTTGATGTTAATCAACCAGAATTTATAGACCCACTTAGTATTGATTTGACCGTGTTAAAACCTGTAAAGAAACTATCCAATATAGAATACATCAATTTATTTGATGGAATAGCCGAAATAGGAACAGATATTATTATGGCTGGTTTCCCGGATGATATTAAATTACCACTTGGTATTTTAGAGAAATTTAAAACTAAAAACTCTGCAGTAGAAAAAATTAAAAACGCTATTGATTTAAGATTTGACTATTATTTTAGACAACTAATGTTCAAAAGTGGCATGGTTGGTCACTGTCAAAAAATTCACCTTAATAATTGCGACGTAAGTCAGTTGGGAATAGAGGGACTTAGTAAAATAAATGTAGTGGGCGCAACTTATTGGCTTGATAATCAATTAACTTATGGAGGTAGTGGTGGTCCGATTGTAAATTTAGACGGCAAATTATTAGGAATTATCTGTGAAAAAGCATTAACAAAAAGTAAAATTCCTGGTGTATCTAAACTACCTTCTGGAACTGGTATGGGATTATCGCATCAATTGATAAGTTGGATACTACCCAAAATTTAAAAGAATTTATACCCAAACAAATAAAAATATTATGGACGACGAAGTATTTGAAAAAGCAAAAGAAGAAGATATGAGTAAGGATGAAGCAGAGGAGCTTCAAGAACTTATGGACGAAACTGGATTAGATGTTGACGAGGCTCATGAACTTTGGCAGGAATTATAATTTGCCTTATTCCCCAATAAGTGATAATATCTAATATACAAATGCAACAGCGACGCTTTAGATTTATATAGCCACCGACGAACATCGCACTACTCTCGCGATTGTTCTAGGTGGCTTTTTCTATGCCGTTGTAGCTCAATGGAAGAGCATACCCTTGAAGCGGGTGGGACAGAAGTTCAATTCTTCTCAACGGCACACGCCCCCGTAAGCTAATGGATAAACTGCCTCGATTCTAGCGAGGTCTTGGGAGTTCGAATCTTCCCGGGGGCACAAAGAGGCATAAGAGTTATAAAAATGTTAAAATCAAACTAATGGAAATTAAAGAAAAACTAAAAATAATTGCGTTGTGGGCTGTGGCAATAATTATTGTTTTTGCTATCGGACTTCGCATATTCGGTTCATGGCATGACGAGTGGAGTGGATACAACGCAAGCACAATGATAAGTGATGGTTCTTGCAACATTGCTGTTATTCCGATAACCGGAGACATTATTCCGTATGCCGGAGCTGACCAAGATGGAAGTGGAAACGAAATGCCTCCTTCTACAAACCCCGATGATACACTTGCTACACTTCGTTGGGCTGAGGGTGATCCAAATGTTCTCGGTGTTCTTGCTCGCATTGATTCCAGTGGTGGCACACCTGTCGCCTCGGAAGTTATTGCAAACGGATTTAAAAATTCTTCATTGCCAGTTGTAGCACTGATACGAGAAACAGGAACTTCTGGCGCGTATCTTTTGGCAACAGGCGCGGAAACAATAATAGCATCTCCTTTTTCTGATGTCGGAAGTATCGGCGTGACCCTATCTTATTTAGAAAATACAGCAAAAAATACTAAAGAGGGTTTGCAATACATTTCACTTGCATCTGCAAAATTTAAAGATTATGGAAATCCTGACAAGCCACTTACTTCTGCCGAAAGAGATTTGATTGAACGAGATTTAAAAATTTACCACGAGCAGTTTGTAAAAGAAGTTGCGGAAAATAGAAATCTACCAGTTGAGCAAGTTGCAAAACTTGCTGATGGTTCTTCAATGCCCGGCACGCTTGCACTTGAAAATAATCTAGTTGATTCTCTTGGAGATCAAGAAACAGCACGAGCTTGGTTTGCGGAGCAGTTAGAAATTGCACCAGAGGAAGTAGTGTTTTGTGAGTAAATAATATGTAAAAATATGCCCGACGACGAAAATACAGCTCAAAACCAAGATTCTGTAGAAAACTCTATTCCAGCAAGCCCCCAAGAGCCCATGGCTGATGCACCCATTCCACCCATAGATTCCGAGCCTGCTGAAGCACCTTCTGAGGCCCCGGAAGCTCCTAGGGAGGGTTTTAGTGATGAAAGTAATAATATACTACCCTCAAATTCCACCCCCACAGAAGCAAAAAACGAGGAAAAAACTGAGGAAAAACAAGCCCAGAATGAGCCTTCTCCAGAGCCAGTTTCTGAACCTGTTGAAGTCCCAGAACCTCGAACGGCTCAAATACCAGTAAATGAGCCGTTAGAAAAACCCGAAACTTCTCGAAACGAACAGGCAAAGCCTGTTCGTGAAAGTTCTAAATCTTCTCTCGCGCGACAACTTCTAATCACAGCCCGAAACGCAATCCAATTCCGAAAGCGAAAGAAACTAGATCGTGTTATGTCTTTGTTTCTAAAACAATCTAAAATCACCAACGACGAAGTCGAGAAATTTCTTCATGTATCAGACGCAACTGCAACGAGATATTTATCTATTCTCGAGAAAGAGGGAAAGATAAAACAGAACGGAAAAACTGGACACATGGTTTCGTATTCTAGAATTTAAATATTTAAAAATTTAAGGGAGCAGAACTTACGCGCGAATGGGTGGGGTAGCCCCGACGAGAACGTCGGGGCTGGGTCAAGCGTATTTGCATTTGCGCCTTCGGGAATTTCCGCTAGGGTGTCTGGGCTAAAGACGAGCGCCTGAGCAATCTGAAACACTAAAATCTAATAGCGAAAGCGACATACCAAACACGGACATGAAAAACCTGAGAGGGGTTTGTGCGGCCGGGTGGGGTGAGCCCTGTCCCGCTTCGGCGGGATGCGAGTGAAACGAGCACGAACCGAGGCAACGCACTGGGGAGAGGAGAATCCTCTCCCCAACCAGAAATGGGAACGGCTCATTTCCTGGTATTTGAGCCGTTCCCATATCCTAGAACTGGCGCTCGTAGCCCTAGCGGAAATTTCCGAGGCGGATGCCGAGGGTGTATTCCTTTAGACCAAACACAATATGATATGATGAAGGAAGGCACCGAGCATTTTGAATTTGAATTCCGCAGTTTCCTTTTTAAGGAAACCTGCCCTTCGCCCCATCGCCCATACCAAATTTAAAAATCTTCCCGCCAAACTAAAATAGAATGGAATTGGGATGGGGTGAGGGCAGACGACGAGACTTGTCTCGTCGTGGCGAAAGTTCATTGAGTTACCACATTAGTAGAGCGTAGTAATTGATTTCGAGAAAAGAGGCACGCGGAGCGTGCGATTAGTCCTTTAAACCCTCGAAATAATTTCGCGCGAATGATAGAATTAGTTCACCACTACAAACTTCGGAAGGAGTCAGAGAAAAATCCGCGCGCGCCGAAGGCGCGGTATAGGGTGAAGAAATTAAATCCGCCTTGCGGGTGCGGGCGAAAATGCTGGGCGGGCATTAAAAGAAATGAGATTATAAATAGTTTCGTAAGTTTATAAGTTTTGAATCCAAAAACATACATGAACAAACCAAAATATTTTCTCTACGCTCGCAAGTCCACCGAAGAAGACGATAAGCAAGTTATGTCTATTGAAGCTCAACTCTTTGAGCTTCGGGAATTTGCGAGTAGAGAAAATCTTGAAATTATAGAAGAATTTCAAGAGTCGAAAAGCGCAAAGAGTCCGGGACGAGAAGTGTTTGGTAAAATGATGGCGAAAATCGAGCGCGACGGTTCTTTTGGTATTTTGGCGTGGCATCCTGACCGTCTTGCTCGAAACTCCGTGGACGGAGGACGCATCATTTACGCCGTAGACACTTCTAAGGTCATCTCTTTGCGTTTTCCGACATTTTGGTTTGAACCCACTCCGCAGGGGCTATTTATGCTTCAAGTGGCTTTCGGACAATCCAAATACTATTCCGACAATCTCAAGCAAAATGTTGAGCGAGGAATCCGCCAAAAATTACGACGAGGTGAATGGCTGACTCATGCTCCACTCGGATATGTGAATAATACAAAAACACGAAACATTGAACCGGATGTTGTAAAAGCTAAAGTCATTGTTCGCGCTTTTGAAGAATATGCAAAAGGAACATATCACCTCGTGTCGCTGGCGCATTTTTTGGCGGAACATGGTGTCGCTCAACGGTCCGGAAAGCCACTTGTCAAAGCTTCCGTGAAAACTATGCTAACGAATAGATCGTATTTAGGATTCGTTAAGCATAATGGCGAATATTTTCCCGGAACCTTTGCGCCAATTCTTACTCCGACATTGTTTGAAGCTGTGCAAAAAAGATTAGCCGAGCGAGCGCATACGAGATACAAAAGAAATGTCCACGATTTTCCTTTCGTAGGATTATTTAAATGTGGTGAATGTGGAAGTATGATCACAGCTCAATGGTGTAAAGGTAATGGTGGGAGATATCGCTATTATCGTTGCACAAAAAAGAAAGGAAAATGTGGTCAAAAGTATCTCGTAGAACATGAACTCGCTCGGCAAGTCAAAGAACAGCTTCAATCAATCTCGATCCCCGAAACGTGGGCGGATTATATGCTCAAAAAAGTAGAAGAATTTGAGCAAGCAGAAATCCACGCTTCGGGAAGTCGTCTCGGGCAATTTAAAGAAGATTTGAAAACACTTGAAGCGAAATTGAGTGCTTTGGTAGATTTACATTTGAATGGCGACATTGAGCGTGAAATATATCTAGCGAAAAAGGACACGCTCATGCGCCAAAAACTCTCGCTTCAAGCAAAATCTTCTTCTGCCCGAGCCGAGAGAAAGAATTGGGTCGAACCACTGCGGAGGTGGATTTTGGATTCAAAACACGCGGGGTTTCTGGCATCCAGAGAAAATTTTCACGATATGAAAGATTTTCTACATTCCTTCGGAACGAACCCCGCGCTAAACAACAAAACTATTTCAATCTCATTTTGCCCGCCCAGCATTTTCGCCCGCACCCGCAAGGCGGATTTAATTTCTTCACCCTATACCGCGCCTTCGGCGCGCGCGGATTTTTCTCTGACTCCTTCCGAAGTTTGTAGTGGTGAGCGTGGATGGGATCGAACCATCGACCTCTGTCTTATCAGGACAGCGTTCTACCACTGAACTACACGCTCAGTGTTGCTGAAAACAGTATAAGAA
>Ga0209542_10016775_pt1 | contig 12092 bp, 7 predicted proteins | sample RifCSPhighO2_01_FD_184028 | JGI IMG/M metagenome (GOLD analysis project Ga0209542, IMG submission 184028) | Soil microbial communities from Rifle, Colorado - Rifle CSP2_plank highO2_0.1 (SPAdes) (version 2) | ecosystem: Environmental > Terrestrial > Deep subsurface > Rock core/Sediment ...
ATTCTATACACACCTGGACTTCTATTTTTTTAAAGGCGTCAACTTTTACTTATTTGTAGGCCCGCCTATTTTACCAGTTTACTCTTTAATACGTTTTTGTCACTTTGACACCTCCGCAGTTCTATACACACCTGGACTTCTTGTTTGGCTAAGGTGTCAACCTTTCACTTATTTGTAGGTCCGCCTAATTTACCAATTTACCCTTACTATACTCTTTGTCACTTTGACACGAGAGTCTTATATGATTATACTAGAGTATAACATTATTATACCAAAAAAATTGGTTATCGGTTCCTTTTACTTTATCTTTCTAGGTCTACCTCGCCTTTTCGGTTTTATTTCTTTATTTTCAATATTCATTATATTGATACCAACTTTTATATCCATATTTATATCCGTGTTTACTTCTTTCGAGGTGTCTTGTCCGATATCTTTTATTTCTATTTCTTCATTCGGGGTAACATTTATGATTTCTCCAACATCGGCAGTATCTTCTTCATCTAACTTTTTTCGCTCTTTGTTATATAGTTCTATTATTTTTTTTGTTTCGCGTATTATTTCTATTCTATGTGTTTCCAATTTTTCTATCATTTTTTCATGACTTTTTCTTGTTTCCACTACCATTTTATTATGATCTTCTATCATTGGATCTATGTCTTCAATTACTTTTCTCATATTTTCAATTACTGTTTTTAGAATTTCTAGTTCCCTCACATCACATTCTAATTCTTTCTTTTCTATTACATCTATATTCACAAGTAATATTTCTATACTTGTTAATATCAACTCTTCTTCTTTTGTTCTTATGTACAATAATGGAACTTCACTCTTCCTTCTCTTTTCCCATTCTATTTTAAAATTTCTTTTACCCATTATTGGCGACCCTAACGATATCATTATTCCTCCTCTCTTATTTGTTTGAATCATATCTCTTCGGAATTTTTCTATTTCTCGTGTTGGCACCGGACCACTGTAATTCTTCACTTCTACTATTATTTTATTCTCTACACAATAATCCCCCTTCCCACCAGTATGACGGGTATCTTCCAATTTATATTTCTTTTCTATTATTCTTCTCACGTAATCCTCCCCTATTTGCCCCAATTCTACTGACTTCGTCACCTCCTTTGGGGTTATCTTCAACTCTATCTTTGACTCTAAATTCGATAACTTTAATGTATTTAGATCAGATTTTGTTTCTATCACCTTCATAAAGGGTACTACTTTAGCTTCTATTACCTCTCCTATTTGATCAAGATCTATCGGCGGCTTCTCTGTCTTTTCAGTCTTCTCTATTTTATCAATCTTCTCATTATTCATTGTTATTTTCTCCTCTATATTCGTCAACTTTAACGCTGATAGCTCTCCTTTTATCTCCATTGATTTCAACATTGGTACTAGGGTACTTTCTAACGCCTTTCCTATTTCTATTCTTGTTATTCTTTCCGTTTTCTCCTTCACTTCTATCCATTCCTCTACCATTTGACATAGTTCTTCCACCCTTATTTTATTTATCAGGACTAGTTTCTCTATGTCTAGTTTTAATAATTTTTCTTCGTATATTATTTTCGCTAATCTTAATTTATCTTGGCTTATCTCTGGAATACAACATGGGGACACACTCATGTTTTATTATATTGTTTTTCTTTTTTCTTATTTAATTCATATTTTTTACATTGAACTATGTTCATCATACTCTATATATATTTTCCAACCATGGATAATACTTTTACTTTCCCTACTTTATTCGCCGAATTGCCGGCAGAGAAAAAGAATGTTTATACTGCAGAAAAAATGCGACCTTTCGAAGATACCCCCACACTTTGTGTTAAAGCCGCCATGGGTATCGGTAAGACTAATGAACTTATCGAATATATTATACGTAAAAATTTCTCACGCATCATTATCATCTCCTTTCGTTTGACCTTCACCGCAGAAGTTTTGCGACGGTTCCCTAATATTGTTTCTTATAAGAATATTAAACGCAATACAGGTGATGATCTTGTTGTTGATGATGATTCGATACAACAAAATATCGTCGGGGACATTAAATTATCAGAATTCCCACGCATTGTTATACAGACTGAATCTCTGCATCGCATATGCTTGGATACCGACATTTCTACTGATACTTTAGTTATCTTAGATGAATCTGAATCTATTCTTAACCAGTTTAGTAGTGGTTTATTTCGGTATATTACAGATGCAGTCGATATTTTCAAACAATTAATGAAATCCGCCGCCAATCTTATCGCCATGGATGCTAATATGGGCGACCGCACCTATCGCATTCTTGATTTCTTCCGGCCCGATTCCATTTTCTATCATCGCAATAAATTCTGCAGATATTCTGATTATACCTGTCATATTCTTACTGCTCAGAAAAAATTACAAGATCATCTATTTAGTTCGTTACATGCCGGCAAAAAAGTTGTTCTTGCTACCTCTTCCAAGAATTTCGCCAAAAATTTGATTGAAAAATTAATTAATGATCGGGTTTTAACTAAAGATCAGATTATTTTTATTAGTAGTGAAATGCAACAAGCTAAGAAGAAGAAGACCATCGCCGATCTCGAAGATGGTCTTCAGGAAGATAAGAATCGGATTCTCATTTATACTCCGGCCATGACCGCCGGGGTCAGTATCGAACGAGAATTTTATGATATCTTATATTGTTATTTCATTAATTGTTCCTGTGACGGACTTACTTGTGATCAAATGATGGGGCGCATTCGCAATATCAAAGAAAAACAATATTATGTAAGTATCATTCAGATTCCTTTAAAAGACTTGAAAAATAAAGATACACGGGTTCAACAATATGATCTTATCAAGTCTAACATTATTAAGTTAGCGGCTATGGAAGATGATGATCCTGCCAAAGATAAACTTATTGAAGAGTTGAAAGGGATTAAGGGGGTTTTCCCAGAACTATGGCTTGAAAATAAATTGATTAAAGATAATTATCGCGCTCACTTTAAACACGAATTCGTAAAAGTTTTGAAGCGTCGCGGATGTAAAATTCTTATGGTGGCGCCAGCAAAACAGACAAAAAAACAAAATAATTATGCCGAATGGTATGAAGATTCGGATTAATTAAGATAATACCATTACATAATAATTTTTTGATAGAAGATTTCCATTTCAAATTATACCAGTCTTATTACAATATATAATATCCCTAACGATGGCCGCAATAGACTCGGAGTCAGGTCCGACTGCGCAAGTTTGTCGGGACCGTCTCTCCTCGGAACCAGATTTTACTCCTATGATTCGCGAATATTTCGCAGCACTTGTCGAACTTCAACAAAAGTACGGCCATAATATTATGTTTCTTTATCAAGTCGGGTCTTTCTATGAATGTTATTCTTATGAACATGATAAGGTAACTATCGGTAATGCTAAACTCGGTGCTCATGTTCTTAATATTCTCTTCTCACGTAAGAATAAAAAATTGCCGGTTTCTTCTACCAATCCGGCCTTCTTCGGATTTCAAATGGAATCTTGGCCGCGCATGGTTCAAAAACTGCTTGATGCTGGGTTTATTGTTCCCATGTATAATCAACGCGGCGATGAACGCACTAAACGTGAATTATTCCGCGTTTATACCCCGGGCGCTTTCGTCGATGGGGAAATTGATAATCACGTCGGCATTTGCTCCATTTGCCGATGGGATACTTATAATTCTTATGGTTGTGTTCATATTGATACCTTTACCGGTAATGTCCGGTTTGTACAAATTTATATTGGTAAGGATAATTCCATCGATTCCATCTTAGAATTTATTAATCTTACCTTGCCGCGCGAATTATTGGTTTTCGGCGAGGTTCCTTTGCATATTCAGGGCTTTCCTATCACTCACAAACATATTCCAACTCCAGATTTCTTCAAACTCGATTATCAACAAGAACTCATCGGCAAAGTTTATCCGGCCGGCCTTTTATCACCCATTGAAAATCTCTCACTCGAATGTTACCCAGCCGTCACTCTCTCTCTATCTCTTCTTTTACAATATATTTATGAAAATGATGAACGCGTTCTTCTTCATCTTCATCCTCCCGTTTGCATCGATCGAGCCACCCATTTACATCTTATCAATGACACCGCAGATCAACTTGATGTTTATAATTATATACGACCAAATTTTCTTCAACGCAATTCCATTCCCGATCACCATATTACTCTTTTTAATATTTTAGATTTTACCGCCACCGCCATGGGCGCCAGAATGTTGAAAGATGAATTGTTAGCTCCATGTATTCATCCAGCAGAATTAACTGCCCGTTATGATACCGTTGAACATCTTATCCCTCAGTGTAAGGCCGTCGCAAATACACTCGCAGATGTTTATGACTTGGCACGACTCTTCCGACGCCTCGAAACTAATATTATTCATCCTTATGAGTTGGCCATCATCTACCATTCTCTCGACGCCGTTAATAATTCCTTCCGCGTCGCTGACATGACTGTCCCTCCGGGCATCGACATTATTCGCAGAGAAATTACTGATCGGTTTGACATTGCTGCCTTATCTGATAATATAAAAGTTACTGATGTTTCAGCACGAATCTTTACTAAAGATAAATTTCCAGATGTTGAACGGATCAGGGATGTTAATGCTCTCATTTTACATAATTTGAATGATGCCGCCAAATTACTTTCACAATCTTATATCGGGCCACGCAGTAAAACTGCCATCGCTTCTCCGGTTTTTGATCTCGCCGCCGGCTCTTACATCAAAATTATGCAGAAACGATGGGATTCTATTCCGGAAGATATTCAACATAATTTCCGGGTTATCGATCGACGCGCAGGTTATCTAAAACTTTCACGTGATGATTTCTCTCAACATGACCGGCAAAATCATTCTATGTTATTACATTTATATCATCGACTCTTAGTCGAACTCAACAACTTTGATCATGCCGATATTATCCGGCAGGTTGCCAGATTAGACTTCCTTAACTCTCTGGCCATCGCCGCTGTCGAATATAAATATACTCGGCCCACTTTATCTGCCGACGATCAACTACATTTCGTTGCCCTTCGTCATCCTATTGTCGAACGCGTTCATGATTCAGAAAAATATGTTCCTAATGATCTCGATCTCGGTTATCTTTTACTCTATGGTACGAATGCCTGCGGAAAATCCGTCTTACTCAAAGCCGTTGGACTCGCAGTTATCATGGCGCAGATCGGCTCCTTCGTCGCCTCCGATTCTATGACCTTCTCGCCGCGACATAAACTTATTACACGTATCACTTATAAAGATAATTTACATAAAGATTTATCCTCTTTCCTCGTCGAAATGGTTGAACTTAAATATATTATTCAACATACCGATCAGCATTCTCTTGTTCTCGGCGATGAAATTTGCAAAGGCACTGAAAATATCTCCGCCACTTCCATCGTCGCGGCCGCCATACTTTATCTGGCTGATAAACATATTCCTTTCTTCTTCACCTCTCATCTTCATTCCGTCGCAGATCTGCTCAATGGCTCCGAGGTTCAGATTAAACATCTCGCAGCTGATATCTCCCCCAATGCCGTCGTCACTTATCATCGCACCTTGCAAAATGGTCCAGGGCCTAATATGTATGGCATTGAAGTCTGCCGGGGACTTCAATTCGGTGATACTTTTATTAATCATTGTTTTACTTTCCGCAATCATCTCGTCGGCAAACGCGATCTTCTCGTTCCAGATAAACGCTCGCGTTACAATACACGCCTTATCGTCGATAAATGTTCCTTATGTGGAAAACAATCCTCACTCGAAACTCATCATATCGACGAACAACATACCGCCGACTCCGATGGATTCATTGGTAACTATCATAAAAATACTAAATTTAATCTTGTCATTCTTTGTGATGATTGCCACACTCAACTACATCATACTAATGGTGTTATCAAAAAAAGAGTTACTAGTCGCGGCGTGCAGGTCGATCTAAGATCGACCGTTATCACGCCGAGCGGTGCACGGTCCGAAGGACCTAACACCGCCAGCGGTATTGTTGTCAATACCACTAAGAAACTTTAATCAAATTAATAATCAACTATCATAATGATTAGCCAAACGCTGATTCCGTCGAATAATGAATATGGAGCATTCCATCCGCCTCTTTATACTTATTATATAATTCTCTCATTTTTGTATTATATGGCGGGATTATTGTTTGATTTATAAAGAAGAATAATGCTTCATGCGGCGCCAGATCCGCCTGATGTCTCATCACAGCAGTAAATTGACTAAACGCATAATCATCCGGCACTAATACCTTACTTGATACATTTATCTTCAAGGTTATACCAGAATTCGACTTATGACACATTACAGGGATTCGATTCGGGTATTTTCTCATTACTACTTCTATTTTTTCTGCACGTTTTCGGTTGATTTCCTCATTGGTTGATAGATATTTGCGCCATGTCGTCGTTCTCATCATAAATTAATATATATACTATACTTGTTTGATCTTCCAACAATACATATTATATATAAAAAAATTTGATCTTATCTTCGGTGTCCTATCCAAATAAATATTTTAGTATGTCATCGGTTGTATCCGATATCAGACATGTATCCGATAAATAATCTCCGCCGGTTGTGATCATTGTTGGGACTCCGCTAATTTTATTCATATAATATTCATCATAATAATTCTTCAACTTTGTCATGTATTCTACTGTTATCTTTGTCTCACTCGGCCGCGCACGCTTCGCAATTCGCGACATGCATACATCTATATCCTGACGCATATATATTATTCCGGTTATATCAAACGGGATCACTCGACGCCACATTTGCCACCAGCGCGTATACATCGCGTAATGCATCTCATCTATTTCTCCACTTTCATGTAACATCTCCACAAATATATGACGGTCCGCAAATATACTTCGCTCCATCAATATTATATCACATGATTTATACTTCTCATACCCGCGGATACACTCCTCTACCCGCGTTACATAGGTATATGTCTGGAATTCGTATGCATATCGCTCCTGATTTTCATAAAATGCTTGTAATATTCCTATCTTTTTCCACTCCTCCACCGGCTCATCTATCAGACCCACTGTATAACCACGTTTAATTAACTCTTGTATTAATAGTTGGCAGAGGGTTGTCTTACCCGCGCCTATTGCTCCATCTATTACTAATATCTTCGGCTCATGCTTAACCGGCACAACACTCATTATACAGTAGTATATATATATTATAGGTTTCTCATTTTCAATTTTACCTCTAACCTCAATAGTATTTTTATAGTTAGCTCTTTTTTACTTACGATAATATACTTTACTTTTAATGTGGGAAGTTGCTTTAGCCATTATTATTCTTGTACTTGTTGTTTATTACGTTTATAACGCCAGAGAACAATGGATGGTCGCCCCTTCCGTCGGCGATTGGCTTGTACGACGTCATTTACGAGTTGAATTACCAGAAATGCAACAGTCACTCGCTCCTATTCCCTTACCAGGCGATCTTAGACCAGGCGAAATCGTAAAATGCAGTGCTACTGCTATACATTATTATATTGATCCCACTGGCACTAAGCGCAAATTCCAGACGCCAGCAGCTTTCTTGGCCATGGGTGGAGTAGCCAAAGTTCGTGAAGTTCCTTGCGATCTACTTAATGCTATTCCAACCGGCCCTGATGTACAGGATCCAGCCATTGCCGCACAGAGTCGCCAACTTTTGCGAGTGTAATGATGGGGGAACATATTACACAATTAGTTTTTTGCTAGAGACACTAGAACAAAAGTCAAGTTCTATACTTCCTTTATTTCATTGTATTTCAGTGGTTTACTTCTTTATATTAATTATTTATTTTTTACTTGACTATCTCGGTTGTCTTTTACTATATTTTTCTGCCGAGATTACCAGTACCACCTAAAAAAACATAGGTGAGTATATGTTAATACCAGCATGCTAAAAAAAGAGTCTAGTTCTTAACTTTCTTTAGTCATCTGTGTTTCTGGCTTTTGGTCTCTTTATTCTATTTTTATTTATATTGGTTATCTCGGTTGTCTTTTACTATATTCTTCTGCCGAGATTACCAGTACCACCTAAAAAAACATAGGTGTGTAGTATTCGTCATTTATCATTCCCTATATTTCAATAATAAACATGAGTTCCTATACTTAGAATTGTAATCTTTTATCCTCTTTTATCATATTGTTGTATCATCATTATCTTTTTTCATTACAGTATCATCAACAATTATTATATCATCTCCTTCAAAATTTTCTTCTTTATATTTTTTAAGAAATTCCCATGATAATTCCAGTTTATTTGTTATTATCTTATATGTATCTTCAGTATCTTCGGCCAATTCTTTTCCTCTTGTACTCCGTCGATTGCTAAGATTATAACCATACATGAAATAAATTATCGTATTTATCATACCAATTTTTTGTTTAAAATTATTAGCACTGTACCCTCGATAAATACGTGAACCATATTTCAGTTTATAATCCCTTATACTTTCGGGATTAAATAGATGTGCATGTTTTTGTAATGAATTATGTATTGTCCGGATGCGAAGTGTTTTGGTATCTAATACATTATCAAATCCGCATGCCTGAATTAGTCGATGAGCATATTCGTTTTGCATATACTCTATGGTTTCTTTTGATGTTTCGGAAATCGATAACTCTGCACGGTTCTTTAATGTTCTGAGCCCATACTCTACAGTTTTATAACCCTTTAGATTCCATAGATTTCTATAATGTCTTTTAGCTGATTCTGAATTGCATGGGGTGATAAAATCTAATGTTAGTTCTTCCGGGAGTTTGTTATAATGTTTAGCAAAGTAATATTTAGACAGCGCCAATTGTTCTTCTCGTCGTTTATGTTTTTGATTGGCCAGTAAATCCGCCACACCCTGATCGATGTTCTGCGCCTCGAATAACTCTTTATTTTCCGCAGCAGTTCCTACTAATGTACATTTGTTGAAAGTCTGTTTATTCTCCATAATAGTTTTCAATGTTAGTGAATTATCTAAGGCCTCCAGTTTACAGCCGCGGGCAGATAGTATTGGTATGAACTCACTTATGAAATTATTTCGAAATTTATTGGTTATCGAAATATTTTCCAACCACAAATCTAGATAATCATCGGCAGGCAGAATTACTTCTCCATTCCCATCCACTTCATATTGTACCGGCAGAGTACAGCCGATTTCTTGTTTCAGAAATGCTCGGTTACGTGCTACATATTCACGTAATACTTTTATAGATATTGGTAAGTTACTTATAATGCTGGATATACCAACGTAATACTTTTTGTCGCCAATATTACGAATACGCCCCATCATCTGATCACCAATTAAACCATCGCATGACATATCAGTATAATAGCAGTACATCAGGTCGAAGTGAACTTTTTCGAAGCTGACACCTGCTGTAAGCGTTGGCGTATAAATGACGACGTCATATTTCACTAGTTCATCATTTACGTTGGCGAAGATTTGCTGACGCTTGGTTTCGTCAGAATCACCACATAATACCAACACCTTATTTTTTCCAGTTGGTACTACGCCGGATAACTTCTCACCAATCGCTTTGGCATACTTGCAAGAATTTGTGGACACCACAATCTTCTTGCCCTCGATTACCGACTTAGTCATATGGGCGGTTAACTCATCTTTATCATGAGTTAAATAACATGTATGGTCGGTAAAACGTTTATATGTATTATTATGATAGTAAATACTATTGGGCCGATATTTATCTAAGGTTCGATACGTACGGTCAGACATATTCGCATCCATTGCAATTACATTTGACGCGGTTTTTAATAGATTTTTGAAAGTACTAAAACAATCCATTAAATTACGGAATGTGGGGGCGGAAAATTGACTAAGAATTGATTCCGACTCATCCATTATGACTAAAGTATTATCTAGATCATTCCAATCGGGAACATGCAGGCGGTGCAATGATTCAACTTGTATGATAAGATAATTATATATATCAATATCTATATCATGATCCCTTATATCAGCATATGATACAAAATAGCCGAACCGGCGTTTGATTTCCGCCGTAAATGTTCGGCGAAATGATATAACTATAATTTTGCCGTAATCGGTAGCATTAATATGCTCTAATAATTTCACCGTTTTCCCCAGCCCCATGCCGGCGCGAACACACAGTGTTTGCTTATCCTCTTCATAATCGTTCATTGTATCGGCCGAGTATACCGTCTTGCGGTCATTTGGCAATTCATCGAAGAGAGTTAACGCCGATGATCGGCCTTGAATTTCACGTTCAATGAGTAATTTCTTCATCAAGCACATAGACTTATCGGATAATTTACCGATATATGTTCCATGACCAAATTGTCGCCAACAATGATGATAGATCTCGCCCTTTTGATTAAACTGAACTAGAAAAGTATTATCGTTATCATGAACTCGGTTGCATTTGGGGCAATGGGATGGAGCCGTGCGATAAAAATGTACGACATTTCCAAATATTCCTCGATAGGTGTGAACCCATTGAATATTATTTTTTTCACACCATTTTTTCGTCGTCTTAATTATATATTTCACCAATGTATCAGTATATATATGTTGGAAATTACGTGGTCGTAATTTCTTGACGCGAGGAATTCCCTTTTTCATTCCCATATCATATACCTGATTTATTTTTTCATGGTCGAAAATTACAGGATCGGGTATGACATGAGTGACCAATGTGTCTTCGAATGTATGCTCGGTTACAATTTTTTTGACACGTGGTGAACCAAATTTGGTGCATCCGGTCAGACGAAATTGCCGAAACTTACCGTAGACGCTGAAGTCAATATATTGGGCGATTGTGATATCCATCTGAGCCTTAATACTCATAACAAACATTTGTACATCGGTGTTACACTGGAAATAAACATTGCGTGTATTTATGTGCCAAGAGTATTTAATCCCCGGCAGTGATGAACAACATACGACTAAGTCAATATCGGCGAATTTTTCGCCGCCATATACTAAGAATGCAAGACGAATCGCATCCAAATATTGTTGCAATATATTATCGGCCTCTTCTGGTTGGAACGGAGGGTTCTCTGGGTCGACATTAACATCAATATCTATGTACATACGCTGAAGATCATTTTCGTATATACATTCATAAAAATTACGCAGATTGTCTGGTTCAGCCGCTATACATTCGGCAATTTCCACAGGTGTATCATAAGACCAGAATGTATGAGTCGTACCTTCTTTATATTTCCGAGGAATTTGGCGAGAAAGCACAATATCAGAATATGGTTGTTTCAACGCATCTTCAGCCGATTTCTTACGGATCACGTCTTTATTATGCCACTTAGGATTTGTTGGGTATCGAATCATGATTAATATAATAATATATTATAGTTTATTCTATTAAAAAATAATAGGAGTAACCTTTTGTTTTGCCCCGGCCTGTATACGGTGTGCGCAATTAATCGTATCAAATATTTTATCAAGAAAGTATAAAATAAAAAATATCATATTATGTATCCGTTTTGATGAACCAGTTTTCGTATGATAGAACGGGCCCTCATTATTGAGCATAAAATATTCGGAACCATTACATGATACATAAATATATACTAATTATGTATACTCGTTATTCTTTTTTACTCCGCGGAAGGATATTTCTATGCGCGATTGAACGTATAAGTTATATAGTATTCTTTTAGTTATCTCTTGTGCATCCTCCTTTTGTCCTCTGAGTTCGTCGCATCCTCGGCCGACCAGAATTGAATTCTATATTTATATATATGTATTCTACGTATTATGTGTAGATAAGCAAAGAGTAATTTAAAATTTAATGATGTTATCCTCTACTTCATTCCCGGCCCTATCCACCATGCCGACTTTACATATTGATTATGTATTATTAGATTCGGCGGCCAAGGTTCCAGCAAGGGGAACTACAACGGATGCGGCATACGATTTAAGTTCATGTGAACAGGTTACGATTACTCCGGGCAAACGTGCTCTCATTAATACTGGTCTATCCATTAATATCCCGCCGGGATTTGTTGGATATGTTTGTGCGCGGTCTGGTCTGGCAGTAAAAAATGGAATAATCATTGGCGC
>Ga0209542_10016776_pt1 | contig 12092 bp, 21 predicted proteins | sample RifCSPhighO2_01_FD_184028 | JGI IMG/M metagenome (GOLD analysis project Ga0209542, IMG submission 184028) | Soil microbial communities from Rifle, Colorado - Rifle CSP2_plank highO2_0.1 (SPAdes) (version 2) | ecosystem: Environmental > Terrestrial > Deep subsurface > Rock core/Sediment ...
TATGCGGCGACAACAAGCACCTCATTGCTCTTGGCACAAAGTGCATGGAAGACGGACGCTTTCCCAGCGCAATCAAGGCGTTCAAATCGATTAACTCTGAGGAATTGCTGCGAAGGCTTGGCAATGAATGTTTTGCGAAAGGCAAGCTTGATTATGCATTTGAGATCTACAGTGTACTGCCGGACATGGCAAAGCTCAATGAATTGGGCGAAGCATGCCTGAAAGAAAGTCAGTACAGCTACGCGATCCGTGCAGCACAGATGACGCAAAACGCTGAATTGTTGAACCGTGTTGGAGAAAAATGCATGCGTGAAGGCTTATTGCATGCGGCGCTTGAATCATTCACCATGGCAAAGAACGAAATGATGGTTGAGTTCATCCGCGAAAACTTTCGGCATTAGGTGAACAATGATTGCAGAACAACAAACACAACAAGATTATTTTACCCAAAAGCGTATCGAGCTGTTAATCGAAATGGCGAACAAGAAGATGGAAACTGAAGTTCAGCTTGTGCGTAAGATGGTCATGCAGCTCGAGCAGGAATTAGTTGAACTGCGGCGGCAGATGAACAGCAATCACAGCAACATTCAGCAGTCGATGACGATGGCACAGGCGAATGCAATGCCTCCGAAAGTTGAGACGCCTGTGCATGTTGTGCAGCAGGCACCGCAGCCGCAATCCAGCGGAGCGAACGGATCAAGCGGTGTGCGAACTGAAACATCATCAGCAGCACCTCGTTATGGGAAGTATACCTCGAATGATGTGTCTATTGAGAAATTTTTTAACTTCGCAGGCGGAGCGCGAAGAAAATAGTTTTCCTTTTACTTTTGTTGTTATGACAATTTAAAAAAGTTTAACTGTATACTGGTTCGTGTTTTGGCGCTTCTGCCATGGTGACGCGACTCAGATGGTATTTTCTTAGTATCAGTTCTATTCCTTTTTCTACATCGGGGGTTCGATCTGGATTAATGGGCAAATCTTTGCTTAGTCGAATCTCGACGTGCGCAAGTCCGCGCTCGTTTGATCTGATTGTTCCATATACACCTGGCATTATTCTATCTTCTGCAGCATCGTATCGAAGAACTCTAGCTGCGATTGGTAGGCTATCATCTAATTGTTCGCTCACAAGTGCTGTGACTGCGTCATGGATTGGCCTAATATCGGCTGCACTTATTTTTAATCCATCATATCGAAATGCTACTGATGTTGAATCTACATTTGCTGGCTCTGTTAATTGTATTCTCATGTTATACTCCTTTCACCTTTTATATGTCTTTTATAGAGTTTAAAGTGTTCTTTATAAGTTTTGCTTTCTGTGCGTTACTTATAATACTATCAAAGAAATCAATACCATCAGCACGCCGATGACAATTGCGGCCCATGCGAGCTGTTCGCCTGATGTTAACTGCGAGAAGTTCTTAACGTAAGAAATCGTATCATTGAGCAGTTGGTTTGGATTCATCTGCTTCTGGGACTTTTTTGGTGCTTTTAACTGTTTCCTTTTTTGTGATTTTTTCTGCTGTCTTTCCTTTGGCTTTTGTGTCCGCTGCTGTTTTCTTGTCGGATTTTGTTTTTTTCTTTGTTTCCGGAGCAACTGGCTCGACTGGGAAGCCGTCTAATTCCGCACGGACTACACCGTCGTCGTACTTTATGACGCTTACTTTGATGTGGTGCGGCGGGTTTTTGATGCTATGTTCCCATATCTTATGGTTTAGCATGCGGCCAAGTTTTACTTGCTCAGATTTCATGTGTTTGATCAAGAATTCACGCACGGCGGTGACTGCTTTCTTTGCGCGCTTGTATGGCGGTGCTTTCAGCCATTCGGATCGTAATGGAATATTGTAGACGCGTTCGATTTTTGCCATGGTTTATGCCTTCGTTTTTGTTCGGCGCCAGCTTCTTTTGACATGTGTCAATCGCCCTGGGTGGACTTTGCGTCCTTTTCCGAATGTTTTTAAGACTGTCCAAAATGGAGCCCAGCGTGTTTGGCGCTGTAACTTTGCTAATCGTTTCTTTTTTCCGCTTGCGATGTATCGTGCCATTGTCGTTTGTTTTTATTATTACACAATTCTATCTCGGGATTAAAGCCTTTTGATCTTGATCTCTCTTGTTTTTGTGAGCTGCTCTAATATGCTTCGCATCTGCTCGTCGGTGATGACGCTTTTGTGGCCCTGCTGAAGAGCCTGTGCGATCACTGCGATCACGCGCATCGCAAGTTCGGGATGTGCGGCTTTGATGTTGCCGAACCGCTGCAATGCGTCGGGTGCAAGCATCTGCTTGACTGCCGTTTCGATCTGTGCTATCTGCTGCTGCGTTTCGGCTTCCTGCTGTTGGTGCTGGAATTGTGCTCTCAGCATATCAGCTTTCCGCTGACGCACTGTGTTAATATCATCCATTTTCGACTGGACGCTTGACGATAGGATAATGTTCTCTGAGTATCTGCGATGCAATCTTGTCGATGAATGATTTTCCCTGAGGAGTCATTTTACGCCCTGGATTTTTTGCATTCTGCATGCTTTTGACTAATCCAGCTGCTTCGAGCTGCTGAAGGACTTTGCGGATGATTGCGCCGCTGCCTCGGTAAAAATGTTCGGGCTTATATCCTCGGTTTTTGCGTCCGCCATACTTTGTTCGGAGCTTGCTTGTGCCTATCGGACCAAGCTTATAGACGCTTCGCAAGACTGCTGCTGATCGTGTGTACCACCAGTCCTTTTCAACGGGCGGGCGTTCGACATGCCGGCCTGTCTTGACGATGCCTGCCCATACTGGGGGCTGTATTTCTTTGTTCTCTTTGAGCTGCGTTGCGACGCGCTTGATCAGTTCATTTGCGTTGACTTCAAGGGCATTTGCCATGGAAAAACAGGGATTTATGGTTATTTATAAATCTTTAGATTTGCATTAAGCTTATTTTATCAATTTGAATCTAAAGATGCGAGAAGTCGCGCTTCTAAGCAGCTATTGGTTGGGCACGATTAATGTTCGGGAAATACATCTGGTGTTTTAATCGCTTTCTGGTATGCGTCTGCGCCTATTTTGAATTGTTCCTTTCCTATTTCGTACCTGTTTCCACATGACGGGCACTCCAGTTCAATTCTGTGTCCATCTTCATAAAACATCTGCGCAATTCCTAAGCTCGCTTTATACAGAACACTTTGATTCGTTCCTTTTAATCTTCTCATTTCGTCGAGAGTTCGGAATGTACCCACTACTTCTTTACTAATAGCAGAACGCATTAAGAATTGAACTTTTGTGCGTTCTGCTATAATAGCAAATATCATTAAATAAGTTCAAAAACCAATGAGATTTGCTATAATATCGCGCTCGCCGTGCTTTGCTCCTGTGATATTACTCATTCTACTATTAATTCTACATCCATCGTGTGCAATAAAATGCCCATCTTCAACAGTTATCTCAAGGCTCATTATTCCCTTCAACATACTTCTTAAAATTGTCCAGAATAGCCTGCCAGCCGGTACGCTGCATCTCTTTGGAATTTGTGTGTTCGGCGTCGAACGTTTCGGTGACTTTGACGCCATTGGGTAATTTTGTACATGTTACTTTTACGTGTCTATTATCGCTCATTTTGTATTCGATTAATTCGTGTTTTTTGACTGCTGTGTACGTGCCTGTAAAATCGAAACCTGCACTTTTGTCTTTGGCTTCCATTCTTATCTTGAATTTTCCGCCCGTGCGCACATCATTTTCTGCTTGCGGTGAATGCCAGTCCTCTGAAGCATTGTTCCATCTTGTAATCTGTTTTGGTTCTGTCCAGGCTGTCCATACTTTTTCGATTGGTGCATTGACTATGGTTTCTACCGTGATTGCAACTTTTGTCCCATTGATTCGAGAGCATCGGTTGCCATCAGGATATTGTCGCCGATTGGAAGGCAGATATGCATGATTTTGTTTTCGTCTGCTTTTGGGATAGTTACTCCCTGCATCGGCATGTCTTTGAAGCGGACGAGGGATGTAAACTCTCCGCCAAATACTGATCTGTAGAAGTTGAATGCTTGTTCCGTGTTGCCTGCGAAGTTGAGATAGATGTTTATTTTTACCATACCTCTATTTGGGATTGGATGTTTATTAAGTTTTGGGCATTATAGTTTGCGACAATAGTTTCGTATGATTTGCCAAACCCTACTTCGCTTTTGTTATGTCGCAAACTATTACTTGTTACACTCTTCACATACGCCTTTCACGTCGATCTGGAAGTGGCATACATCGTCTTTAATTTCTTTCAGAAAGCCGACATTTTTAATGGAAATATGTTTTGTTTTTCCGCATTTTTCGCAGGTGAAATGGGCATGGCTGGTGGTTTTACTTGAGTATATTTTCTTGCTGTCGCAGACGAACGAGTGCAGCTCGCCGTTATTTTCAGCGTCGCTCAAGAAACGGTAAATTGTTGCGAGACTGAGCTTTGTGTTCTTCTGCAGCTGGTATGCGTCGAAGAAGGATGAGGATTGTTTTATCGCATCGTGCAATCTTTGTTTCTGTTTTGTCATGCGGGGCATAATGCCGTGCATTGCCCGCTCCTATTTATTCTTTTCTTATTGAGAATGGTTGTCAATTAAATTTATATACTGGCTTGACATTGCTTTAACTTATGATTCTTGATGCTTCGTCTGTGGTTTTTGGCTATACGTTGGTCAGCGTCATTATTGTTTCGCTTGTGTCGCTCATCGGCATTAGTTTATTCTCATGGAAAAAATTGAATACAGGTGGGGTATTACTTTTTTTGGTCAGCTTGTCGGCTGGGACATTGTTTGGCGATGCATTTCTGCATCTGCTTCCTGAAGCGGTTGAAAAGTATGGTTTTACTCCTGAAATCTCGTTTGTCGTCTTAGGCGGTGTGCTATCTTTTTTCATTCTGGAAAAAATGATTCATTGGAGGCACTGCCATGGCAACGGCCATATGCACAATCATCACGGCCACTCGCACGGTCATCATGCGCACAGCCATACTCATTTTCAGAAAAACAATGTTAAGCCTATTGCAGTGCTGAACTTTCTCGGCGACGGCATCCATAATTTTATCGACGGCTTAATCATCGTCGGCAGTTATTTTATTGATATACCGACGGGAATCGCCACGACTATTGCGGTTATTGTTCATGAAGTGCCGCAGGAGATTGCAGATTTCGGCGTTTTATTGTACTCTGGATTGTCCAAGGTTCGCGCGATGCTGTTAAATTTTCTCTCAGCTGCTATTGCCATCGTTGGCGCGTTGGCTGGATATATGCTAGGATCGCAATCCGAACTGTTCCTGAAGTTCATCCTACCGTTTGCGGTCGGCGGGTTTGTCTATATCGCCGGCTCGAACTTGATTCCGGAGCTGCACAAGAGCTGTGATCTGCGCGATTCATTGTGGCATATTCTTGCATTTGTGCTGGGCATCGGATTAATGGTTGCACTCTTATTATTGGACTAATAGCAGAACGCATTAAGAATTGAACTTTTGTGCGTTCTGCTATAATAGCAAATATCATTATACGAGCGGAATTTAATATTCGGATCTAAATTAGTAAATTCCGCTGGAATATAGGCAAGATTATTACAAGAATTAGTTTCCTTGCCTATAAATAAGTTCAAAAACTAATGAGATTTGCTATAATTATGCTTATATATTTTCTATATTTATTATAAATAACATTCTTATCTCTTCTCACCTTTAATATGTTGTATGTCAATTAAAGTACTTTTAGGGCTTGAAAACACGACACTCTCTGATTCTGAGATAATGAGTAAAATAAAGGATGCTGAAGACCATCATAATGAACTGCTCGAATTCAACACCAGAGACGGGAAAAAGATAACGCTTCATCTTCGTCATCAAGAATTTGCTCCGTATATCGATCCGTGGGATGGACCGGCGAAGGCGCATTAACGCCAGAATTCAATTTGATCGGGTGAGTATTTTGATTCGATGCATGCTTTTCTTGTTATTGTTACTCTGTCATCGAATTCACCGTTGATTCCGGCAAGCTTTTCTGATTTCCGTCTGCCGAGATATGCCATAATTTTTCTTTCTATTTGGCCTTCGTTATCTCTGCCAACCGGATAAACTGTAGTTCTTTTTGTTTCACTTGCTCTGTCGTATAATTTTTCAATAAAGCCGGGAACGACGAGATCACGCAGTGTTTTTCCCGTTTGTTCGTCGGTTGTAGTTCTAAATACAATAAGAATTTTCTCTCCGTCAATTTCAACAACTTCGTCCTCGAGGTAAGTTATTTGGTCGCCTAACTCTATCGGGATGCTTGAGTGTGTATATGATTTTGTTTCCATAGCATGCATCGCTTTGTGGTACTATTTAAACATTTCCATCTTTCACTACTTTTTGGTGTCTAATGCACAAAAACTCTGTGTTTTTCAGTGCCTTCAAGCTCTGCGAGAATTCTTTTTACGACACTGACTTTTGGATCGGGCATGAGCTTGACACGGGATCGTATTTCAGCGAAGTTTTCAAATGGGCGCTCTTTGCGTGCTTCGATAATCTCCCACATGTGTTTTTTCCCCAAGCCGGGAAGTAATTCTAATTGATGCATGCGTGTTGTCAACGGCTGTGCTTTGTTGAAAAATTCGACGAAACGAGGCTCGTTCTGTACAACAAGCTCGGCGATGATCGGATCGAGCTCTGCACGTGCTGTTGCTGTTAATTTTGAAAATATTAATCTTCCTTTGATGTGATGAATCTGGTCGCGCTTTGCATCGCCGATGTATACTTTTTCGTGCGGCTGCAATACGACGTCCTTTTTTGGGACTAGCTCCAAGAGTGTAAATTGACTCATGCCGATTGCCTGAACTATCGGTGTTTTTTGGTGGCTTGGCCGTGTATCATCTGCATAGCCATACTGCAAGAAATCCAAGACAATAGCAAACTCTTCTTTATCACGGCTTCTGGAAGCTTCACTTGTCCGATCATTCTGCACTTGTTCCATAGAAATACTCAGATTGCCTGCTGCACCGCGGCAACGATCTGCTCCATTTCTTTTTTCGTGATGCCCACAGAGCTACCGGAAAAAATAACTTTCAAATCGTCAACTGTCTGCGGCAATAAATCTGCAATGAAAATGATATGGTCTGTTTTTAATCGAGTGACTTTTAATTCTTCCAATTTCTTGCGAAGCTCAATTGCTTTATGGGATGTTATCGTGACAAAGTCATTGATATATTCCTCGCACTTGCCTGCACGGAAGCTCAGCTGCGAGTCGCGGGCTTTTACTTTTTCGAGTTCTGCCTTTACCTCAGCAAGTGTCAATGGATATTCTTGGATTAATTGTGGTTTGACCATTTTTCCTCATAATTTCTTTAAGTGAATTGGATGGAGCAGCATAATTTTTGCTTTATTGCCGTCCATAATCTCAACTTTGTAACATTTTCCTTGCGTTCCTTTGACCGTTCCGCTGCGCCCGTGGAATCGCGCGCGATATAAGCTATCATGATATGTTGGATTTGCTATGAGTGCAACTCTGTCTCCAACCTCTAATGATTGGAAGTATCGCGTCATTGAAAGCTTCCCTTTAAGTCGGTAATGCTTTGTGAATCGAGTCCTAGATTTACGGCGAGAACCGCCTTTTCTTTGTACCATGCGTTCATGTGTATATTACTGCTATAAAAAGGTTGCTATTTGCTGGTTATCACGTACGAAAATGCGTACTTGTTTAGCTGATGTGAGTATCGGAGAATATGCTTTTTACTTTTACGTCGATAATCAACTCATGGGGTGCTCGCAGCGCCCGAACTTTTGTTCGTCGTGTTGCTGTCCCCATTAGCTGATTTTCAGTCGAAAAGTGGATAACAATATATTCTACAGACTATGAATTACCTAAACAAGTACGAAAATGCGAAAGATATAAATAGGCTGTGCATGTTCTCGAGCTTATGGTCATGGCTATTGATGGTGGATTTTTTCCGAGTATTGGTTTCATGTGGTTGATGTTCGTTCTTTTTATCGGGTTCTATGTCTATCAGGCGTTATGTTTGCAGGCAATCGCGCGGAAACTTAAGCATCCTCGCCCCTGGCTTGCATGGATTCCGATAGTCAACACGGTTTTATTGCTTGAGATGGGCGGCTTTCATTGGGCGTTTATCTTCTTGTTTTTAGTGCCGTTTCTCGGGTGGCTTGTATTAGGTGTTTTAGGCATCATTGCGCTCTGGAGAATATGCGAGCGACTGCATTATCCGGGATGGATTGCATTGTTTTCATTGCTCGGCGGGCTTGCGCTGCTCATCATTCTCAGCATTTTGGCATGGTCTGATAATTAGCTGTAGTTAATCTCCCAAAACTTTTTTTCGATCAGTATTTTTACTTTTTTTGTTGACGACAAAACACTGGATCTCGGTTTTGGTGCTTTTACAATAAGCCGGCTTTGAGGGAAAAAAGCAAACTTTATATACAACGTATGTCTCACCGATTTTTACTTACGAGGTTGCCCATGAGAAACTTTTTCCTCAATCTGAAAGAAAAGCTCGCAAAAAAAGAACCTGAAATTGAAGATAATGTTGAGGATTATGTTGAACTTGGTCAGGAATCTGCTGAGCGTTCTAAAGTTGTTGTTCGCCCTTTTGTTCTGGATGATTTCGAAGACATCCGCCAAATTCTCGATTCGTTACGCGAAGGATTTACTGTTGCACTTATTAATATCCGACCGCTGAAAGAAAAAGATTTGGTTGAACTGAAGCGGGCAATCAATAAACTCAAGAAAACGTGTGATGCGATTGAAGGCGACGTTGCAGGTTTTGGCGAGGATTATATTGTCGCTGTTCCAAGTTTCGCTCAAATCTATCGTTCTAAAGATACTGAAGAAGTTGCAAGCGATGCGAAATCAGAAGAACAGCAGGAATAAATCGTTACTATTTATCATTATTTTTTAATTGAGTATTTATTGTAGCTGTATCGTTGTACGTAATAAGTCGTTGTCAATTAAAGTCTAATAGCAGAACGCATTAAGAATTGAACTTTTGTGTGTTCTGCTATAATAGCAAATATCATTATAGTAAATTGCATCAATTTTCGGATGTTTAGTGGCAATTTACTAGATAAGAAATGTCAGAAATATACCACTTTAATCTACTGGTGAAACAGCATTGGTATATTTCCGACATATTAATGTTATTTCATATAAATAAGTTCAAAAATCAATGAGATTTGCTATAATAATCACCTCCGTGGCGCGGAGCGAGGCGCAGCCGAGCGGAGGGCGCATCGTAATGCGACCGACCGCCGCCATAGAGGTGGTGATTATTAGGCTAAAAATGATAATAAATTAATTACGTACCTATTGTTCTCGGGGTCGGTGCGATGTTTAGAGTTTTGACTCTAACACATCTTCGGCTATTGCCTCAGATGAATTCACTTTGCGTCACCGCCATTCGCTCCGCCGATTTAGGAATGTCATCTATGCATATATGGTGCACAAAATTGGTTCAAAGAAATCGGTCCCAGCGAATCTCTTTTAGTGTGCATCGCGTCGCTCAAACAAGCAGGCGGTGCACCATTTCGCACCAACCCTATTGTTCTCAGAAGGTATATAAACACCAGTTGCTTCCTTCTGTTTGTGATAGACCGTGAATGAGTACAGCAAATATGTTATACCTGCGCTGATTATTGCATCACTGATTGTCGCATTTCTGATTATTGAGCCGTTCATTGTTCCGCTTATAACTGCGGGCATCATTGCGTATGCATTCCGGCCGGTGTACAAGTTTGTGCATGCGCGTGTCAAATATCCGTCGCTTGCAGCGCTGCTTGTTGCGTTTTTTATCCTGCTGCTTATCAGTATTCCGGCAGTTATCATTGTCAACACATTGTCCCGTGAAGCATACGTTATTTATATCCAAGGCAAAGAGCTGCTCATCACGGGCAATATTTTTAAGTCATGCAGCAGCGATCTTTGCAATACTATTGAGAGACTGTTTGATTTTGACCGCGTTCAGCGCTCTATCCAGACATTCCTTGAGACCGCGACAGATTATCTTCGAGCGAATGCGACGGAATTCTTTTTGGCAGTGCCCCGAAAAGGACTGGAAATATTTGTTATCATTGTCGCGACGTTTTATCTGCTTCGCGATGGGAACAAGTTTGCTCAATCAGTCCGAAATCTTCTTACGACAAAAAATACTAAAGCACAGATTATCATGACGCGACTGAATGATGTGCTTCACGGCGTTATTTACGGCTCACTCGTTGTTGCACTGATTCAGGGCGCGTTGGGCACACTCGCTTTTGCATTGTTTGGCGTGTCATCGCCGTTAACATGGGGCATTGTCATGTTTTTCTTTGCGCTCATTCCTTACTTGGGCACGTTTGTTGTCTGGCTTCCAGCAGGACTTATTCTGCTCTTTAACGGCATTAGTTTAGGAGATTACTTTTTGATAGGAAAAGGAATAGGGCTGCTTGTTTTTGGCGCATTGATATTATCGACGATCGATAACCTGCTGAAGCCTAAACTTATCGGCGCGCATATACGAACTCATCCTCTTGTTGTTCTGCTGGGCGTTTTTGGCGGTCTGCTACTTATGGGCGTTGCGGGCGTCATTATAGGACCGGTGGTATTAGCGATGACGATAACGTTGATTAAACTGTATGTTCAGCCAGTTGTCAAATGATATGCTCATATGCATCAAATGCGTATTCTTTTGCTAGATTTTTTGTTATGTCTTTCTGCGACGTGCAGTCTCGCTGTTTTATATCCAATTTGAATGTTTTCACGATATTTGAGAATGTTATTCCCCTCAATTGTTCTGGATTCATCCGTGGTTTGAGCATGTCAACAAACTTCGGATAAAACGGCAAGCCTGGCAGACCGGACATGTGCGGAACATTTATTTTTTCGTCCATTGTGTGCGGCGCGTGATCGGTTTCTATCCAATCAATCATGCCGGTTTCAAGATAATCGCGCATCTGGTCGGCCATCGAACGCAATCGTAATGGCGGGTTGCATTTGTAGACGATGCCGTTCTTTGTCTCATGAATCCTTGAGTCGAGAATGCAATGGTGCGGTGTCACGCCGCATGTTATCTTGATGGTGTTCTTGTGCTGCTGAACGACGTCAACCGCTTCCGGCACTGAAATATGGGCGATGTGCAGTGTTCCTTGAAATAACGCGTCCTGAGCAAAACGGATTTGGTCTTTGACAGATTCGACTTCTGCGTTTGGGGGGCGTGCTGCAGTGTGCGTGATAGGAAGCTGCGGGTTCCATAATTGCGGTTTGAGTAATGATTCCTTTTCGCAATGAACGGCGATGACGCCCGTGTAGCCGATCTGTGCGAGTGTTTCGTAGATTTTTTGCTGATCAGCTTCAAGCGTAACGCCCAAATTTCCGATTGAATGACCGGCGAACATTTTTAATCCAATAACTTCGGGATATGCGCCGTATGCTTCTATCGCGCTTTGTATTTGCTGTTCTTTTGAGGTGATGCCCATATAGAGGCCATAGAAGACGGGCGAATTGATTTTTTTTGCTAGGGAGATTCTTTCTTCGGCTTGGGATTTTGTCAGAATTGGCGGATCAGTGTTCGGCATGTCGAATATTGCAGTCATGCCTGCGCGTTCGGCCACTGAGAGAGCGTGTGCTATCGTTTCTTTGTACGATTGTTTTCCGTCTCTGCAATGGACGTGCGGGTCGATGAACATTGTTTTTGGGGATGATATTATGTATATAAAAGTGGTTATTGTAATTTAGAAAGTGCTTCTCTTGTTCTTATTATTGGAATTTTGTAATTCATCGAGAGTAAATCGTCATCGCCACTCACTATGTAATCAGCATCAGCACTTTCTGCACATTCTAAAATCTTATTATCTTTTTTGTCTCTGCACACAACTCCTTGAATTTTGGTCTGTTTAAGACATCTTCAATTTCACTGAGAATTTCCCGTGTCACATATAATTCTATTCTGCCTTTAGTTTGCGACAATAGTTTCGCATAATTTGCCAAATCCTACTTCGCTTTTTGCGGACCAATATCATCATTGCCATCGTGAAACTTCCAGTCAGCGATATCGTGCAATAATGCTGCAAGCTGAACAATGAAAGAATTAGTGTTTTCTTTTTCGGCGAGCTTTTGTGCAGTTTTCCAAACGCGATACACATGCCA
>Ga0209542_10016778_pt1 | contig 12091 bp, 17 predicted proteins | sample RifCSPhighO2_01_FD_184028 | JGI IMG/M metagenome (GOLD analysis project Ga0209542, IMG submission 184028) | Soil microbial communities from Rifle, Colorado - Rifle CSP2_plank highO2_0.1 (SPAdes) (version 2) | ecosystem: Environmental > Terrestrial > Deep subsurface > Rock core/Sediment ...
AACATATTCGCCAAATTCGCGGGCGAAACTACACGCATCTAATTTTTCTCTTCTCATTAATTCTTTAATACTTTCTCCCTTGAATGGCATGAAAAATGAAAAAAATGGAGGTATTTAAACTCTGTTAAATCAAGTAATTGCTCAACATTGTGAAGCAACGCAGGGTAAAGTGAGCTATAAAAGATTGAAGTGAATTCAACTTTTATAGGCGGGACTGGCTATTTAACTTCAGAATTCTAAGTAATAACTAAATCAAAACTGAAGATTTTTATTTCAATGCGATTAAAATTGCGCCAACTGCTACTAAGATGACTCCGGCGATTGATTTTAGGTCGAGTTTTTCTCCTAAGAAGAGGGTTGAGAGAATTAAGATAAATACAATGCTTAAACGGTCAATTACTGCAACTTGCGAGGCATTTCCCATTTTTAATGCCATGAAATAGAAAAGCCAGGAAAGTGCTCCTGCAATGCCACTAAGGAGGATATAATAAATTGCTTTGTTATTGATTATTTCTGGAATTTTTGAGATTTTTCCTTGAGCTAGAATTATAATTACTAAGAAAAGGGCCATAATAACTGCTCTAATTGCTGTTGCAGTGTTGGCATCAACGTCCTTTAAACCAATTTTGCCAAAGATTGTTACAAATGCTGCTGCTATTGCAGATAATAAAGCGAGAACAAACCAGCTGTAACCCATAGTTTATATTAGAGGGGAGGGTTAATAAAATTTTGCAAGTAAAATATATTTCAAATTTGTTTTTTTACGTCCACATAGAAAGATATTTAAATATTGTGCCCGTACAAGATACATGACTTATACAGAGATAAAAGAAAAAAATGGAAGAAAATATTATTATCGAGTTAGAACTTTCAGGAAAGATAAAAAATTTGGGAAAGACAGGGTGTATTTAGGGGTCAATTTACCTAAAAAAGAATTAGTTTTAATTGAAGAAAAAGCCAATGAAAAAATAAATCAAAAAAAGAAATTAGAAACAATAAGAAAGATTGCACCTAAAATTATAAAAATATTAAAAAAAAATAATGTAAAGAAAGCAAGTATATTTGGTAGTTATGCAAGAGGGGAACAAAAGAAAAATAGCGATATCGATATACTAATTGAGCCTCCTGAAGGAATTGGTTATGGTTTTATTAAGATTGAATTTGAACTTGAAGATGAGTTGAGGAGAAAAGTTGATTTGTTGAGTTATAAATCAATTCATCCCCTATTAAAGAAAAGGATTTTGAAAGAGGAAGTGAGATTAATATGATAAAAGACAACTTAATATTTCTTGAACATATTTTGGAGAACATAAGAGATATAGACTTATTTACTAAAGGAGTTTCTAAAGAAGACTTTATAAGAAATAAAGAAAAACAAAATGCTGTAGTTAGAAGCTTAGAGATTATTGGTGAGGCTGTAAAGAATATCTCAGATAATTTAAAAGAAAAATATCTTTCTGTGTCTTGGAGAGAGATTGCTGGAACAAGAGATAGAATAATTCATCACTACTTTGGTGTTGATTTGAATATTATTTGGGACATTGTTAAGATTAATCTTCCTGAACTGAATGAGAAGATAATTGGAATTGTTCAAAAGGAAAAGCAATAAAAACCTATTGTTTATTAATCAACCCTTTCCATTTTTTCAAAAATATCTTCTATATTCACTTTCTTAACAGTCACAACTTCATCTCCTCCGCCGGAATAAACAAGTAAATCTTTATCATTTAAATCCCATAAAAGCCCTGTTGGAAAGACAACCTCTTTCTTTACAATATTTTTCTTTTCTGTTTTTGACCTTGGGGAGATAATTGGATTCTCTGCTTTTGCTATTATCTTGCTCGGGTTTTTTAAGTCCAGAAGAACAGCCCCTACACTGTAAGATTCTACTGTTGTTTTTTTGTGCAAAATCTTTTTTATTATATCTAAGAGAAAAAAGCTACTTCTTTTTTTCATCATCACTCCATGATATATGAAAAGCCATCCTTTGTCTGTCTTTATTGGCGGTGGACCAGCTCCTATCCTTTGCGAATCCCATTTTCCTTTTTTTGCTAGAATGAACGGTCTTGACCTTCCCCAGTTTTCTAAATCTTTGGAATAAGAAATCCATATATGCGGGGGGCTGAATTCAAAATTTCCTTCTGGTCGATTTAAGGCAATATATCCTTCATTTATCAACTCTGGAAATATTACAACATCCTTATTCTGCTCCTCAAAAATAACGCCTCGCCTATACCATTTTTTACAATCATTTGAAATTGCAAGATTAGTTGATATATTTGAGTTTCTAGCAAGGGCAACATAAGTCATAACATAAAGTTTTCCAATTTTTACAATTCTGGCGTCTTCAATCCCAAGCTCTCCGTCCCAAGATAAGCAAGGAAAAGATGGAACGCGTTCAATTGATTTAATATTAAACCCTGTTTTGTCTAAAACCGCTCTTTTTAAATAAGATATATAAGTTAATCTTCTTGTGCTGTCCTTAAATAAAAAGCCTAAATTAACTTTTGAAAGTATTTCTTTTTTTGGAAATTTATCTAACACTATTTTAGTTTTATTCTCTCCTTTAAATCTTGGAGAATAAAAAAATTGGTCATCTTCATATTTCTTTAAGTTTTCTATTACTCTGACATAAAGGGCGATATCGCCGTTTGGTAGTCTTATTGCTGCAGGATTCGTTGTTCCAATAATTTCCGTTAGCTCTGATGAGGGCATTAAATCCTTTGGCTTTACTAATATCTTCTCTTTTGTTATTTTTATCACATAGGTTTATAAATAATTTTATATAAAAACCTTTCCAGTAACAATTATAAATCTCTTTAATTTAAGTTTATTGTGAAAAAAAGAGAAGAAGAATCAAAAACAAGCAGTATTACTTCATTATACCTTAATCAGTTTATACGCGGAATTGCTTTCTCTTTTGTAAGTATATTTATTCCTATTTATTTTTTAACTCTCGGTTATGCGTTTAATACGATTTTGATATATTTCTTAATATTTCACATTGTAACCTTTATTTTTACTCCAGCCACATTACAATTATCAAGAAAATTTGGTTATAAATCGATAATTATTTGCAGTGCCCCCTTGGTAATTCTTTATCTTGTTTTCTTGCGTTTATTGGGGCAAATAAATGTGCCAATTCCGCTTATAGCAATAGCGGGAGGGATAGCAGAGACTTTTTACTTTATTCCATTGCATGCTTTTTTTACACGTCTGAGTGAAAATAAAAAAAGAGGAAAACAATATAGTAATTATGCTTCCTTTGGTCAGTTAGCAGGTTTAATTGGACCTTTAGTTGGAGGGATAATTGCAGTATCTTTTGGATTCGCTTCTTTATTTTATATTACAATATTTTTTATTATACTCTCCTTTATTCCTTTATTAAAATTAACTGATATTAAACCTTCTACAAAATTAACATTTTCAGGTATTTGGCATTTAACTAAAACAAATAAAAGATTCTTTTTCGCTACAATTATGGGTCAAATAAAAGGAGAAGCAGAGGGCCTTATCTGGCCGATTTTTATTTATCTAACATTAAAAAATCTTATCTCTGTTGGGTGGGTTGGGACTCTTGTAACTGGGGGGACAATTTTATTCACTCTGTTTATAGGAAGATTTCATGATAGAAAAAACAAATATTTCTTTTTGAAACTGGGCGGTTTTTTTTATGCTATTTTATGGATAATAAGAATTTATACTACTGTTCCTATTTCATTATATCTATTAAGTTTACTGGCTGGTTTTTTTATTCTTATGATTGATATACCTTTTAGTGCAATCTTTTATGATAAAGCTGCAGAAAAGAAAGATCCTGATGAATTTATTGTATTTAGGGAGATTCCTATAGTTATTGGAAGAAACATTTTATGGATATTAATGCTTTTCTTAGTTGATAAATTTACAATTACATTTATTTTAGCAGGTTTAGCCAGCTTGTTTTTTGTCTTTTTTAAGTTTGAACCTTATAAAAAATAGGGCTTATTTGCTTGAGGCGAAGAGAATAAAAGAGTTATTGCCTAAGAATTTTGAGAAAGGATTATAATTTTTCTAATTCTAGTCTTGTCAATTCTTCTGTTGCTTTACTATTTAGACAAATTGCAGCATTGCTTATAGAACTATATAATCCCTGTCTTAAAGCTTTTGAACTTTCGCCAACGATGAAAAAACCAGGAGGATGACCTAATGGGATTGCAAGACCCCATCTGCCATAATCTGTTTTGTTTTTCAATATTACTGGATTTTGTGCAGCCTTTATTGCTTCTTCTCTTAATTCTGAAGTGGCATATTTTGCTTCTTTATTTAATAGAACTGCACCATATGCTTTTTCATTGTAATGTAATAAAGGGCAATGTCCATGTGCAATACATAAGAAATATCTTCGTTTCCTCTGTAAAACCCATCATGTGTCGAACATTCTTCATCTGGTTTTTTATCTTGATTTAAACCTAAGGAGAGGACTATGGAATCAACGTCATATATTATTGGATAATCTTCTAAACTCATTTCTTCTTCTGACTTCCCAGATGTTTGTGTAGCTGTGCAAAGAAATTTATTTCTTAGGACTCTTGCACTTAGATTACCATAGTGCTCATTGTGGTCCGAAGAATGACCAATAGCTTCAAAATTTTTTACTACTCTTCTGATTTTCTTTAATTCTTCTACTTTCTCTAAAACAGATTCATTATATACTTGACTAATTAATGCACTTGTTTTTAGAACTCTGTGTTCTATATCTATTCTTCTTAATTTTTCCATAGAAGTTCTGCTTTTAGATTGTTTAAATAGGTTATTATGCGTTATAGGTAGTTTTATAAAGCACCTTTTTCTTATTTTTTAAGTTAAATTACGGAGGATATAATGAGCGTAAAACTGTATATCGGTAACTTGCCATATGGTATGGGTAATGAAGAACTGAAAGAGCTTTTTGCTGCTTTCGGCGACGTCACTGAAGCCACTATTATTATGGATAAGTATTCTGGCAGATCTAAAGGATTTGGATTTGTTACTTTTGCTGATGATGAAGCTGGTAAAAAAGCTATCTCTGAGATGAACGATAAAGAACTTCAAGGAAGAGCCATCAAAGTAAGCGAAGCAAGGCCAATGGAAGAAAGGCCAGCTAGAAGACCATTTAGTAATAGAGAATATTAATTTGTATTTTTTATAGATTAAATCGATAATTTATCCTAGACGTAGTTGTTTTATTTTTTTGATTTGGGATGAAGATTCTTATGAGGAGATGAGATTTTTAGACGATTTAGAGTAGCGAAGGTTATTTTTGTTTAAGATTCTTTAATATATTTTCTAATTCTTTTATTTTAATATATTCTATTGATAGACTTTGATTAACTTCTTCTGGAAGTTCGTTACTTATTAATTCTTTTAAGATATAAATTTTTTTAGGATTATTGTATTTAGAAAATCCAATTTCTGCTATTACTATTCCCCCATAACCTATGCAAATCATTAAATCACATTCATCATTAAATTTTGAAGGCTGTTGATTCCACATATCACAATCAATAATCTTTCCAAGTTTTAGATTAAGATACTTTTCAGCATCATCTTTCATTGGAGCTAATATACTAATTTTATTGCCATTAAATTCAAGATATTTTTCTCCAAAGAACTCTAAGAGAGAACCTTTGTCTGGAGTGAGAAGTATCTCAAAATTACTATTTGCGACTATTTCTGCTACTTCTATTAATTTTTCTTTAATTTTCTGTTTTGTGATTTCTTTTTCTGGTCTTTTATTCGGGCCAATTATTCCAATTCTCATATTGGGATTATAAGAGATTAAGTTTAAAAATTATACTTTTTGATTCTATTTACCATTTCGTCTGCTAGCTCTTCTGGACTTTTGTTTTCAACATAGATAATTGAATTACAGAATCTTTTAAATAAAGGAGGGAACTTTTTGTAATCCTTTTTGACTTTTTCAAATAATTCTGCTTTTTTTAGGTCTTTGAAATGTTCTCTTTCTTTTTCTCTTTCAAAAAGAAAATTAATTGATTCTTTATTATTTTTTGAAGGAAGCAAGCCTATAACTATTGATTTTTTATTTGCTATTTGCCTGACTTTTTCACTTGCTTGCGGATATTTTCTAGAAGTTACTGAGCCGCCGGAAAGGTCAAAAACAAAATTATCTTTTTCATAGGTTTTTCTTATTAGGTCATAAGCGCTTGATTTTATTAATTTTTCAATTTTTCCAGATTTTATTGCTTTGTCTAATCCTCCTTGTTTTTTTAAGGCTTTTTCTCCTATTTCATCTGAGGAATAAAATTTTAGTTTTAGTTTTTTTGCTACAAGTTTAGAGACGGTTGTTTTTCCAACAGATCTTGGACCAGTTATTGTTAATATCATTTTAATTTCTTTAACATAATATAAACATGTTCAAAATAGTTCAGATGTTGATAAAAACCAACGGCTTTGTTATTTTTACATCTTACGTTTAATCTTAATTCTTTAATCTTTTTGTTTTTTGCATACTGCTCGATAAAATTCATAAGTTCTTTTGCGATACCCTTTCCTTGAAATTTCGGATTGACAAGTAAATGCTGCACTTCGCCGTATTTATGTTTTTTATTAACGACTATACCTACGCAAGCAATTAGTTTATTGTTTATAAAATATCCGAATATCTTTCCACTTTTTAGTGTAAACTCAAAATATTCTTTAACTCCCTTATTTATGTATTTTCCTAACTCCTTTTCTAATGGTTTAAATGCTAATTTGTTTAGATAGATAAGTTTTTCTAGATATTTTTTATTTAACCTTTTTATCATTTTACTTAATTAAAAAGTTTAATCCCTTTCAATACCGATTTCATTCTTGGCATCTAGGATTACTATCCTGTTTGGGACTTGCCTCTTTATTTCTCTGTCGAGGGTTGCAATGTAGATTCCTTCTTTGCCTTTTTTTATTAAGCCGTTATCGACTTTATTTACGCCGAGGGACATTTTGTTTATTCTTTTTGAAGAGAACAAACTAAGGGCGACTTCAATTGCTTCTTTATCTTCTCTTGATTGACCCTTTTTGAATTTTAAATCTTTTAATTCATCTATTACTTCTTTTGGAATTACTGCTTTGAACCCTTTTTCTTCTATTTGGGAGAGAAAATCTATTTTTTTTATAATGCAGGATATTATGAAATTTGTATCAATTAGAACTTCCATGAGACGATAAGAATAAATAACTATATATAACCTTCTGTCCCTTTTTTAGTATGGCGATAGAGAGAAAAGAGTGCGAGCATGCAATAAGTGTTTTGCAGACAACCAAGAAAGCGCTAATGGAGAAGGATTCTTTATTGTTAAATGACTTGTCAAATAATATGATTCATTCTTCTTGCTCTTATCAAGACGCAGGGAGTATAACTGCTGCTGTTTTAATATATGCTTTAAGTAAATTAATGGCAAGGGGAGATTATCGGAAGATAAAAAATTGGGATTTATTTGTTAAAAAACTTAATTCTATATTGGATTTGGCGATTTTGGCATTAGGGGAATATAATTCAGAGGCATATGCTCAACATATGCTCAGGGCAAGAAAGGCATTGGAATCTGTTTCGCATAGTTTGAAGCCATATATTGAAGAAGTATTGAGGAAGGCTTCAATAAATAAGGGCGGTAAGTTATATGAGCATGGGCTGTCTGCAGAACAAACAGCAAAATTATTGGGGATAACGCAGTGGGAGCTTTCAGAATATACAGGGCAGAAAGGAGGGTCAGAAATAAATTTAAACAGAACCATGAGCGAGAAGAGGAGGGCGCAAATGGCATTTGATTTTTTCAAATGAAAGTCCTAATTTTTGACTCTGGACCATTGATAAATCTTTCAATGAATGGGCTGCTTTACATACTTGAAGAGCTGAAGAAAGTTTTCGATGGGAGATTTATTATTCCTGAACAGGTAAGGTATGAAGTTGTTGATAGACCGATAAAAATACCCAGATTTGAACTTGGTGCATTGAAAATTAGAGGATTGATAGAGGATGGGATATTAGAGATGCCTGGCTCTTTAGATATAGATAAAGAACAAATTATAAAAGAGACTCTTTTTTTGATGTCAAAAGCAAACAAATGCATTAATGCAAAAGATAATTGGCTGCATTTAATAAGTGAGGCAGAGACATCTTGTCTTGCTGTGAGCTCTGAATTGACTCGCAGAGGAGTTGAGAATATGATTGCAATTGATGAAAGAACAACTCGCGTTTTAACTGAGAAACCAGAGAATCTTGAGAAGTTAATGTCTAAGAAATTGCATTCAAGAGTTGTTTTGTCTGGTGATTTAAGTGATTTTAAGAATTTTAGATTTATTCGTTCGACGGAGCTTGTTTATGTTGCTTATAAGAAAGGGCTCTTGAGAATTAATGGGTCAGAGGTTTTGGAAGCTGTTCTTTATGCAACAAAGTATATGGGCTCTTCAGTGTCTTTTGAAGAGATTGATGAGTTGAAGAAATTAAAGATTGTTTAATCCGGCTTCTAGCGCTTTTAGACCCATTTTTAATGCAGGGTTTGTGTTTGATCTTAAAGAGTAGAGGGATTCGCAAAATTTTTCAATTTTCTTATCGGGGATGTAATAGCATCCAATTTTTGTATATCTATCTGCACTTTCAAGCCAGGGTTCTAGAAATTCTTCTGGCATAAAAACGATAGCTCCTCTATTTCCGATTAATGTAGTAAATCCTTTTCTTTTATTATCTCTTAACACAAGAATTCCTGTTGTTTGTTCTCTTGAATATGCCATAAAAATAGGTAGATTTTGGGTTTAAAAATGTTGGGTGTTGATAGATTTCGATTCACTCTTGCTGCGAAGCTCCTCGCTGGCGCACTTTGTGCTTGCTGTGGGCTTTCTCGCTGCAGTGAACAAAATGGGCATGGAGGGAATCGGACCCCCGACTTCTGCTCTGGAGGCAGACATTATACCATTTAACTACACACCCGAATCTAGAAGCAAGGGAATTTTGTCTATATTGCCTTCTTCTATTACGAATATGCTATTTTTACCTATTAAAAACTTATCCTTCTTCGGTTTTTTATAACAGACTAAAATGCCTAAATTATAATCATAATCTTCTAAATATTTATTTAATTGTTTGTATATAAAGTATCAACTTTATGTTTATTAGCAATTTTGGAGTAAAGTAAATTTATCCAAAATTGGATTGATGAAAAGAGGATTTTTGAAGGGAAGCAGAATTGCCCCGTAGGGCATTAACTTGTTGTATATAAAGTTTAACAACTTTATGTTTATTAGCAAATTCGGATTAAGTGAATTAATCCGAATTTGGATTGATGAAAGGAAGAAGACACAGAAGAGACGCATAGTTGCTCCGTAGGGCATTAACTTGTTGGGGGATTTTATGGATAGAATGAATATCCTAATAATTTCAGTTCTTCAACTAATTCTTTAGTGTTAAATACTTTAATTAATGATTGTTTTTTAAAATGTTCGTCATTAGACCAAACTGGGATGCTTTTTGAAAGTGCTAATGCTAAGTACCCAAGTTTTCCTTGAAATTTAGTCACTACAAATTTTATCGAAGGTAAAACCGATACATTTATATACTGGTAATGCCTAACATAGGCATTACTATGGCATTCATAAGAAAAAAGAAAGTGGGAAAAAATGTTTACTTAGAAAAAGTTGAGAGTTATAGAGAGGATGGAAAAATTAAACAAAGGGTCTTAGAATATCTAGGAAAAGAAATTAATGGACAACCCGTTAAGAAAGTATTTACTAATAAAATACAAATACAGAGTGTAAAACAAAGTTTGGATGTTTTAGCAATAGATAAAATTGCTGAAGATTTAGACATTAAAGAATTGGGAAATCCTTATGTTCTTTCTCTGGTATATTCACAATTATTAGAAAACAAAAGTATAAACAAACTTGAAGGTTGGATGAAATATACAGAGATACCTTATCTTTTGGGTTTTGACAAGGTATCTGTAAAAAAACTTTATGAGTCTTTAGCTGATGTTGATGACGCCGATTTTGAAAAGGTAAATGATAAGATGTTATCCGTTTTTAGTAAATATGAAAAGATATCTAAGGCTACAATTATTGATGTAACTGATACTTATTTTGCTGGAAGCAGTTTAAATATTAAAAAAAGAAAGGGAAAAGATAATCAAGTAAGCAAATTAACTCAAATAGGTTTAGCAGTTTCTTTTGATAACGGATTTCCTATTTTTCATAAGCAATATCATGGGAATCTTTCTGGAATAAATATATTTAAGGATATGTCTTTAGAGTTAAAAAATAAAGGAATATCGTCGGTAATTATGGATAGAGGAATGTTATCTAAAGAAAACATAGAAATAGCTTTAGAATTAAAATTTCAAATAATTGCAGGTTTGAGAAAAAATTCTACTTTGATTAAAAAGTTTATTGAACCAATAAATCGAGAAGATATTTACTCTGCAAAATGCAGAGTTCCTCTAAAGAAGACAACTGTCTTCATAAAAGAATTTGATTATCTTAATGGAAAATTAATTGTTGTTTATAATCCGGGATTGGAATATGTAAAAAAAGAAATTAATTTTGAAAAAGAAATTGATAGCAATTTTGATGTAGGATATTCGCTGATTTATCATAATACAAAATATTCTTCTGCAGAAGTTGTAAAAAGATATTATGACAAAGAAATGGTTGAAAGAGCATTTAAACAATTGAAGGGTGTATTAAGTTTGCGGCCCATAAGAGTTTGGCTTTCAAATCATGTTACAGGTCATATAAAAATTTGTTATCTTGCCTATGCAATTTTATCTTTAATGAATTACAAATTAAAAAAATTAGATATTTCTGCAGTTGAAGCTTTAGAATCTTTGAAATATGGCTATAAGGTAACTCTGAAAGATTCTACTTCAAATCATGAATGGAGCATTCATGTTCCTCTTGAACCAAAACAAAAAGATATTTTAAAGAAATTGGGTGTAATGCCTAAAAACTAGGGTAAATTCAGGTAAGTAAGATGTATCTTCTTTGTCAGGAATAGAAGAATTTGCTTGTTCAAGAAAAGGTTCAAAATGTTTTTCCGGAATGAAAGATATTTTGTTTTCAATTAATTTGAGTAATTCATTTACCTCAATAGAAGATAATGAACTCAGTTCTAGAATTCTTAATTGGTGTTCATTTATTTCTTCAAGCAAAAGTATTGGAGAGTATAATTCTAAATTTTCCAAAAATAAAATTTTTTTGGTTATGCCCAATCCAGTTAGAGCTGTGAATACAATTCCTGCATTTATTACAAGTTTCATTTATTTTAATGAGGGATATAACTTTTTTAACTTTTCGTGCATGGATTTTTTTAGTTCTTTCGCAAGTTCTAATGCATCTTTTTCTGTTAATTTAGATTTTGAAACTATTTCATTGAATCTTTCATATCCTTCGGTTAGTTCTACTCTTTTAATGAATGCTTCTCTGGCTACTTCACTCCAGTTTATAACTCTTAATAAGTCCATTTTCTTTTTCAATTCAACTGGAATTGATATTGTTAAGTGTTCCATTTTTAATCTGTCCTGTGTTTATTTTTACTAACACAGAAAACACAGCAGATACACCTATATAAAGATTTCGATTTTTAGATATTTATCAGTTTATATGGAATTTATTTCTTCTTTTTACTAGCTATTTGTTTTATTGTTTTGAGAATTATTGTTTTAGAAGCCATTTCCAAAGAGGAATAAATAATATCTTTTTGTTTTCTATAATCTCTTCGTTTTCATAGTCCCATGTTAGCACAATTAAGTTTTTACAATTAAAATTTTCTGGTTGCTTAATTAATAATTTTACTTCTCTTTCTTTTGTTTCTGATTTTGTAATATCGAAGCATACTTGAATTAAGGAAGATATCTCTTTGTCTTTTTTTATTAAGAAGTCTATTTCGCCTTTTTCATTTGAAAAATAGGCTATATTCTCTCCTTTTCTTATAAGTTCAATAAATACTAAGTTTTCCATAAGTTTGCTTTTGTCTCCAAAATTTTTTATTGAAAAAAATCCATTATCAATTATATATGGTTTTGGCATAGACTGCTCTGATTTTATATAAGAATATGAAAACTTTCTTAACATAAACGAAAAA
>Ga0209542_10016779_pt1 | contig 12091 bp, 14 predicted proteins | sample RifCSPhighO2_01_FD_184028 | JGI IMG/M metagenome (GOLD analysis project Ga0209542, IMG submission 184028) | Soil microbial communities from Rifle, Colorado - Rifle CSP2_plank highO2_0.1 (SPAdes) (version 2) | ecosystem: Environmental > Terrestrial > Deep subsurface > Rock core/Sediment ...
CCAGTCGCCCTCTAAAATACCAATCGGCTTATTGTCTTCAAAAGCAATCGTAAATTCATTAAAGGTCCCCATACGGCCGCAGCCGATAATAACCGCATCCGCTGAACGAGTAAGAAGCAAATTTCTGCCGGAATAATCAAAACCCGTGTAAATAATCAAATCAAAATAACTTGTCGGCAAATGATAAGTTTTGATATGGGCTCTTTCCGTGGCCGCCGGCGATAAGCCGATTGAAATTCCGCCTTCTCCTTTTGCGCCTCTAGCCGCCCATAAAGGAAAACCGGTGGTGGCGCCGGTTATCAAAATAGCTTTGTGGCGAACGATTTCCCGGCCCAGTTCCACCGCTTTCTTCATAGCCCTGGCTTTGCAATGCGTTGTTTCCGCCGCTCCTGAAACAGCAATTTTATATTTCGTATAATAACTTTTCTTAGGCATATAAAAATTATTAAAAGTGATAATCTATATTACCTAAAAAAAAATTTTAAATCAACATTGGCGCGATAAATAATCTAAAATAGTCCAAAATATATTATAAAATCGCACATTAAGCAAATTGACAAGCCAAAAATGTGCGATTTGTTAATTTATTTCACAATAAATGAAAAAGTTATTTCACGATTCAATATATGCAATTAATTACAGGTCTTGACACGACTTACAAATTTTGAATTGAAATCCTGTCCTGTGAATAACTTCACAAAAGAATAAAATAAACTTGGTATGCACAGCTATTTAACAGGCACTCAACAATTTATCAACAAAATCTAAATAGTCCTTAAAATTTATCTCTAAACTAATATCTCTACGAATTACACGACTACTATATAATAGTATATAAAAACTTTCGGCGCTTTCCTGTTTGCTCTTAGCATCACAAGATGCCTATAGGCTGTTTATGATACCAACTATAGAGAAAGCAGAAAAATTAAAAATTGAAAAAAACATTCTTCCTAAAAAATTCTAAAAATTTCCAAGAACTCGCATCCATGTTATTTTAGTAAAAATTTTTAAAATTTGACCCTTTTTATATATTCAGCCAAAATTCTTACTCTGGTCGTGAAATAAAACCCCGAACTTTTGGAGAATTATCGGCATTCGGTAAGAGAAAACAAAGTTTATTAAGAAAAGTGAAAAACAAATTCTATAAAAATAACGAAATAATTTAATCAATTTTATAAAAATTTGCCGCTGAAAAATAAAGTAAAATTTAGCCATGGTAGCCATATTTAGGAATCATCAAAAATCTCGAGACGAGATTTTACTCGGCCTTTTTTAAGATTTCTTCACGTTCTGTATTTTCCATCTTTCTAACGGGCAAAATTACATACGGCGCATTAGAAAAATTAGAAAAAGTTGAAACTGCGCTCTCCTCTCGGCCAATATCGGCTTTCGGCACCTTGCCATCAGTTAGCGATTTGTACTGCTTTAATTCTTCTGAGATTTTTCCTTTCAAATCATTATCGGCGGTATATTTTTTTACAGCACTGTTCCGCGTATTTTTTGGAGTAATTGTCTTTAACGGCTTTTTTACAGCATGTTCAGCATTGATAAAAGCCAATGGCTCTTTCTTAGAAGATAAAATTTCTGTTAAAAATTTATTTGATAATTTGCCTCTGGACGCAGGGTGGGCCGGATCGGCAAAGTTTTTAATATAATCAGCCATCCATCTATTGGTGGTAACATAATAACTGCCAAGTTTTATCCCTTTCAACTTACTTTGTCTGATCATTAAACCTAAATGATCGCGGGTATAACCGTATAATTGAGCGGCAGTTTTAAGCGGGAGATATTTTTCAGAATTATTTTCCTCCATAGGTAATGAAACTTTTGATCTTAATATCTTATTAAAATAGCCGAGTTATCATAAAATATTTATCGCAAACGCGATACGGAACAGCTATTTTATTATAGCAAAAATAGAAAATATAGTATCTACTAAAGCTGTGGACAACTAAAAACTGACTTGGAATTTCCGATTAACGTCTCTAACTGATCCTAAAGATTTTATAGTAAAATTCGGGAAATCCCCAGTCACGGTTGCGGACACGGCCGCGCCGTTAAACATTACGGGCGCCGGTACTGAAACGCCGTTTCTAATTTGATATAATTGCCATTCCATGCCAGAATCAGCGGCATAAATAGCGATCGTTGAATGGTTAATGTCGCCCGCCAGTTTCAATTGGGTTATCACGACACTAGCAATCAAAACGGCAACCGACAAAACAATTGGGACAACAATTACGGTTAAAAGAAGAGCGATGCCTTTTTGATTATTATTAAATGTTATTAAATGTTTCATTTCTTTAAATTTGTAAAGATCTTCCGCTGATTGTTGTCTGGACTTTTAAATTGACGCTTTGGTTGCCGATTTGACTGGTGACCCCCATTGTTATAGTAACCCGGGGCTGTAAACTGTCGCCTGCCGCCTGGCCCTGTAAATAAAAATTCAAATAATTAACAGTTGTTTCAGAACCGGTAACCGCCGAATAATTTGTTCCCCCGTCAGACGACTTTTCAACAATGCCGTCGTTAAGGCGATAAATAACCGACTCGCCTTTGGCATTGGTAAACGAAAGAGAATTGACGCTGCCGCCAAAATTTTTTCCGGTTCGTATTTCCCGCGCCATTGATTCCAGCGCAAATCGCGCGTTGTCTTCAATGTTGCGCAAAGCAATAATGCGGCGCTGGCTGGCAAGCGCTAAAACAAAAATTCCAAAAGCCATGCTGACCACTAAACCGAAAACGCCAATAGCCACTATTAATTCTATTAAAGTCAAACCTGCCATATTTTGTCTAAATTTTTTATTAGCAATTCGCGCCATTCGCATAAATTTGCAGATTAGCATTATCGGGCTAAGCCCCTACTTCCAATTAAACAAATGCTCTTCGGCAGAATCGACGTAATTAATACCCTTCCTCTGCCAAGTAACCACAGAAATAATTCGCAATTCATAACTTGAAAGATTAGCTACGGAAATTTTCCTTTTAAAACCAGAGGGACTGCCGCTTGAATAATTATATAAGCCACTACTATCAATAAGAAGTTCCGTATCAGCATACGGACTCAAACTTAAAGAATTATAAGAAACATTATTTTCTCCATTTGAAAAACCGTTATTCCAAACCAGATTTTGAAGCCAATTATTGTCTCTGATATTTCTCGCCGTCTCCAGTCCTTCGGTGTTTAGATAAACCGCGATCAGCCGGTCTTTTATGAGAGAAACGTAAAATAACGAACTATTTATCAAAACCAAAACCGCAACTAATCCGACCATAATAACCCCCACGGCCACAATGGTCTCAAACAAGGTAAATCCATTCTTATTACTTATATCAGTAATCCGCGGTGTTCGCATAAAATTCGTAGATTGGCATTATTATGGGCAAAGCCGCGCTATGGCGAGGAGATAAATCCGGTTTTATTAATATTAATCGCGCGAGTCGCGCCATCTTCATTAATCAGGACAATACTGACGGAAGTTTGGTCGGGAGTAAAATTCACCGTCAAATCGGGGGGGGTAAAAACTACATCCGAGAGATTGCCGCTCAAACTATTTATACTAATCCCCGATTCCAAATTTACCGCTTCAAAATCTTCCGAGCCGTTGGCCGCTCTTATAAAATCACGGTCGGAGCAATCAACCGCAGCCGCCGTATCCGCAAAAATAATATAATTTGTTGAACCCGCTCCGTTAAAATTAACCCCCCAGCCGCAAGGAACTCCGCTGGTCTTATAAGTTTTCATTGAAAGCGCAAATGATTGGACGCGGCGCAGATCTAAAGACAATTTTTGGGCCGACCTCAACAGCGCCGAGTTTTGCCGTTCCGTGCCGACACTAAAAATGACAATGCCCGTTATTACAACAACAATCGCCAAAACAACCACCATCTCAATAAGACTAAATCCTTTGGAAGCGACATCACCGGACATATTTTATCAAAATTTTATCGCCGGATCTTAAAATAATCTCGCCAAGGGATTTATCAATCTTTTTATCGTTTAAATACCAATGCCATGATTTATTTTTATTGCGGGTAAAACTGTCAATGGCGGTTAAATTATTTTTTTCATCTAATTGGTAAGAAAAATTGCCGGCTTTTGAAACTTGAGTTAAAACGTCAATAAGATTTTCTCCCTCAATTATTTCACCCTCAAAATTTCTTTTATTGCCGTCGCTGAAATCAACGGTTAACGCCGCGCTGCCGATGATTTTTGGAGTCGGCCGCGAAATATTTTTATCCTGCCTCTTGCCGGAAAACCAAAAAATGGCGCCGCCGCTTAAAATCAAGAGCAAAAGCGCCGCCGCAATTAAAATGCTATCATTTTTTTTGTCCATATTTTTCTTAATATTTTAATTAATAAAATTAATAAAATTTGAAAATAAAAACGCAATGATAACGCCTAAAACCAAAAACGGGCCGAAGGCGATCTGGCTTTTCATTCCCCATTTTTTGTATTGAGGAAAGATTCTGCCAAACCCCATTAATATTATACCAAATGCGGCGCCAATAACAAAAGCCAGCGTAAAAGCCAAGACGGCCGCCGAGGGACTTAAAAATAAACCGATCAAAAACGCTAACTTGGCGTCGCCCAAACCCATGGCTCGGCCGGAAGAAAAAAAATAAATCAGAAAAAAGAAAAAGAAAGCGATTACAGCGGTCAAAAGCGGATATTTCAATATTTCAAGATTTAAAGATTTTAAAAAATTGTAAATAAAAACAACGATGATTGCCGGATAAACTATTTTATCCGGAATAATTTTCCATTTAAAATCATAAACGGCGATAATCAGGAAAGAAGAAAGAATAAATATATAGTAAAAAAAATTTAAATATTTCAATATTTCAAGATTCAAAAATTGAAAATTGAAAATTGAAAATTGAAAATTAGATTTGTACGCCGCCAAAATCCAAATGAACCCGCTTAAAATTTCAACAATCGGATATTGCCAAGAAATTTTTTTACGGCAATAGCGGCAGTGGCCGCGAAGATAAACAAAACTCAAAAGCGGCGCCAAATCGGGCCATTTCAGCTGAGTTTTGCATTTAGGACAAAAAGAACGGCCGAAAACCATATTTCGGCCGTTCTTCAAACGATGGATAACGACATTCAAAAAACTGCCCGCAATCAATCCAAAAATAAAAACAAAGTAAAACATTGTTTCAATATTTCGAGATTTCGAGATTTCAGAATTTACTGAGCAACATCATAACAAGACCTGTTGACGGCGCCGCCGCAACCGGCCGCGTTAGCGCCGGTAAAACCGGTGGTATAAACCGAAGTATAAGGACAACCGCCTCCGGTCGTGGAATCGCAATTGCGATCCTGATTCAAAATCATACTACTTTGGTCTTCCAAGCTGGCGCCAAGGTGATACGATTGAGGACCCAAAGCGCCGACTGGCGTAAAATAGGCATACCAATAGCAATTGTCGGAATTAGCGGCACAAGTTGTGCCTAAGGGCGCCGTGGGGTCAAGCGGCCATATCGGTATCTGAGTGCCAGCAACCAAATCGCTTATTACGGTCGGATACTTGCCGTTTTTGCCGTAGTAATCTTCGGCGGCGGTTTGTATTGACCTTACATCGGCAACCCGTTTGGTATCCCTGGCTCTTCTTCTGGCGCCAGTCAGATTAACCACCAGAATTGACGCGAGAAGCCCGATAATGCCGATAACGACCAAAAGTTCCAAAAGAGTGAAACCTCTTTCTTTTTTATTCTTAATCATAAACTTATTAATACTTAATAATAATTTAAAAATTTAGATATTTAAATATTTAAAACGCGTTAACTAAATTATATATCGGAAGAAGTATTGCCGCAACTAAGATACCCACACCCACACCTAAAACCACAATTAAAATGGGCTCAATGAGATTTACTAAATTATCAAAGGCCCGATTAACCTCTTCGGTAAAGAAAACCGCCACTTGTTTTAAAATAACGTCAAGTTTCCCGGTTTGCTCGCCAATTGATATCATTTGAGTAACCATCGGCAAGACTTCCGAATAGCGGGCAAAAACCGCACTGATATTGCTGCCTTTTTTCACCGCCTCATCGGCTTCAAGAATAATCCGGCGATAAACCGCGTTACCGACCACATCGGCCGTTATTTCAAGCGACTGAGAAATAGCAATGCCGGCCGAAGAAAGAGTTGATAAGGTTTCTGAAAAGCGCGCCAGATAGATTTTTTTCAGAAGTTCGCCAAAAATCGGCAGCCGAAGTTTCAAGCCGTCGTAAGCATAGCGCCATTCAAAGGACTTTTTAATTGCCGCAACGACAAAATAAACGACTATAAACAAAACCGTAAAAATCAGCCAGCCCCAGTTCCTTATAAAATCAGATGAGCCAATAAGCAGGCGGGTGGCAAAAGGCAATTGTTGACCGGATTCGGTTAAAATAGAGGTTAAGTTGGGAATCACCCAAATCAACATCACTGCGCCAACCGCGATAAAAGCCGCCACGATAAAAGCCGGATAAATCATCGCCCCTCTGACTTTGGAATTTAAAAGATGCTGGCGGCTGATATACTCCGAAAGATAAGTTAATGTTTCCTCCAACCGGCCTGAAATTTCTCCGGATCTCGTCATTTGAATGAAAAAATTTGAAAAGACCCTGGGATGTTTGGCGAGCGCTCTTGAAAAAACCTCTCCGGCATCCACCTCATCGGCGACATCAGCGATAATTTTGGAAAATTTAGGATTTTCAACCTGTCGGGTCATAACTTTTAATGATTGCACCAATGGCACTTTGGCTTGGATTAAAACCGCCAATTGCTTTGAAAAAAGAACAATTTCTTCATTCTTAATTCGGTTGAAGTATGATAACAGCTGGCCAACTAATTTATTAAAAGTCAATTGTTCCGTTTCGCTGAACGGCTTGATGTCGGTAATAATCAATTGTTGACTTTGCAAAACAGAAATAGCCGCTTCAATTGAAGACGCCTCTATAATATCGGATTCCGATTTTCCTTCTTGAGTTCTGGCTGTGTATTGAAATTTAGACATAAATTTCTTATTGAATGATTATTTGTTGAAATTCTTTTGGGTTTAAAGAATAAATCATAGCTGTTTCCGGCGCCGCTTCGCCGCGGCGGACCAATTCGGCCAAACTGCGGTTTAAAGAAATCATACCACTTTCAAGCGATGTTTCAATAACTAAATCAAGCTGGTAGGTCTTATTTTCACGAATTAGATTAGAAACCGCATTATTGGCAAACATTACTTCAACGGCCGGAATGCGGCCGCCAGAAATTCTCGGCAAAAGCCGCTGGGAAACTATTGCCGAAATAGTATTGGCCAGTTGAAACCGGATTTGATTTTGTTGATTCGGAGGAAAAACATCAATAATTCGGTTGACCGTTTGACTGGCGCTGTTGGTATGAAGCGAAGAAAACACCAAGTGGCCCGTTTCAGCCGCCGTGAGAGCCGCGGCGATGGTTTCCGGATCGCGCATCTCGCCGATCATAATAACATTGGGGTCTTCCCGAAGAATAGAACTTAAAGCATTATAAAAACTTTTTGTGTCCTGACCGATTTCCCGCTGATTGACTAAAGATTTATCGCCGGCAAACAAATATTCTATAGGATCTTCAATGGTAATAATATGTTCGGTTCTTAAATGATTTATTTCGTCAATTATTGAAGCTAAAGTTGTTGATTTGCCGTGGCCCGACGGCCCGGTTATCAATACGAATCCTTGTTTTAGTTTGGGAATCTTATGAAGCATTGTCGGCAAATTAAGCTCTTCTATAGTTTTAATCCTTGACGGAATCAACCGCAAAGCGCTGCCGATAAATCCTTTTTCAAAGAAAATATTAGCGCGGAAACGGATTTTGTCTTTAAAAACGCAGGAAAAATCAATCTCTTTTTTTTCAATAAAAATTTCTTTTCTTTCGCCCAAAAGCTGATAGGCCAAATCCTCGGCGTGTTCAGGGGTCAAAATGGAGAATTCGTTGAGCGTCAAAAGCACGCCGTCAACTCTGACAATCGGCTTATAGCCGACGGAGAGATGCAAATCCGAAGCGTTCAGTTTTAGAGTATTCAAAAACAAATCTTCTAATTCTTGTTGTACTGTTGGCATAATACTAATTACTAATTTTTACTAATATACGAATTGGTATATTCGTAGTGGATTTGTAATTCGTACTCATTACTTTGGCTCTTCATTGTTAACGTTGACCACTTGAATCAACTCTTCAAAACCGATCGCACCCTCCAAAACTTTTATGATGCCGTCCTGAAGCATAGTCACCATCCCCTGTCTCTGAGATTCCGCCAAAATTTTTGACTCGGACGGTTCCGAAATAATAATGTTTTCAAGCTGCGGCGTCATTTCCAAAATTTCAAAAACCGCCGTTCGACCTTTAGTCCCTTTGCCGCCGCATTTCAGACAGCCCTGGGCCTTATAAATTTTGAAATCTTCTTTTTTTATTTTCGGACGGCTTTCTTCAGGCATGGATTCAATGGCGTTTAAAATAAATTTTTTCACGGGCTCCGGCGGCGCCGTGTCCTTTTTACAATCCAGGCATAATTTTTTAACCAAGCGCTGGGCCAAAGCCGCATGTAAAGCCGACGGCAATAAGAACGGTTCAACGCCCATATCCACCAAGCGCGGAATGACGCCAACGGCGTTATTGGTGTGAAGCGTTGATAAAACAAGATGACCGGTCAGAGCCGACTGGACCGCCAGACCGGCGGTCTCCGAATCCCGCATCTCGCCGACCACAATAATATTGGGGTCTTGCCTTAAAATCTGTCTTAAACCGGTGGCAAAAGTGTAGCCCAACTCCGGCCTGATTTGCGATTGATTAACGCCGTCAATGTGATACTCCACCGGGTCTTCCAAACTGACAATATTCACCGCTTCGGTATTTAAAATCTGGAGAATGCCGTAAATGGTCGTTGATTTCCCGGAACTGGTCGGGCCAGTCATTAAAATCATGCCAAAGGGTTTCTTGGCGCTTCGCTCAACCACTTCTAAATTGCGGCCGGTGATCCCCAATTCCGGCAAAGTTCTTAACCCGATAGTCGGGTCCAAAATCCTCAAAGCCGCTTTCTCGCCTCGGGCTGTCGGCAAAATCGCCACTCTTAAATCAATTTGCTTGTCCCCGACTTTAGCGGTGAAACGACCGTCTTGGGGCCGCCGGGTTTCATCAATCTGCAAATCGGAAAGAATTTTAATGCGGGAAACAATGGCCGGCGCAATTTCTACCGGCAAAACCACCACGGTCTGAAGCGCGCCGTCAAGACGAAAACGAACCCTGAGTTTATTCATTGTCGGTTCAATATGAATATCAGAAGCTTTAGATTCAACTCCATGCTTTAAAATCGTTTCCACCATCCGGATTATCGGCGCCTCCTGCTCTTTCTTGCTTTTTAAAGCTTCGGGCGAACCCACTTTTTCTCTTTCCTCGCTAAGTTCTCTTCTTAATCCTTCAAGCGCTTCGCCAACCTCCTCTCCCAAACCGGCATAATGTTCCATCAGTTTTAACCATTCGCCTTCGCTAATTTTAAAAACTTGAGCCGCCAAATCATGACGGGAAACCAAAAAATTAAGCGCTTCCTGTGCCTTAACATCGTCAGGATTAACCAAGCCGACGTCCAAAACGTTGCCGGACAAAACCAGAGGAACCATTTTGTAATGTCTGGCGGCGTCTTCCGGAATTAAAACTAAAACATCGGGCGGAATTCTTTTATCTTTATCAATACTCATAATAATGCTAATTTAACCGAATTTATTGCGAATGATGCTAATTGCGAATTTTTATTAGCAATTCGCAGTATTGGCAACTTAACATTTTATTCGCATTATTATACGTTAGTAAGGAATAAAAGGATTTACTCTGCCAAGCGAATCGGCAACAATCGGCAAAGCGCCGTAAATTTTAAGCGATTGGTAAAAAGGACTGTCAATAAAATTAAATGACAAGTCTGAAAGCTGGCTCGCCTTAATTTCCAAAGAAGTCAAAGGGAGCGCCGTCATTGCCGCCGGCGCCTTTAAAGACAAACTAATGCCCTGATAAAAGAAAAAATAATAACCCGCGGCCAAAATTAATATAGCGGCAATAATAACGACTAAATAAGGCGAAAACGGTTTTTTTGGCCGCGCCGCAACTTTATAAGAACCAAATGTGCCCGAAGGCGGGGTGGGAATAATAACCATACTAATTTCTAAATTATTGGTAATAAGTATTTACTAATAAATTAAACTCCAAACTATTGGGGTTAATATTGATTTGGCCGGGAGCCGCGCCATTAAAGGAAACGCTGACAACGTCAAAAAGCCGCAAACTTTTTTCCATGGCTCCAAGATAATTTTTAAAAGCCGGATAAGAACCCTTAACTTTAATTTCCATCATTAAAATCTTAATGCCCGGCGCTTTCAAATCTTTGGGTTTGAAATTAACGCTTGAAAAAATCAAGCCGTTTTCCGAAGCCAACGCTTCCAAATTTACCAAAAGCTCGGGGACATTTTGCCCTGATGGGATGGCCTTGCTGAAAGAAATAAGGTCGCTCGCTCGCTCGTTATACTGACCAATCAAACGTTCTAAATTTGCCACCAGTTGTTTTCGCTGAACAAGATTATTTTCATTTTCTTTTTTCAACTCAAACGCGGCTTGAGTATCGCGCCAAAGCGGCGGAAGAACCCAAAAAGCCGCCGCGAGAACGGCAATAAATAAGACAACGGGAAGAATTAAATATTTAAAAAGATTGGGCATTTTTTAATTTAATGAAAAAATTTATGATCTTCCCGAATAAATCGGAAATAAATTGAACAACGGGTTGGATAATGCTTTGTTTGGACGTTTGAGGCTGAATTTGAGATTGAATTTGAGCCGCCGGCGCTGTCGGCGCTTGCTGAACGATTGGCTGGTTTTTTACAAATAATTTGGGGTCAACGTCCGCCAAGAGTTCAAATTCCAAACCATTGGCGCCAAAGTTTATTCCTTTGACCTCCAGACTCTTAAAATTTTCGTTCTCGCGCAAAGCCACTATTTGCTTGGCTAAGGCGGCGTAATTTTGGGCCGTGCCTTTGAGTTGAATAATGTTTTTCTCGCGGCTGGCGTCAAATTTAGTGAAAACCACTTTTTGATAAGTAAGCGAACTAATTGTTTCCAGGGTATTGGAAAAATAACTGTGATTGGCGACTAAACCGCTAAAGCCGTTTAAAGAATCAGCCAGAAGGACCACGGCGTTTTCGTCATCGGCATTAACTTTAGCGGCTTCGGTTTTAATTTGATTATTTATATTTATAATTTCCGTCTGAATTTGCGATAAATAAACTTTTAAAAACATAAAAGCGGCGACGCTTAAGAAAAATAAACCAACGGAAATCCACAAAGGCCAGCGCCAGGTTGGCAAAAAATTTTTTGGTTTTTGGGAAATAATTTCTACCATAATACTAATTACTAATTTTTACTAATATACGAATTGGTATATTCGTAAGGGATTTGTAATTCGTACTCATTATTGTAAAGCTTTTAACGCCAACCCGACGGCTATTGTAAATTCATGGCCGATTTCATCAATCACTGGTTTTAACTTTTCGGGATAAACAATTTTGCTGAAAGGATTGCCGATAACCACGTCTATTTTCAAACGGTTATGTAAATATTCGGCAAAGCCCGGCATTTTGGAAACGCCGCCGTAAATTATCAATTTCTCAATTTTTTTCTTGTTTTTGGTTTTTGAAAAATAAATTTCAATGATATTTTGAGCGGCATTAATGATAACATCTAAAAAAGGAGTGAGAACGCTTGTTATTTGATTATTGTTGTCCATAACTTTAAGACCGCTCGCCTTTTTAAGCTCCTCGGCGCGGCGCCAATTGATATTCAAACTATTAGCCAAGGCCCGGGTCAAATCTTCGCCGGAAGTTTCAATAGAATGGCTGATTCTCAAATGCCCGCCGTCAATCACGCTGATGGTCGTGTCCCTTGAACCAATATCCATTAAAACCGTGGGGATCGGATCATTGCCGATCAAAGCGCGAGCCGCTGAAATTGTCTCAAGCTCAATAGTTAAAAGTTTCAAGCCGGTTTCCTTGGCAATGGCTGCGTATTCATTAATAAGATCCTTAGGTATGGCAA
>Ga0209542_10016780_pt1 | contig 12091 bp, 17 predicted proteins | sample RifCSPhighO2_01_FD_184028 | JGI IMG/M metagenome (GOLD analysis project Ga0209542, IMG submission 184028) | Soil microbial communities from Rifle, Colorado - Rifle CSP2_plank highO2_0.1 (SPAdes) (version 2) | ecosystem: Environmental > Terrestrial > Deep subsurface > Rock core/Sediment ...
TAATTTATGAAATGCACCCTGTCAACCCGCGCCCCCCGTATTTTTTCAATGCTCTTTTTCACAATGCCATTGATCTTTTTGAGTTTTGCAAGCGGCGTTTCATAAATTACGCCGAATTTGAACTCTATCCTCCGCTCGCTCATCCTGCCGAAATTGTGTATCCGGGATTCAGTAAGCTCCTTGTTGGCAATCACTATCTCTTCGCCCTGTAGAGCCTGTATCCGGGTTGTCTTTATGCCGATTTTTTTCACAACACCCATGTCAGTGCCCACAATTATGAAATCCCCTACCTTGAAGGGCTTGTCAAAATAGATTGAAAGCGAGCTGAACACATCACTTAGGATATTCTGTAACCCTAACGCAATTGCAATACCGGCAACTCCCAAGCCGGCAACAAGGGCAGTTATGTCATAGCCGGCATTGTCAATCAACACAAGTGCCGCAACTAACCAGAGCGAATAACCCCCAAGCCTTGAGAAAAAATAAATAATAGTTGGATCCTGGAATTTCCCCTTCTTTTGCGCCCTTGAAACATATTTCCCTACAGCGCCCTCGATTGCATATTGTGCAAACCGCACAACATAGAACAATATTACCCCAATAGTAAAGATCTCTATTACCCTTCTGCCAAATCCTTCAACACCCACATACATCGCCGCTGCAAAAAGCGAGATGGACACATAAAAAGGCCAGCCAACTTTTTCAGCACCCTGCACTACCACATCATCAATTCTGTTCGCTGTTTTCTCGCTCAGGGACTTTAGATGCAATATTACAAAATAACGGGCTATCAACAAGGCAAAAGATGCGCCTATGAAAATTCCGACCGCAATAACCCAGGTTTCCAGACTATTCCCGAAAAATATAAGGTCAGGAATTTCAAATCCGAACAAAATACCACCCCCGGGGAAAATTTGAAAATTGAGAATTCCAATTGCAATTAAACATATTTCAAAAACCCTTAAATGGGTTTGCACTCCACAATTGACGAAACACGCTAAGCTGATCGCGGAAAAGTTGCCTTGGATTGCTCATATCTCTTCCCAGACCTCGACAAAGTTGTTGACCATTTCGTCAAGGAAACTGCGGCGATAATCAACAAGCAAATTTGCAATGCGCTGCTTATCTATTATTTTGAAATAGGTTTTTCTTCCGCGCGGGATTTTTTCAACAATTCCAGCTTCAGCTAGCTTTTCAAGATGCCATGAAGTTGTCGAGGCGCTAAGGCCAATACTAGAAGCCACCGTCATGTTGTTTGCAAAGCGCCTTTGCATCAAAAAAACTATTATTTTCCTAATGCTCTCCTGGCGAAGAAGAGACATCAGTGCGGTTTCTTCAAACTCTTGGCGCACAAGATAGTAGCGGATGAATTTTACTTCGCGCTCAATTTTGACCAAATGCTTTTTCACTAAATAATCAAGATGGTACTGCATAGCACCAGTTGCAATGCCTACCCTTCTCTGGAGCTCCCTGAAATGAAGCCCGGGATTTTTTTTAATGGTGTTGTAGATTTTCTTGCGGACATCAAGTTTTAGCGCAAGCTCCAATTCATCTTCCATGCCACCACTTTAGGGCCCCTTTTCAAAAGGCCCCGAGGATCTTTTGTAAAAAAGGGCAAGGAAAAGGCATGCGAGTATTCCAAAATCAAAAAGGTTCTCAGACGAATCTGAAAGAAAAGTGCCCGGAGAGTAGAAGACATCAATCACTTTTACAAGCCACTTTGCACTGAAGAGGAAAAAAGCAAATGAAATCAGCATTATCCTTTTTGACTTGGATTTTGAATACGCAAGAAGCGATATTGCAAAAATTGCAACAGAAAGTACAAACACTGCAACTTTTACAGGTAAATCCACTTCTTTTGCAAAATCAGTAATGGGGCGCAAATTATCCCAAGCATACTGCGCAAATACGATGTTTGAAAAAAGCAGCAAAAATCCAATATATGCCAAATATCTCATAAAAAATCACTATATGTAGAACCAAAAAAAAGAAAAAGGAATAAAAGGAGGATGAGATGAAGCAAATGAGCCTTTTGATTCCTTTCTATACCCATTGCGCGGGGCATTTATAAATGAATTTTGGTACAACATTGATAAGCGCTATGAGTGATGTATGGGATTAGGGCTTTTTGGCTTTATTTTGTTCAATTAGCCTTAGTATAATGTCTTCGTAGCTATCTCCTTTTTTTCCAAGTTCCTTCAGCTTTTCCCTTGCTTCTGGCGTTATTTGAATAGTAGTGAATTTTGGCATATAGCATACATAACGACTATAGATGTATATAAAAGTATCATTTCCCTATAATGCAAATAGCCCTTTCTGAAGTGCCTGGCTCCCCGCCCACTAAAATCACTAAATTGTCCTTGTCCACTACCGGCGCGTCATCATGCCTCGGGTGTTCATATGCCACCCAAATTTCCCGGTATTTTACGCCTTCAATGTCGTTGACCCTTATGGCATCACCGTTTTGTGCCTTGACCTTGATTACGGTAAAGCGGTTTGTGATGGTAGATTCAAAGCCCTGTTTGGCTTCGATAATACATTTTTCTGTTACGTCCATTTTTTTGAGTCACTAAATTGATTTGCCGCCTGGGTTGCTTTTATTGTTTGTGTTTAGTTAGTCTAGATTTCTCTGGACTTTATCTGGTAGAGTTTAGACGAACTTGACAAAACGCTTTTATAAGTGCGGGGCTGCGTGTGGTTTTAGAGAAACTTTTTTTTCTCTACACGGAGGTATGCGATATGGAGAAGAAATTTTTAGTAGTGTTGTCATTGTTTTTGCTCTTGGCTCCAATGGGCTTTGCAGCAGCAACAGTAGCCGACATCACTGCACCGGTGAATAAAATCTATGATGTGATAAAGGGAATTGTTTCAGTGCTTGGAATAATAGCAGTAACAGTGGCTGGGGCAATGTACATGTTCTCTGGCTCAAATATCCAGGCAAGGGAAAATGCCAAGTCAATGGTATCATACGCAATAGTAGGCCTTGCGCTTGTTTGGGTAGCACCAGCATTGGTGAGCTATCTTACAGCGCCAACGCCAGTAGCAGCATAAGGTGTTTGAATGAGGGTAACTGAAGTTTGTTTGCCGCTATTAATACTCGGGTTGTTATTATCAACCCCTATAACCCAAGCAGCAAACAACGAACCAATAACTGTTAATGTTGGCATAGACCTTCAGCCCCTCATCAACGCCGTCAACATAGGAACACAGGGAATACAGGGAATAGTTTCCACAACATCCGGAACAATAAACGACACACTTGAAGGAATAAGCAAAAAAATCTTTGAACTATTCAAGGATTCAGCAAAAAATGCTACAAAAGTTTTCATCAAAGAAATGCTATCATTCACTTTATTTCTAATTTCAACCAACCCTGATGTTGATTTGATGCATAATTTGTGGCAATCAATTACGATCGTGATTTCCTCATTTTATTTAATAATTTTTATTTTAATTGGCGCAAAATTCCTATTATCAGGCCACAGCATTGAAGGACGCGAGCAAGCCAAGGACTGGCTCAAAAAAGCATTCATGATGGTTATTGGGGTAAACGCATCCTTTCTTTTTTACAAACTCATTTTGGAAACCTCAACTGCAATAACCCAATTCATTTGGATAACGGGCTTTGAAAATTTCTTTGACGAATCAATTTTTTCAGGAACCGGGTTCATCATACTCGCAATCTCGGCAGGATCAATCGGCCTTGCACTAATAACCCTCTTCCTAAGATATGTATTCCTAATGCTCGCAGTTCTACTCTTCCCAATCGGAATCTTCCTCTATTACTCCCCTAACTTGCAGAATTGGGGAAAAATAATCTTCAATTTGATCGGCATGGCACTATTCATGCAATTCATAGACGTAATAATATTCATTGCATCAAACCAAATAATGCAAAACCTCGCAGGACAAGCAGGGCAAGCCTTTGTTCCCGCCCTCTCATTTACCCTAATTGCCATAGTCAATATCCTAATGGTGGTTTATGCTATCCTAAAATCCGCATTCTCAATAGCAGACCAATCACCCATACTAGGCTATGCTCTCGGAGCAATCACAGGACAAATATCAACAATTGTAAAAGCCGCTACAACGCCACCTACCCCTAGAGCGCGAGGCTAAAGAGGATTATTGTATGGGTTATGAAATTCCAAAAAACCTCAAGTACGAGGAAAAAATACTCTTCAACCTCTCCATGTGGCAAGCAGCATGGCTCGGGGCCTTCGGAACACTCGCAGCAATAATTTTTTTCAAAACACCATTTGCATTTGAAATAAAAGCAATGCTCGGAATACTACTCCTACTCATTGGAGCAGGGTTTGCCTTCTTCAACTTCAAAGAATATGCAGACATGGTAATTGGATTTCTTTCAAAGCCACGTGAAATAGGTTATCTTGACAAGGGGATGCAAAAATTTATCGAAGTAAAAGCAATTAGAGACAACACAATTACCTTGAACAACGGAGCAATGAAATCCATTTTACAGGTTCAACCAATTAACTTCCACATCCTCTCCACAAGACAGCAGCAGGCAATAATCTCTGCATACAAGGACTTCCTCAATTCCCTTGACTTCCCGATACAAATTGTAATGAGAACTGTAAACCTTTCACTTGACGAGTATTTGCAACATTTGGAATTGAAAGTAAAAAAATCGAAGAGTGAAAAACTTCAAAGCCAATTCAACGATTTTGCCGAGTTTGTAAAAACTTACATTGAACAAAACGCAGTCAAGAATAGGTTATTTTACATTGTCATCCCCGCAGGAGAAAAGGATTTCAAAAAGGCCTTGAGCCAATTGGAAATTCGCTCAAAGCTCTGCCAAGACAAATTAAAGAATTGCAATCTTTCAACAAAAAGGCTCTCGACAAACGAGCTTGTCTCAATGCTCGCAAGCTACTTTGAAGGATTCGTAGAAAACGGGAACGAATACCAAACACTTGTCACGCTACTTGACAAAAAGCAAAAAGGGATAATTGCATGAGTGAAAAAATATTGACAGAGTTAACAAGCCTGCTCAAGCCATCCTATGTCAAGAACGAACCTGATTTCTTGCAAGTAAATGAACAATTGACTAGAATTATAATGGCTGTCGGATATCCACGCACCATTAGGGAAGGTTGGTTGGATTCAATTATTTCCAGCGATGGAAATTTTGACATGAGCATCCACATAAAGCCCTCTAATATTGAAACAATCCTCACACAACTAAACCAAGAACTTGTAAAGCAAGAATCCGACCTAATGTCAGCACAAATGAAAGGAATTGTAAATCCATCATTGAAAATCCAGCACCAAGATACAATGAATGTGCTGGATAAATTGCAAAAAGGAGAGGAAAAACTATTCAACATCTCCCTATACCTCGGAGCAAGGGCATATGACAAAGAAAAACTCGAATTACTCACTAAAAAAATACTCTCTGAGCTCAACTCAATGATGATAATTCCAAAAATCCCATTCCTGCGAATGGCTGACGGCGCAAAATCAATTTACCCAATACAAGAGGACAAATTAAACGCAAATAGGAACATTCCAAGCGATGCACTCGCAGCATGTTTTCCATTCACAACCGCTTACCTAAACATTGATACTGATGGTATTCTATTCGGCTTGAACAAAAACAACAATATTCCAATTATCCTTGACCCATACAAATTTGCAAATTATAACGGCCTTATTTTAGGAACTTCGGGTGGCGGAAAGAGCGTCACTGCCAAACTATTTATTTTACGAAACCTATTACGCGGAGTAAAAACAATAATAATTGACCCCCAAGGCGAATACGCAGAACTCACCACCAACCACAACGGCCAATTAATAGAAATCCACAGGGACAGCGACACCATCATCAATCCCTTTGATTTAATGGGTGCCGATTTTGGGGAAAAAACAATTTCCCTAATGGATTTATTCAAAATAATGTGCGGAGACCTAACCGAAGTACAAAAAAACATTCTAGACAAAGCCGTGCACAAAGCCTACGAACAAAAAGGCATTATACACAACAACCCCGAATCATGGATAAGAGAACCACCCATAATGGAAGACCTCTACAACGAAATACTAAAAGAAAAGAAAACCGCTACAAGACAAGAGCGCATGACCTACGAGGCCCTCGAAAACAGGCTTAGAATATACGTAAAAGGCTCTTTTTCCTTCATCAACAAGCAAACAAACCTAGACATTACAAACGACCTCATCTGCTTTAACATAGTCAACATGCCGGGACAAATAAAACCCATCATGATGTATTTGATAATGGATTTTGTCCACAAAAAAATGAACAAAGACAAAGAACGCAAAACCCTCGTAATAGACGAAGCATGGTCACTACTGCGCTTTGCAGAAAACGCAAAAACAATCTTCGAACTCATAAAAACCGCAAGAAAATTCGGCCTAGGAATCATAGTAATAACCCAAGAAGTCGAAGACCTACTCTCATCCACAGCAGGAAAAACCATTCTAGCAAACACCGCATGGAAATTCCTCTCAAGACAAGAACCCGCCGCCATAGAGGAACTCGTAGAAAAATTCCATTTGAACAACGAAGAACAAAACTACCTACTCACAGCAATGCCCGGAGAAGGACTATTATTCGCCATGAACGACCACATACCACTAAAAGTCGTGCCCTCACCCGAAGAATACCAACTCATCACCACAAACCCAGATGAAATAAGAAAAAGGGAAGAAAAACTCAAAGAACTCGACCCCAAAGAAACCGAAAACATGGAAGCGTACAAAAAAGAAAAAAATTACTACCCATTAAAAGGATTGAACCCCAACCAAATTACTTTTTTAAAAGAAAACAATTTTATAGAAGCACGCTTACGCGGCCTTGAAGAATACTCACAATGGTTCCTAATCAAAAAACCAACCACAAACGAAAGCATAGAACACTACTTCATGGTCCAAACAATAGCAGAAGAACTGCGCAAGTACACCCAAAGCGTCGTAACACAATCAAGCTTTGGGCCAGACATCGTATTCCAAATCCAAACCAACGAAAACCAATTTGACTGGTATGCAATAGAAATAGAAACAGGCAGCCAAGCAAGAAATTACACCGACCTCGAACTAAAAACACTCAAAAATACATCCAATGAAAAACCAAAATACAAAGAATGGTTCTACATAGTAACCGACAGGCACCAAAAACCAAAATACGAAAAATACCACACAACCTACACCCGCACAGAAGCAAAAGAAAAAATAAAAGGGCTATTCAGGTGAACAACAATGAACACTAATATTAATGTTATAAATATGATAAATATTATAAACTACTTCAGGGGTAATATGTATGGGTGATGTAATGGCGTCAGTTTCAGTTTCTGTTCCGGATGAGATGAAGCGAAAGCTCGAAAAGTTCGATACCGTGAATTGGTCAGCAGTGGCAAGAAAGGCCTTTGAAAGCGAACTCTCAAAGCTAGAGTTAATGGATAAACTCACTTCAAAATCAAAGGCAACAGACAAAGACATCAAGGAACTCTCAAAAAAGATAAAGGCAGGAATGACACAGTGGCATAACCAAATGAGCTGAACAAAATGGCATACACAGTAGACACAAATATCGTAGTGGCAGCCATACTAAGGAAAGGAGACACCCGAAGAATAATATTCTCAAAAAACTTCGAACTTTACTCCCCAGACAGATTAGAGCACGAAGTTTTGAAGCACTCGGAAGAATTCATGAAAAAAGCCAACATGACAAAAGAAGAATTCCTAACGGCTGTCGAATTGGCACTCGAAAACATTACAATTCTCCCAATAGAGGAGTACGTTCTATTCAAAGAGCAAGCCCAAAAACTTTGCCCAAAAGGACACGAAAACGACTGGCCATTCCTCGCACTCGCACTAAAATACGACACCCCACTCTGGACAAACGACATAGCATTGCACAAGCAAAAAGAAGTCAAAATCGTGACTACAAAAGAGCTGATAGAAAAAATTGATGAGTAAACCAATCAAAGACTTAGAAATAATTAAATAGACCCAAAGATATCCTACTTTACCATGAAGAAAAACAAACCAAAAGCTCCACCGTTCAAATTGATTGATGTGGGTGCGGGTTGGTGGGAAGGCCCAGCAGCAAATTTTGCAAGGCAACTCCAAAGAAAAAACCTTCCTGGCCGAGTAATGGCAGTTGAACAAATGAAAAAGCCAGAATACACAGTGCCTTCAAACATGTCTTACATTCAAGGCGATGCCCTAACCTATTTAGAGCGCGCCCCCCCCCAATATAACAAAATCAGTAACTGACGATTACTTTTTCCATTTCGCAATGTGGGGCAAAGGGGGCACAAGTAAAATACAAAAAACAATAAGAGAAGTGGAATCAGCACTAGAGGGTCATGGTTCAATGCCAGATTTAATTAGAAACGAATCAAGATATATCAATAATGTAAAAAAAATCCTCATCCCAGGAGGAAAATTCCTAATAACAACCGACTCAAAACAAGCACCAGGAATCAGCATTGCGCTACAAAAAGCAGGTTTCAAAGTAACAACACGCGAATTAAAACCGCAAGAAATACAAGCAAAAGGTTCAAAATGGGCAAAAAACGAAATCACAGAAGGAAGACAAGTAATCAGAATAATAGCACAAAAACCAAAATAACCCTACTTTTTGGTTTTAAGAATCGGACGAGCACTGATTAAAGCAATTATACTATCTGAGGAGCGAAGGAATTTTTCATTAGCCAATTCAAAACCATGATTTTGCAAGATAGTAAACACACCCCTTAACTTTTCAATTTCTGAAACGATTCCAGTTAAAATAAGCCTGGATTTTTCCGAATTCACAATTGACCTTCTCGCCTCAGGAAGAAAATCATTCAAATAACCCGGACTAAGCCCTACATTGCAAGAAATTATTATGTTTTGCGAATTATTCAATATAGGCAATTTTTTTGCCGTTGCAGTAACAAAATGAATATTTTGCACTTGCTCTTTTTTAGCCAAATTTCTAGCCTCTCTATTCATTTCATGCGCAAAATCAACAGCCACAACCCTACCATTAGGAACAACAAATTTTGCCAAATAACATTCAACTACACTTGTCCCAGAACCCACACTAAGAACATTATAATCAGAACGAAATCTACACTGTTCTAAAATATAATTAGAATTGAATTTTGCTATCTAAAACCCAAGAATCCTGTTAAAATGGGGAGCAACCTTATTCCACCCCCCCATCAACTTCAATTCATCTCCACCAGTATCCTCCAAACCAACCTCTTTATACTTTTTAGAAGCAAAATCAAACTCACTAGGAACCGGATCCTTTAACCCCGCATTCTCTTTAAGCCACTGGGAAACCGCCGGCCTACCATGCTTTTTAATCATAGTAATTGAGAAGAATTCAAAACTATATAATCTTATTTGAGTGAAAGAACCGTCACTTCTTTTGCTTTACCCAAAGTTTCAATAAATAATTTTACTACTCTAACCCCGGGGTCTTTTCTTTTAATTTCACGGGTAGAAAGGGCTTGTGGTGTAATTCCGAGTGCGTGGGCAAAGTCGTTTTGGGGTAAGTTTAGTTCTTCGCGGATTTTCTTCATCTCCTGCCCCGGATGATTCGAGAACACTATTCTTTCACATAAAATTGCCCTGTTCACCTGTAAGCCACTTCCCAATTTTTGAGTTTTTCTTTTTCAACATCACGCAATTGTTGGTCAACAACCCTTTTGAGAGTAAGCAATTTTTCAGTATCATGGATCGCCTCCCGATTTTTCTTCACCAAAAGCCTCTGCTGACCCCCATCCCTTTTAACCAAATAAAGCTCCCCACTAAGACCACTAGAATTCTCCAACAAACCCACAACCTTACCCTTCCCCGCCTCAAGCTTGGCAACAACCCTCTTCAAATGCAAAGAATAATCCTGAACAGGACTCGAAGCAAAATAACCCACAGGCCGAAAACTCGTCCTTTTAACCAAACCATAAACCCCAAGCTCATGAATCATCTTGTAAACCGTAGCCCTCGACATACAAGTCTCACCAACAATCTCCTCAACAGTCTTAGGCTCAACCCGCCACAACAACTTATAAACAAGAGCATGAGTAACCGAAAACTCCGGAAACAAATGCCTAAAATAACCCCACAACAAATCCACATCAGGATCCATTAGCCCCCAAAACCCCCCATAATTAACTAATACACACTTCTCCGTTAATATTCCTTAGGTTGAACACACATCAACAAAACAGTTGATAAAAAACAACACAAAACACGCAAACACCAGCACAGCCTTCAACACCCCAAAAGAAGGAACAAACCCTAAAAAAAGAGTGAATTGCCCTGAAACCACTAGGGCAAGGTTAAAAGAAATAATACGCCCAAAAATGAATAAGGTGGATTAAATAGGCGTAACAATGAAAATAGTAGAGGCACGGAGCGGCCTCATGGAATGCCCCGAATGCGGACACAGACAATTCGCAAACACGAAGCGCAAAGGCAGAATCAACCAACCTACAAACGCATTAGAATGCCCCAACTGCCAACAAATAACCAATTGATTTGAAGGACCCGGTACTAACCGTTACATAAAAAACAATAAGGAGGTGCAGAAATGAATGGAAAAATTGAATTTGAAAAAATTGATACTCTTGGATTAAATCTCAAGAATTTTTTAGAAGAAGTAAAAAAAAATTATCGGCCTTTTGACCCAGGCAACTATTTGTATAAGAAATTGATGGCGATACCATTTGATGATTATTACTCTAAAAACCATTTGGAGTTGATTTATGTTACCTTGTCCGCTTGGAACATGAATTCAAGAGGTGCAAAACTTTCAGAATTTGAGGATTTTTGTGGATCTATTATTTCAAAAAAGAATGAAATTGAATCACTACGCAAATACGAATGTGGAAAAATAAAGGCATTTGAAATACCAGAAATATTGGCACAAATAGAACAGCTGTTTAGTTCATTAAAACTCGTGGGAACAAACAAAAACGGAAAAGAAAAACCACGGCTTGTTACTTTTTCAAAAACGATGCATTTTTTACTCCCAAATTTATTCATGCCAATTGACAGAACTTACACTTTAAGATTTTTTTACAATAATACGAATGTCCCTCAAAAAATTGCAAAACAATTTGAAAAACACAATCAAATTTTTTTGGCTGCAAATCTGTTCGCACAAAAACATAATCTCACTCAATATCTTGATACAAAATGGAACTTAAACAAACCGAAAATAATTGACAATTTGATTATTGGACACCAAAGACTGCAAAGGAAAGGAAAAAAATGATTTACTCTCACTCTCGTTTAGCTTGTTTCGAGCAGTGCCCTAAGAAGTTTGAGTACAAATACATTCAAAGGATTGTCATTCCTGAAAAAGTTTCAATTGAGGCGTTCATGGGGAAGGCCGTCCATTCCACTCTTGAGAAGCTTTTCCGCGATTTGCAGCACACGAAGAAAAATTCTTTGCACGAGCTCCTCGCCTATTATGAGAAGATTTGGAATGAAGACTGGAACGACGAAATTGCAATTAACAAGGAAGGATTGACGAAAGAGCATTATTTCGAACTTGGCAAAAAGTGTGTTACCAACTTTTATGAGAAAAATCATCCTTTTGAGAAAGGAAAAGTATTAGGAATCGAACAAAAAATAACACTAGACCTCAATGGAGATGGCAAACACAAGCTCACAGGATATATAGATTTGTTTATGGAAGCTGGGAAAAACCACTTCCAGATTCACGATTACAAAACTTATGGTAAGCTACCCGAACAATCAAAGATAGAAAAAGACGAGCAACTTGCAATTTACCAAATGTGGGTCGAAAAAGAATTCCCTGAGGCTAAGAAAGTTGACCTAATTTGGCATTACGTGGTATTTCAGCGAGAAGGAATATCACATCGGAACAAGGCCGAACTTGAGAAAATCAAAAAACGCCTTATAGGCCTAATAAATAAGATAGAATCAACAGAACACTACCAAACCAACTCTGGCCCCCTCTGCAGTTACTGCTCATACAAGCCAATCTGCCCAGCCTGGGCACATGGACAAGAACTCAAGAAACTTGAACCAAAACAGTATAGCCAAGAGGAAGGCGTGAAACTCGCAGACGCATACGCAA
>Ga0209542_10016781_pt1 | contig 12091 bp, 8 predicted proteins | sample RifCSPhighO2_01_FD_184028 | JGI IMG/M metagenome (GOLD analysis project Ga0209542, IMG submission 184028) | Soil microbial communities from Rifle, Colorado - Rifle CSP2_plank highO2_0.1 (SPAdes) (version 2) | ecosystem: Environmental > Terrestrial > Deep subsurface > Rock core/Sediment ...
AATTTTCCACTGAATATGAAATAAACTATGATATTTCTAAAGACGGGACTGCCAAAGTTGTTCAAGAAGTTATTCTAAAAAATCTTACTTCAACATTTTATGCCTCTGAATACACCTTAAATATTGGTTCGACTAATGTCTCCGAAGTACAAGCTAGAGATTCTACCGGTACTCTTAAAACAAATATCCAGAGTGAAGATATTTCAACAAAAATTAACGTTAGTTTAGGTGATAAAGTAATCGGATTAGGAAAAACAGCAACTTTTACAGTAAGTTACACTGTTAAGGATTTTGCTAAAAAACTTGGAAAAATATGGGAAATAAATATACCTAAAGTTTCGACTGATGCGGAAATTGGAAGGTACGATGTGGTGTTATCAGTTCCGAGCGGATTTGGTTCTATTCATTATATCACTCCAAAGCCAAATAAGACCTCCGGCCGGAATTTTTTCTTTGATAAGCTAATTCTAGAAACGGGAGGCGTACGAGCTGCATTTGGCGAATACCAAATCTTTAACTTTGATCTTACGTATCATCTTTATAACCCTAATTTGATTAATGGTTTTACGGAAATTGCCTTCCCGCCTGATACTACCACCCAAGGTATTGAATTTAAATCTATCAAACCCTTTCCTGTTTACATAAGAGAAGATGAGGATGGTAATTATCTTGCCAGATATAACCTTGGACCCAAAGAAAAATTAAAGGTTAATATTACCGGTTTAGTAAAAATAGTAGATCAAACTAGAAAATTGCAATCAATAAGAGATTGGGGGGAAGATGAACTTAAGAAATATCTAAAGGCAGATAAATTTTGGGAAGCAAATAATCCAGAATTAATAACCTTAGCTAAAAAACTTAAAACCCCTAAGGCTATATACGACTTTGTAAGTACTAATCTTAAGTATAATTACGATAAAATTAATTCTGCAAAAATCGAGCGTCTTGGGGCACTTAGAACTCTTAAAAACCCAAACGAAGCAATTTGTATGGAATATACTGATCTTTTTATCGCTTTGGCTCGCGCCGCCGATATTCCCGCCCGAGAATTAAACGGTTTTGCTTATACCGAAAATAGAAAACTGCGACCAACTACTTTAAAATATGATGTTTTAAGCGACGTCTTACACGCATGGCCCGAATATTACGATAGAGAAAGAAAAATCTGGGTTCAAATTGATCCAACTTGGGGCTCAACTACTTCTGGCTTAGATTATTTTGATAAACTGGATACGAATCATATTGTTTTTGCCATTAAAGGAGTTTCTTCGGAAAAACCAACCCCAGCTGGAGCTTATAAAGTAGATAATCTAAATGAACAGGATATAAAAATTTCTTTCAGTGATCAGGATTTAACTACAAAAACAGACATTGATATCACCGTAGGCGAAAATAAGTTTATCTCTGGATTTTCGTCTAGCGCAAAAATACTAATCGCTAACCGTACCCCGCGAGGTTTTTTCAAAACTACTTTAAAAATCTCTTCAGATGATGTGGTTTTAATTACCCCTAACCAAACCTATTTGGGAACAATCCTCCCTTTTGGGGATAACAGTGTCGATACAAAATTTAAAAATATTGGTTTATTCAAGGCCAGAGAAGCAAAATTAAAAATTACCGTTTCGGGAACAGACGGCGTAAACCCTTTTGAAATAAACAAGGAAGAAGTTCTTTATTTAAAACCCTTTTTCGCTTCGGGAGCGACCTTAATAATAATTGGCGCCTTTATCTTAAGTTTTGCGATTTTAGTTTATATACTGATTCTAGAATTTAAAATGCTTTTCGCTTCGAAAGAGGATAAAATTAAGTAATGGCGTTAGAAAAATTTTCGAACAAGAGCGGTGTTTACATTTTAAAGGACAAAGCTGACAAACCTATTTATATTGGTAAGGCTTTAAATATAAAAGAGCGTCTAAGAAGCCATTTTAAAAGTACCAACGTAAAAGAAAAATCTCTGGTCTCAAGAACTGCAAAAATAAATACAATTTTAGTAGAAAGCGAAATAGAAGCCTTAATTTTAGAAGCTAATTTAATCAAAAAATTTAAACCCATTTTTAATATTTCTCTTAAAGACGATAAAGATTATCTCTATATAAAAATCCCCAAAGAGTTGTTTCCAAGAGTTTTAATAGCCAGAAAACGAGACCTGAAAAATTCAAAAATTTATTTTGGTCCCTTTCCATCTGCCTCAAGTGTTCGTACGACCCTGCGAAAATTACGAAAAATATTCCCCTCTAGATTTTGTAAAATTGGTCAGAAACGAGCTTGCCTCTCTTTCCATTTGGGATTATGCCCCGGTGTCTGTATTGGAAAAATAAGCGAAGAGAATTATCTTAAAAATATCAATGATCTAATTAAATTCTTAAAAGGTCAAAAAGAAGAACTTTTGCGAAAATTAGATAGGGAGATGCAGGCAGCTTCCAAAAAAATGAGGTTTGAGGAAGCTGAGAGAATAAAGCGAACAATTGATGCGCTCCGTTATGTGACCTTGAGCAGATCTGATATAGGAAACTACTTAAAAAATGGAACTTTAGGAAAAGATTTGCGAACCTTTGGCCTAGAGGAATTAAAAGAAGTATTACATTTACCAAAAATACCGGGAAAAATAGAAGCGTATGATATCTCTAATTTTGCTGGTAAGGAAAATGTAGGTTCTCTAGTCGTATTTGTAGACGGGAAACCAGAAAAATCTTTATATCGACGTTTCAAAATTCGGGAAGTAGAGGGTATTAACGATTACGCATCTTTAGAGGAGGTCTTAGAAAGGAGACTACACAACACCCAGGGTGATGCTTCATTTTCGCAGTTACCTAATTTAATAGTGATCGACGGAGGAAAAGGGCAATTAGGAGTAGCTGTTAAAATATTAGAAAATTTGGATCTGAAAATTCCGGTAATTGCTTTAGCTAAGAAGGAAGAGAAAATATTTATACCAAAAAGACCCACTAGTTTAAAATTAAAACTCGACTCAGCTAGTTTATACCTGATTCAGCATTTGCGAGATGAGGCCCATAGATTTGCTATTTCTTATCACCGACTCTTAAGAAGAAAATCTTTTATCCCAAAAGTGGAAAAAACATCTTTAAAGGAGGTAGAAATAATTAATATAAATGAAAAAACTAATTAGAGGATTTATAATAAATTTTTCTTCTTTTTGGTTAGTTATGTATTCATTTCCGGCTTTTAATTACGAAGCCCCGACTGATTTATTTTTACCGGCTTTAGCATTTTCCTTCCTTTCTTTATTTATAAAACCCTTGCTTAACATAATTACCCTACCTCTGAATTTTATTACTATGGGTATGTTTTCTTGGTTAAGCGCCGTAATTACTTTATACCTAGTATTCGTATTGATACCCGAAGTTAAATTTAGCGGTTTTGAATTTTCTGGATTGAATATTAGTGGATTCGTGCTACCCACTTTTTATATTGGTAAATTACTCGCCTTAGGTATCGGATCCTTCCTAATTAGTCTCACTTGCGCAATAATAAGGTGGGTCTTTTTCAAATGAAACTTTAAATAAAGTTGTAAACTACTACGACCCGTGTTAAAATTCAAATTCAAATGAAGATTATTTTGCTTTTAATTCAACTTATAAGTGCAATCCTTTTAATTGTTTTTATCATAATGCAGGCTAAAGGGGTTGGTCTAGGCGGTGCTTTTGGTGGGGAAGGAACTTTTTATCGAAGTCGAAGAGGGGTTGAAAAGATTCTTTATTTTGCAACCATCACTACTTCAATAATCTTTATGGTTATTTCGTTGTTATTAGTATTTCTCTCCTCCTAAAGAAAATGCTAACTAATATAAGGTTTTTACTTTTGATAGGTATTGGATTATTAAAAAGACACTCCAAAAAAATTTTAAAGTTTTTTTCCTTTTTAATTATTTTGTTCGTTTTTAGTTGGTTCTTTTTAACAAAACAATTAGTAGCCGTTTATGAAAAATTAAGCGTTCCTTTTGTACGGCCAAAGATTGTTGAAGGGGTAATTGGTAAACCCCTTGCCCTTAATCCGCTCTTTACCCAAAACGATGCTGAAGTCGATATAACCTCTTTGGTCTTTCGTGGTTTAACGAGAGTTACCTCCGATGGATCCTTTGAACCTGACTTGGCAGAAAGTTTTTCGGCTGAAAATGAAAAAGAGTACCTTTTCAAATTAAAAAAAGACATTTACTGGCACGATGGAAAAAAATTTACGGTGGCGGATGTGATTTATACCGTAAGAACGGCTCAAGACCCAAACCTAAAAAGCCGTTACTTTGATAGTTTTAAAGACGTAAGGGTAGAAAAATTAGATGACTTTACAATTAAGTTTATCTTAAAAGAATCGTTTTCCCCTTTCCCAGGAGTTTTAAAGCTTGGAATTATACCGGAACATATCCCTTTAAAAAGATTTAAGCCTATCGGTACGGGCTCTTTCCGGGTTCTCGGGACAAGTCTCCAAAAAGTCACACTTACTAACGGAAGGGTCAATTTAATTTTTAAATTCTACCCAAACATACAACTCGCCCTCACCGCTCTCCAACTTGGTGAGATTGAGAGTTTAGGGGGATTGGGATCAGAGGATTTAAAACAAATAAAAGATTCGCCCTATTTAAAAACTTACACTACGCGACTTAATAGCCGGTTTGTGGCTATTTTCTTTAACACTAAAACTGATAGTTTAAGTGAGAAAGCGGTCAGAAATGCCCTTGTTCTCTCTACCTCGAAAGAAAATATAATTAGCGAGCTTAATATTAATAAAGAATCTATCGTGACTTCGCCAATCCCTAAAAGTTCTTGGGCTAGTAATAATTTTGAAAAAAAACCCGATTATAACCAGGATTTAGCAGTGAGTGCTTTGGAAAAAAATGGTTGGAATCTTGAAGGGAACGTTCGGAAAAAAGATGGTAAGGAGCTGGCAATCAAAATAACCAGTATTGATAATCCTGATCTTTTAAAAATAATGGCGTTAGTCAAAGAACAATGGGGACAGCTTGGTATAAAAATTGATACAAGAGTATTAACCGGCAATGAATTACGCGAAAAAATTATTCAATTAAGAGAATACGAGGTTCTTATTAGTACCCAAGCAATTGGGGCCGACCCAGATCAGTACGTTCTTTGGCACTCTACTCAAACAGAACTGGCAAATATAACAAATTTGACTAGCGCAAAAGTAGACAAGGCTCTTGAAGACGGACGCACAATTAATGATAAGGAGACGCGTAGAAACAAGTATTTAGAATTTCAGAAATTACTGGTAGATGAAGTACCGGCCGTTTTTCTTTATTGGGTTGATTATAACTACGCAGTCCCTTCAAAAATTTCTGGGGTAACTTTAAATGATTTGTTATCACCAATAGACAGATTCAATTCAATAAATAGTTGGCAGATCAAAAGAAGGCTAATTTAAATTATTATATTTTAAACTTTGGTAAGAATAATCGATAAGGGCCTCGGTCTCACCTCTACGATCGGGGGTTCCTAAAACTACAGTTAGTAAGTCGTGTCCTTCTTTTTCAATCAAAGAAACTAAAGAAAGTTTTGAATCCGGTGTGAAACCCGGTTTAATACCCTTAAAACCAGGGTAATTAACCATTGGAGAAGCATTATTTAAATAGAAATATTTGTGGTTTTGGTCTTCATCAAATTTTGCCGCTATAAAGTAATTTTTCGTTTTGACTATTTCTCCGAAAATAGGGAATTTATTCAAGGCGTATTGACTCAAAGTGGCCAAATCATAAGCACTACTATATTGATCGAAAGAAAAATCAACATCCAAACCAGTAGAGTTTATAAAATTAGTATCATTTAGACCCAAACTTTGGGCTTTACTATTCATTAACAAGACAAACTCTTTCTCGTTACCGCTAATTCCTTGCGCTAAAGCAACGGCGGCGTCGTTTCCAGAAACAAGAAGAAGACCATAAAGTAAATCTTTGACTGTCAGTTTTTCGTTGGGATATAAACCCATTATGTCTGGTTCCGTTCTGGCAGCGTAATCTGATACAGTAATAATTTTGTCAAGGCTAGAATTCTCTAAAGCAACGATGGCGGTCATTATTTTTAAAGTACTCGCCACCGGGACCCGTAAATGAATATTTTTGGTATACAAAGTTTCGTTGGTTGTTAAGTCGATTGAAATTGCGCTTCTTGAATACAAAACCGGTGGAGGAGAGTTGGAATTAAGGGGCTTTTCTTTCGGAAACCAATTATTTTCAAAGCCTTTTGTACTTTTCTTTGACTGGGGGCTTTGCGAGAAAGCTGAAAACAGCTTTTCCCGGAAGGGCTCTCCTTTAACTAAAAATAAGGCAGCGGAAATAATTATTAAGAAAATACCAAAAAATATTAACTTTTTTTTATTTCGACGTTTGGATTCTATCTCCATGCCCTCAAATAATGATTCTAACAAGAGCGCTCTTTCCTTGCAACCAAACTTAGATTCTAGTAAAATAGCGGTGCATACGCCCCTGTAGCTCAGTGGATAGAGCGGGTCGGTTCTAACGACAAGGTCGGGGGTTCGAATCCCTCCAGGGGTACCACCCTGGCAAAAGTGGGCCCGTAGTTCAGTGGCAGAACAGCGGTCTCTTAAGCCGCGTGTCGGAGGTTCGAATCCTCCCGGGCTCACCATTTAGCCTCGAAAGTGTATTTTCAACCGATCATTTATGAAGCGGTTTAACATGAAAAATCCAGGGTCGTTACAGCGTACTCAAGAGAGTAGCTATAACCCTGGATTCAGCACTTGCGGGTACCGTTGGCTAGGTGGTGACGGCGGTCAGGTCATGAATCCTTCTGTGAACGGTAGGTCGGATCTTGTTCCACAGTTCCTGAGATATCGCAATCACCATTTCGATCCCTTGAGGCTTTAACATTGATATGTTCTCCCAAAGCTGTTCAACGCTTTTCACGATGAACAGTTGTGAGGTGAGCCTTTGGACCACCACGACAACTCTGTCACCTTTGAAGGCGCTGTCGTAGCGGATGTGAAAGGTCTTCAGAGTATGATCGTCTTCATCTGTGAAGGTAACCCCATGAAGACCAGTTACACCCATCTCCTCGAGAAGCTTAAATGCCAACTCCATCTCTATATTTCCTCCTCCGAGGTGCCTTCTGAATTCGCACGATTTTGGCAGCCGTATTTGTCTGCTATTTTGAGTATAGCATTTTTAGTGTAAGATACAAAGAATGAAGCTTCCGGGCGTAGATAAAGCTATTGTTCCTGAGAAGAAATTAACAGAATACTTACTCTCTGAGACTCACGCAGTGGGAAGGTTTAAAGCAAGATTTTTCCGTAGTTTAGGTTTTAATGATAGTAATGTCGAACTTTTGCAGAAGGAAATTTTAAATTTGGCGAATTCCAACAATATAGAAGATATTGAACAATCTAATTACGGCACTAAGTATATTGTGGATGGATCTATCAAGACACCTATTGGCAAAGGTGTTAAAATTAAAACGGTGTGGATCATCGAGAAAGGAAAGTCCCAACCAATTTTTATTACAGCCTACCCTGCTTAATATGAAAGGAATTTTATGTTTAAAGAACTAGATACAGTAGTTTTAACTCACAACATTGATAAGTACGGCCTTGAAAGAGGTGACGTTGGTACTATTGTTCATACTTATGGTGACGGAAAAGCTTTCGAAATTGAGGTCGTAAGAGCTGATGGCAGCAGCGTTGCTGTGCTGACATTAGAACCTAAAGATGTACGTAACATAACAAAAGATGAAATTCTCAAGGTTAGAGAATTTGCTATCACTTAAACTCCTGCTTGAATTGGATAAACCTTAAAAACAGCACCCCAATCTTTGAATTCCTGAATTAATTGATCTATAATTTCGTTCGTCAGCGTAGAACCAAGGGTCACCAATTTTGAAATTATTCAATCGTAACTTTTTGGATTAGGTCGCCGACTCGGATTTTATCGACAATATCCATTCCTTCAATAACTTTGCCGAAGATAGTGTAGTTTTTTGGTAGAGGAACGGGGGAGAGCATTATGAAGAATTGGCTACCGTTTGTATTTGGACCAGAATTTGCCATCGCGAGGGTACCGCGCTCGTACTCTTTTGTAACCGGTTCATCCTCAAATTGGTACCCAGGTCCACCAGTACCGTCGCCGTTGGGGTCGCCGCCCTGAATAACAAATCTTTCTTCCCGGCGGTGAAAAGTAAGACCATCATAAAAACCTTCTTTTGAGAGGAAAATAAAATTACTAGTTGCTTTCGGAGCTTCGGAGCCAAGAAGTTCAATAATAATATCGCCTTTAGCGGTTTTTATTGATACGCGTCTATTTTTTAATTCGCTCTCTGGCAAAACACCAGGAAATTTAGCAAATCTTGGCTTACCCTTAGTAACAGCCGAAGGGGTTGCTTCTTTAGTTTCTGGTACTTTTTGTTCTTTATTTGCTCTTGAAAAAAGAATAAAGATAGCAGCGATAATAGCCGCTACTATTAACCAAAAAAGTAGTTTCATTATAAATTTATTTTACAAGAAAATTAGAAATAAAAAAAATACCAATATTTGCCTTTAGTCTATAAAAGGTACTAGAATAGCACCGCACATTAAAACTAGAACGGAAGGAGAGGAAAATGTTCGATAACCGTGAAGCGATCGCGGTTTACCGGGGCTGGGAAGCTCTGGAGAAAAGTTTACCGAAGGAAACCCGCGTAGAGGTAATTGATTTTGACCTAGTGCCCGAAATAGCCGACGTGGAAAGCTTTAATTCACGAGAGGAAGTCCTTTCGCGTGTTCTTCAGCTTCGAAGTAGCGTTGCGGTAGTCGATGAGATAACGGAATTCATCTGGGCCAAATTCAATGCATCCGCCTTCTATCTACAGATTCTTCTTAGCGGGGTTCTGCCTGAATTCTATGAGCATGTCCGCAACATGCTTGGAATAACACCGGAGCTAATCTCCGAGGAGACTATCGTGCAACAAAAGAAGAAGGTAATTGAGCTTCTTTCAAGCTTTGGGGTTCGGATGTCGAATGGAGAACTTGACAAGGTAAGCTTTGCAGCTTTTGATGATTCGATTAGGGTTTACAAGGAAGAAGCAGAGAAAGAAGCCAGAGAAAACGAAGCTAGACTACTACTGGCAGTTCGGAACCTTCTAGGCTTTAGTGATTTGCAGATACCACATAAGATAAGGCTTAGAAGAGTAAATAGGTTTTGGTTAGGGTGGTCCTCAGGCAAAAAAGGTGATTTCCTTCTTCAGTACAACTTCCATCCCAGGCACCGGTGGCGTAAGGGTGACATGGAGTATCTTACCATTCACGAAGTGTGTGGTCATTTTGTCCACGCTGCTAGCCTCGCCAAGGAAATCGAGAGACGGGATGAAGGACGGTTGGATCCCTTTATTGGAATCACTACCGTCCATGACCCACAGGGATTTATGGGTGAGGGAATTGCGGATGCCCTGACGTACTTTTTCCCTGAAGAAATCCCTCTCTCTAGATATGGAGTTTTATCACGCGAACAAAGGGTTTGGAGAGATTATCTAAACAATAACGGCCATATTTTAATCAATATGGGCTGGGATAAACAGGAATTGATGAAGTATCTTCTTGCCAACCCATTTACTTCGACACAAACAGCGGAACGGAATCTGCAGACCTGGCAAACCCATCCATTGTTTAGGGCTTACCAGTATGCCTATGGTATTGCCCTTAAGTACCACCAACGCTTCGCTGCAAAGATGAATCGGGAGCAGAAGGTTAGGTATCTTCATTACGCCTTTACCCGCTATGTAACACCAAGGCGATTAATTGAATATGCCGAGAGATTAATGGAAGGGTAACCACAATCTCCTCGGCGAAACCGATTCGAAAGAGTCGGTTTCTTTTTACCTAAAAAGAAAACACCTTAAACTCTAGGATTTTAAATTATGTAAAATTACGCTGTAGGGTAGGTAAGCGATGGTTTTTTCTCTCGAGAAAGTTTGGATTTTCTTGAAGATGGGATCTCTTCAAGAGCAACTGGCAAAACCTCATCGATATGTTCAACGAAAATAAATTTTAAATCTTTTTTAGTTTTAGCGTTAATTTCTTCTAAATCCCTTTTATTATTCTTAGGTAAGATAATAATGTTTAACCCGGCTCGGTGGGCCGCAAGCACTTTTTCTTTAACTCCACCGATTTCAAGAATTTTCCCCCGAAGGGTCATCTCTCCAGTCATGCTAACTTCCTTTCTTACCGGAACTTTCAAAATTGCACTTATTAAAGCGATAGCCATAGTTATTCCAGCACTAGGTCCATCTTTGGGTATTGCCCCGGAAGGGACGTGAATATGAATATCTTTATCTTTGTAGAAATTTTCGGCTATCCGAAGTTCAGGGGCTTCTGCACGAGTGTAGGATACAGCTGCTTGGGCACTTTCTTTCATTACGTCACCTAAATGTCCTGTTAAAATTAAATTTCCCTTACCAGGCATAAGAGTAGCTTCGACACTTAATACGTCTCCACCCGCCTCTGTCCAAGCAAGTCCAGTGGCAACCCCGATTTCATTTTTCTTTTCCACTACCCAAGAATGGAATTTTTCAGCGCCGAGGAACTTATTGACAATACCTTTGGTAATTTTTAGAGATTTAATTTTATTATCAGCTATTTTTCTAGCCACTTTACGGCAAATAGCGGCGAGTTCTCTTTCCAAACTTCGTACGCCGGCTTCTCGAGTGTAGTAGCGAATTATGTATTTTATCGTTTCGTCAGCAAATTGTATTTGTTTATTGGTCAGACCATGAGCTTGAAGTTGTTTTGGAATTAAAAATTCTTTTCCAATGTGAAATTTTTCTTCCTCAGTATAACCGGGAAACTCGATTACTTCCATTCGATCCCGAAGTGCCGGAGGAATTGTATCTAAAATATTGGCAGTGGTAATGAACATTACGTTAGATAAATCAAATGGAACCTCAAGATAATGATCGCTGAATCCACTGTTTTGTTCAGGATCTAAAGCTTCCAGTAAAGCGGCGCTAGGATCCCCTCTAAAATCAAACCCTAATTTATCAATCTCGTCCAACATAAATATTGGGTTATTAGTACCAGCGTCTTTGACTCCTTGAATAATTCTTCCCGGCAAAGCGCCGACGTAAGTGCGCCGGTGACCTCTTATTTCAGCTTCGTCGCGTATTCCACCTAAAGATACTTTGACGAATTTACGATTTAAAGATCTGGCAATAGATTTTCCGATCGAAGTTTTACCGACTCCTGGAGGACCAACAAAACAAATTATTGGTCCTTTTATTTTTCCAGTTAGTTTTTGTACCGCCAAATATTCAAGTATTCTTTCCTTAACTTTTTTCAAGCCATAATGATCTTCATTTAAAATTTTCTCCGCTTCGCTAATATTAATCTTTGATTCGCTTTTTTTACTCCAAGGCAGAGCCACTAACCAGTCTAAATAGGTGCGTAGGTAGGAAACTTCAGGAGAAAAAGGAGGCATTTTTTTAAGACGATCTAGCTCTTTAAGAGCTTTAGTTTGAACTTCGCCAGTCATCCCGGCCGCTTTGATTTGTTTTTCTAAATCAGCAAATTCTTCCTTTTCTTCTCTAATCCCAAGTTCTTTCTCGATAGTTTTTAGCTGTTCTCTCAAGAAAGCTTCTTTAGCGCCTTTTCCAATTTCTTCGACAGTTTTATCCTGTATTTGACGGGCCGCTCTTAGAATCGAGATCTCTCTTGTTAAATACTGATTAACCAATTCTACTCTCGCTCGATAATCAGGGGTTTCTAAAAGTTTTTGTTTTTCACTTGATTTAAGATCTAAATTAAAAATAATTAGATCTAGAGTTCTTAAAGGGTTAGAAGTATCAAAAATAGCGGGTAGGATCTCAATCGGAATTGCTTTGCCTAAGGAAATACAATATTTAAATTGTTCAATAACCGTTCTAGAGAGTTCCTCGAGTTCTGGAGTACTGATATATATTTCGGGTATCTCCTCGACTTTAACTTCAAAGAAATTTTCTCGGCTGCTAAATCCTAAAATCTTAGCTCTTGTTTCGCCTTCTACTAATATATTAATTACGCCATCTGGTAATCTTTGAACTTGAGTTATTTTTGAAATTGTGCCGATAGTGTAGAGGTCGTCTTCGAGAGGATCATCGACATCCTTATT
>Ga0209542_10016782_pt1 | contig 12091 bp, 11 predicted proteins | sample RifCSPhighO2_01_FD_184028 | JGI IMG/M metagenome (GOLD analysis project Ga0209542, IMG submission 184028) | Soil microbial communities from Rifle, Colorado - Rifle CSP2_plank highO2_0.1 (SPAdes) (version 2) | ecosystem: Environmental > Terrestrial > Deep subsurface > Rock core/Sediment ...
CTTCTCATTTTTCTGATTTTTCGCTCAAAATTGCTTCATTTCGCTTATTAATCTTATTAAGCAACAGGGCTAATTACTAAAAAATTATGTTAGAAAAACCAGCTATAGAAGGAGGGAAAAAAGTCAGAAAAAACGGGCAATTATCGCCGTTTCCCTATTCATTTGGAAATGAAGAAATTAATGAAGTAGTTGATACGTTAAAATCTAGTTTGATTACTACCGGCCCTAAAACCCGTAAATTTGAGGACATGGTCAGAAGTTATGTAGGTTCTAAACATACGGTAGCATTAAATTCTTGCACTGCTGGATTGCATTTATCTTTAATCGCAGCCGGCGTAGGCAGCGGTGATGAAGTCATTACAACTCCGTTTACTTTTGCGGCTACCGCAAATGTTATTGTTCATGTCGGCGCAAAACCTGTTTTTGTCGATGTCCAAAAAGATACTTTTAATATAGACCCGTTACTTATTGAAAAAGCAATCACAAAAAAAACTAAGGCGATCATTCCGGTCCACTACGGAGGCCATCCATGCGATATGGATGAAATTTTAAAAATAGCCAAAAAGCATCATCTTGTTGTTATTGAAGATGCGGCCCATGCCATAGGCGCTAACTATAAGGGTAAAAACATAGGTACTATAAGCGATTATACGGCATTTAGTTTTTATGCGACAAAAAATATCACTACTGCTGAAGGAGGAATGGTGTGTTTAAAAGACAAGGCAGCCGAAGAAAAGATAAAAATAATGAGTTTGCATGGTATGAATCGGGATGCATGGAAAAGATACGACAAGGGAGGGTATTGGTATTACGAGATTAAGTATCCCGGCTTTAAATATAATATGACAGACATCCAAGCCTCAATGGGAATACACCAAATTAAGAAACTAGACAAGTTTATTGGTAAAAGGGAAAAAGTTGCCCAATTTTATAATAAGTCATTTAAAGATCTGCCTGAAATTAAGGTTCCCATAGTCAAAAAATACGTAAAGCATGCTAGGCATTTATATTCAATAATGCTTGATGTGAGCAAGGTAAAGATAGATAGAGATCAATTCTTTAAAGCATTGGATGCAGAAAATATTGGTACGAGTGTTCATTTTATTCCTGTCCACTTGCATCCTTATTATAGGGATACATTTAATTTTCAGAGAGGAGACTATCCAAACGCTGAATATATTTTTGATAGGATTATTTCTTTGCCCATGAATCCTACGATGACAAAAAAGGATATGGAAGATGTGGTGAAAGCAGTAAGAAAAATTATTATCTACTATAGAAATTACTAGCGTAATTTATATAATTGGTTCACTCGGTCGGAATAGATAAAATGATTTTTATCTATTCCTCCCTCCCTGCCAATTATAGAAAATATAAATTTAATGGCTGTGGAATTTAAAATTGGAAAAACAAAAGTGGGAGGCAGTAATCCCTGTTTTATCGTTGCAGAAATTGGCATTAATTTTAACGGTAAATATGAAAATGCCATTAAATTGATAGATTCGGCTGCTGACGCTAGATGCAATGCGGTAAAATTCCAACTTTTTTTTGCTGAAAAGATGTATACCCCAAAAGCCGGTGATGATGCTTCCGGTGATGGGAGGAAAAAAAATATATACCAGATAGTAAAAGATGCGGAGTTGCCAAAAGAGTGGATTTTAAAACTTAAAAGTTATGCGAATAAAAAAGGTTTGGAATTTTTTTGTACGGTATGCGAAGAAGAGGGCGCGGATATTTTAAAAAAATATAAGATGCCCGCATTTAAATTTGCTTCATATGAAATTACCCATATTCCCTTGTTGCGCTATGTGGCAAGAATGCAAAAACCTATTATCTTTTCTTGCGGAGCGGCTGAAATAAAAGAAATAGCGGAAGCCCTGGAAGTTTTTAAGGAGGAAAAAAATGAAAATATAGCCTTATTGCATTGCATTGCCCACTACGGCGCTCCAGTAACTTCACTTAATTTAAAGGTAATTACCACCCTAAAAGCGGTTTTTCCCGATATTGTCATTGGATACTCTGATCATAGCAAGGATGCGGTTGTGGCTCCAAGGATAGCGGTGGCTCTGGGAGCAAAAATTATTGAAAAGCATATTACTTTAGACAAGGATATGCCGGGACCAGACCATTTTTTTGCGCTGGAAAGCGATGAGCTTGAGCTTATGGTAAAAACAATAAGGAATACCGAGCGTGATATGAAAAGGGGAATTACCATTGAAATTCCTAAAAAATTATTGGGAGTCTCTGAAAGGAAAGCTTACGCCAATGAAATAGGGTCAAGGAATTTTGCCCAAAGATGCGTCTTTGCTAAAAAAGATGTAAAAAGGGGTGAGAAATTTACAAAACAAAATATTATTGTTTTAAGGCCAGGCAATGAAAAAAGGGGCTTGCATCCGAAATATTATGAACTTTTATTGAAAGGATATCGAGCTATAAGGGATATTAAGGCAAATAAAAGCATAGTCTGGGATGATGTATTATCCCAATAATATGGAAAAAAAAGATTTGAAAATTAGTATTATTGTCCGCAGCTATAATTCGGCCAGATTGATAAAAAGAGCGCTTGATAGCGCCCTCAATCAGACTTTGGATAAGAAATATTATGAAATTTTGGTAATTGATGATGCCTCCCAAGACCAAACATTGGATATTCTTAATAATGACTATTTAGGAAAGATCCGCCTTATTCAACAAAAACATCTGGGGGCTAGAGCTGCTATCAAAGCGGGCATCCAAGAAAGTTGGGGAAAGTACATTGTATTTTTGGATTCAGATGACGAGTTGCTTCCTAAAGCATTAGAAAAGATGACAGATGTTTTCAATGATGCATCGGTTGATTTTGCTTATTTTGATTACCTTGAAAGAATTGGCGGTGAAACAAAAGAAGTTTCATTATCGGAAAATATCTTCAACAGTCTTTGGTGCACGATGGCGTTTAAAAAAGATTTATTCAGGGAAATTGGCATGCCTGACGACACTCTATTCTTTGGCGAATATGATTTTTTGATACGTCTTATCAATAACGGAAAAATAGGCGGACATATACCAGAGAGCTTATATATATACTATAGAAACGAAGGAAGCATGACTGCCAATAAAAAAAGAGTAGAAGAAGGCATTAAACAATTAAGAGAAAAATATGGAAATATTGCAGAAAAAATTAGGAAATATTAATGACGGAAAGAAACGAATTTTTTAAAAATATCAAAGTTATTGGGTTTGATTTTGATGATACGCTGGTAAATGAGCAATATTATATAACAACAAAATGGAAAGCCGTATTGAAAAGGTATTCTTCTCTTTCTTTAGATTTAGAAAAAACCTTTTTTAAAATATATCAAGAGAAAGGAAGCTCATATAAGTTCCACCTAGATGACACATTGCATACATTAAGAATTGACATTAAATATAGGGATAGAATTTTATCTGAATTCAAAGAGAATAAGGGTGAAGAAAGACTTTTGGCTGGTGTCATAGAATTTTTAAAGATGGTAAAATATAATGGTTTGAGAGTTGGGATTATTACTGATGGAAAAGAATCCAGGCAGAAAGAAAGGATAAAAAAAGCGAGAATATATGAAATAATGGATTTTATTTATTATGGTAATGGAAAAAAAGAAAAAAAACCAAACAAGAAAGCAATGAATAAAATATTTTCATCTTTTAAAATAAAACCAGAACAATTTCTTTACATTGGAAATGACTTTGAAATTGATATCAAGGGAATGCTAGAAATTGGAGCAAAGGCTTGCTGGGTTACCAGTGAGAAGTATCCTTTGGAGGCGAAAAATTTCATAAAAGTAAAAAAATTAAAAGAAGCACAAAATATATGGAAAAAGGAATTTTAATTATCGGCGGGGGAGAACTACAAATACCAGGATTGAAAAAAGCCAAAGAGCTTGGTTTTATCACCCATCTTTTGGATGGTTCCGAAAAATGCGCTGCAAAAGAGTATGCCGATTTTTTCTATGAAGTTGACATTAATGATATCAAGCGCTCTGCCCAAGTTGCCAGGAAATTAAAAGAAGAGGGAAACATTATTGCAGTATATACCCAAGGCCATGATGTGGCTTATACGGTGGCTTATGCCGCAAGAGAAGCTGGGTTGCCGGGCATAGAGCCGCAAGCGGCATTAAATTGCAAAAATAAAATTCTTGCCCGCCAAATACTTTCAAAAGCTGGAGTGGAAAACGTGAAATTTGCCACTGCAAAAACGGCTGAAGAAGCCACAATAGTGGCAGGAAAAATAGGTTTTCCATGTTATGTCAAGCCTTCTGATAGCTGGGCTTGCAAGGGGGTAACCAGGGTTTTGGATATTGAACAGGTCAGGAAAGCTTTTGAAGATGCTTTAAGTTACTGTAATTTTACAAAAGAAGTCTTAATAGAAGAAGAATTAGAGGGGCAAGAATATAGCGTGGACACGGTAATCTATAAAGGAAAATTATATCCCGCAGGTGTTTCAGATAGGATTTTTTTGCCAAAAGAAAAATATGCGGTGCACATTGGGTCTCGAACTCCATCCCTATTGCCGGAAAGCGTACAAAATTCCATGTATGAAGTAATGGACAAAGCCGCTCAAGCGCTTGGAGTAACGGATGGCGCCTTCAAGGGTGATTTGTTAGTGGATAAAGATGGGCAGGTGAGAATTTTAGAAGTTACCGCAAGAACTTCTGGCGGTTTTGATTCGCAATTAAGAAAGCCATTTAGTTTTGGCATAGATATTTTAAAGGCAACCATAGATATTGCCTGCGGCTTGCCCCTGGATCCACTTGATTTAGTGCCCAAGTGGGTAAAATGGTCTTCAACAATATCAGTACTGCATGACTCTGGAGTAATTATAGAGATTAAGGGCCAAGAAGAATTGAAAAAAATTAAGGGGGTGCGGGATGTGTACTTTAGGTCAAAAGTGGGAGACCTGGTAAAACCCTTAATACATTCAGCAGCAAGGACTAATCAAATCATAAGTTCGGCGGACACTCTTGAAGATTTGCTTTTAATTGAAGAAAACATTAGAAAAACACTTATTATTAAAACAAAAATTTCATGATAAAAACTGGCATCAATGGATTTGGCAGGTTCGGCCTGCATTTATTAAAATATTGGCTTGACCACAAAGATAAAGCCAATTTTGAAATCTCGTATATCAACGACGATTTTCTTTCAATAAAAGAGGTTTTGAATATTATCAATAGCGATTCTTATGTCGTCTTTAATAATTACAAAATCAGCCTAGCCGACAATCAATTGGTTATTGTTGGCAATGACGGCCTTGAGCAGAGAATTGAATATACCAATAAGCCTAAATTAGAAATACCATGGATAGGCAAGCCCGATATTTTCTTGGAATGCTCTGGTAAAAATACGTCTAAAAAAGATTGCGATATATATCTTATTGGCAATACAAAAAAGGTTCTTATTTCTGCTACTTCTTGGGATGCAAAAAACATCATTTTTGGATTTAACCATCAAGACCTTAATGAAAATGATAAAATTATTTCTTATGGATCTTGTACGGTTAATGCCTATGTGCCGCTTGCAAATTATCTTCATAAAAAATATGGCATCGTAGAAAGCGATGCTAATTTCATACATAACATTCCCAATTATAAGCTTAAAGACTTTAACACCTTGCATAGAAAATTTTGCACTCTCGAAAAATCTGGTCCCAACCTCCTTACATTTATCAATGAAAATAATTTTACGGTAAACTACACCGTTGTGCCTTATGACGGAGTCTCAATGCTGGATTTCCGCTTTAAACTAAAAAAAAACGTATCCTATCAAGAACTGATAGATGATCTGCAGTATGCTTTCTCTCAAGGAGAGCTTGCGTATCTTTATGATTTTCAAGAGTCCGATAAGGGACCGGAAGTTCATAAATTTACCACCTATTCCGCTGTTTTTATAAAACCCAATACCCGTACGATAAACGGTAATTTGTACCTGCATGGTTACTTTGATAATGAAAATTCGGTAAACAGGTATTTTGATTTAGCGAACTACGTAAGTACAGAAAAAATTATTAATCCCCTTCCAAAAAAATTTGATTAGCTAGGTAGTTTAAAATCATAAACCCCGTTAGAAGTTTAGATAAGACGTCCAACGTCCGAATTCGGACGTTGGACGTCCGGCACGTCCGGCAACTTTAGCGGGTAAACGAGAAAATAATAATAATTAACAAGAGCAAGCAAAACCCGCAGACGTCCAACGTCTGAAACGTAGATGTTGGACGTCTGTAGTTGTGCCCAGACTTCTAACGGGGTGAAAATATTTATTGATTCAGCTGATATAGAAGAAATTAAAAAGTACCTTGATGCGGGCCTTTGCGACGGGGTAACCACCAATCCCACCACGTTTTTTAAACTTGGCATTAGAGGTGAAGATATTAAAAAAAAGGCGCTGGAAATTGCCCGATTGATTAATCCTCGGCCCTTGAGCGTGGAGGTGACAAGTGAAAATCCGAAAGAAATATACCGGCAGGCTAAAGAATTTTCCACGTGGGCTTTGAATATTGCGGTAAAAGTGACCATTACTGACAGTCGGGGGAATTCTTTGCTTTCAGTCATTAATCGTTTAATCAGAGAAGGAATTATGGTAAATGTCACAGCCGTAATGACGTTCAACCAATCCATCCTGGCAGCAAAAGCAATACACGAAGGGGCAAAATCTTCAGATGCAAAAAAACCTCATTTTGTCAGCATTTTTCTGGGCAGGATTGCCGAAGAATATGGCATTGAAACCTCTTTTAATGTGGTAAAAAACTTCCGAGGCTGGCTGGATTTGTATAAGTTTGACGATGTTGAAATACTGGCCGCTTCCATAAGAACCCCGGAAAATATTGAGTATTGGGGAAGAGCGGGGGCCCATGTAATGACCATTCCCCCCGAAGCTATTTCAAAATCGCTTTTGTCGGCAAGGACAAAAGAAACAGTCGCCCAGTTTATTAAAGACGCTAAAGAATGAAATATTGCAAAGAATGTGTACAACCAGACACGCGGCCGGGCATAACATTTAACAGTAAAGGAGTTTGTTTGGCCTGCAATTTTGCCCGCAAGCATGAAATGGTTGACTGGTCCTCGCGTCGAAAAGAACTGGAAGAAATAGCCGAGTTCGGGAAAAAAAATAATGTTTCAGGATATGATTGCATTATCGGGGTGAGTGGCGGGAAAGATAGCACCCGCCAGTCAATATTTGTCAGAGATGAATTAGGGTTAAATCCATTGCTTGTTTCATGCCAATATCCGCCGGAACAGATGGCTGAAAGGGGAGCCCGCAATATATCCAATCTTATTTCACTGGGCTTTGACTGCATAACCGTAGCTCCCGACCCCAAGGCATGGAAAGAATTAATGCTGCAAGGTTTTCTTAAATACGGCAATTGGTGCAAGTCAACGGAGATGGCTCTTTACGCATCAGCCCCAAAAGTAGCTATTGCCTATCATATCCCCCTTATTTTCCTTGGTGAAAATCCTGCCATTGCCATGGGGGATACGGGGGTTGGGTCGTTTACAGGTGACGCCAATAGGATGAAATACTACCATACTCTGCAAGGGGGAGATCCCAGAAAAAATAATTTAGTCACAGGTCAAGTTGACCAAGACCTTATTTTATATACCTATCCTTCTGACGAAGAAATTGAATGGGGAAAATTGAGAATTGTTTACTTGGGGTACTATATAAAAGACTTCACCAGGTTCAAGAATGCCGAATTTGCAGTGGAGCGCGGTTTGAAGGTGCGAAGCGATTCCCCTGAAGATATAGGGGATATTTACGGGCATGGGGCATTAGATGAAGACTATGTCGTGGTAAACCAAATGTTAAAATATTTAAAATTCGGTTTCGGCCAAGTTACCGACCAAACTGCAGAAGCAGTCAGGTTGAACATAATGACAAGGGAAGAAGCGATTGCATTTGTGAAAAAATATGACGGCAAGTGCGCTGACAGATTTGTTAAAAGATTCTGCAAATATCTTGGGATCAGCGAAAAGAAGTTTTGGAAAGTTGCCGAATCGTACCGTAATAAAAATATCTGGGAAAAAGATAAAAATGGAAGATTTACATTAAAGGTAGAGTTAAAATGAATACAAAGATTCTTATTATTGATTACAAGGTTGGAAACCACCAGTCGGTGGAAAATGCCCTACATGTTTTAGGATATGATTTCTTGGTTTCTGATAAAAAAGAAGATATTCAACATGCAAAAGTCCTTATATTGCCGGGCGTGGGAGCATTCGGCGAGGCGATGAATAACCTTAAAAAATTAGGAATTTTAGAATTGCTTTCAAACGAAATTTTAAAAAATAAAAAACCGATTTTGGGGATTTGCTTGGGTATGCAGATCATGGCTGAATATTCAGAGGAAAACGGTTATCATAAAGGGCTTGGCTGGATTAACGGTGGTTTTATTAAGCTAGAAACCAAAAATAACTTAAGGGTGCCCCATGTAGGATGGAATGCCGTAAAAATAATAAAAAAAGAACCGCTTTTTTCAAAATTAGCAAATGGCTCTAATTTTTATTTTGACCACAGCTATCATTTTAAAGGAAAAAGAGAAAATATATCAGCTTTCTGTGATTATGGCGGCAATGTGGTTGCGTCTTTCCAAAAGGAAAATATTTTTGGAGTCCAATTTCATCCAGAAAAAAGCCAAAATAACGGTCTAAAACTATTCAGATCATTCTTTAATTATTTACATATTTACCCCGTTAAATAATTTTGGCTAAAAGCCAAAATTAAAATCTTCAATCGCATTAAATAATTTTGCGTAGCAAAATTAGCTTCACCCTGTTAAATAATTTCGGCAAAGCCGAAATTAAAATCCAAAGGATTTTATTTAACTGGGCAGGAGGCTATTTAATCTGGTAAAGATTTTATTTAACTGGGTGAACCCCGTTAAAAAACATGCTTAAAAAGAGAATTGTAGCCACATTAATTGTTAAAAACGGCATGGTAGTGCAGAGTATCGGATTTAAAAAATACCTGCCTGTTGGGGATCCCTGCGTTTCGGTTGAATTTTTAAGCAAATGGGGAATAGATGAAATTATTGTGCTTGATATTGACGCTTCTTTACAAAACAAAAAGCCGAATTTAAATTTGATTACTGAAATTTCAAAAAGAATTTTTGTTCCCCTTACCGTTGGGGGTGGCATAAAGACTTTAGAAGACATGCGAAAGCTTATTCGCTGCGGGGCTGACAAAATTTCAATCAACAAAACGGCTTTAGAAAATCCAGAGATCATTAAAAAAGCAGCTGGAATCTTTGGCAACCAATGCATAGTAGTTTCCATTGATGTGAAGAAAAACCAAAGAGGAACATACGAAATTTTCTCAGACTCTGGAAAGATTGCCACCGGATTAGACCCTGTGTCTTTTGCAGAAAAAGTTGAGCAATTAGGAGCCGGAGAAATATTGCTTAATTCAATTGACAGGGACGGTTTACAATTAGGATATGATGTAAAGCTGGTAAAAATGGTATCGGGTGCTGTGAAAATTCCAGTAATAGCTTGTGGAGGAGTTGGAATGCCTGAACATTTTTTGGAAGGATTCACAAAGGGCAGCGCCTCTGCCTGCGCATCCGGAAATTTTTTCCATTTTACAGAACATAGTCCGATCATTGTTAAATCGTATTTGCTTAATAGGGGAGCTGATGTCAGGCTGGATACCTATGCGGACTATAAAGATATTAATTTTGACAAAGAAAAAGACAGGATCATAAAAAGGTCGGAAAATTATTTAGATAAACTTAGGTTTGAATACTTGCCGGAAGAAGTAATTTAGTTATTACATTTATTGTTTAATAGGTATTAAGTAAAGCTATGGAATACTGTATAAGATGTTTATATCCCGAAAATCATCCCCTTGGAATAGTCTTTGATAAAGATGGTGTTTGTAGCGGATGTCGTATCCATGAGGAAAAAGACATGATTGATTGGAAATCTCGGGGCAATAAATTAAAAAAAATATTGGAAAGCTTTAAGAATAAAGACGGGAAAAATTATGACTGCATTATTCCCGTGAGCGGAGCCCGGGATTCTTATTTTATCGTGCATACCATTAAAAACGTGTATGGAATGCACCCCTTGCTTGTTACCTATAATAAGCAATATAATACTAAGTTGGGAATCCGGAATTTAGCTTATTTAAAAACGCTTTTTGGCTGCGATTTATTAACCTTAACGGTTTCACCAGCAACTGCTCAAAAAATAACCAGAGCCACGGTTAAAAATTTAGCAAGCATATATTGGCATTGCATTGCCGGCCAAACCGTTTTTCCGGTTCAAATTGCTGTACGATTCAAAATTCCCCTTATTATTTGGGGAGCTCATCAGGGAATAGACCAAGTTGGGCAGTTTAGCCATCTTGACGAGGTTGAAATGACAAGAAAATACCGCAAGGATCATGATGTGATGGCCTGGGAAGCTGAAGATTTGATTGGGAAGGAAGGCATCACTCATTCAGACATCACACCATATAAATATCCCCATGACAAAGAACTAGAAAGGGTGGGAGTGAGGGGTATTTATCTTAATAACTACATAAGGTGGGATTCTAAAAAACAGCACGAGCTCATGATAAAGCTTTACGGCTATAAGACATCTTTACAAAGAAGAACTTTTGATACATACCATGATGTAGATTGCTTTAATTATTCTGACTTGCATGATTACATTAAATTTTTAAAATGGGGCTATGGAAAAGTTACAGACCATGCCTGTCGGGAGATTCGCTTGAAAAGATTAACCCGTAAGGAGGGGATTAACTTGGTGAAAAAGTACCAATTTTTAGAACCAGATAAGAAGCATGTTGCTTTATTCTTAGATTGGCTGGGCATGCCGGAGGAAAAGTTCTGGCATTATATTAATCAAAAAAGAGAAGCTAGAATTTGGGGGAAAACCCAACATCAAGAATGGAAACTTTTAGATTCAGTGGTAAACCACGGAAATGATGATGGAGTTGATTCTGTGCGTCTTAAGAAAAAAGGGGGTTGCCAATTTACGATGAATACTAAAAATGGAGTTACAGAAAAAGAAGACAAATATGTATTAATAGGTCGGGGTTGGGTAGACAAATATTAAAATTACTAAAAAAAGATGGAAAAACTTGCAATTTTTGGCGGAAAGCCAATGTTAAATAAAAAACTTAAAAACTATAACTCTTTGGGCAAAGAGGAAGAGAAGGCAGTCTTGAAGGTGATGAAGAGCAGGATTATCTCTGATTTTTTAGGCAGGGCGGGTGAAAACTTTTTGGGTGGAAAATATGTCAAAGAATTGGAAAAAAAGTTCTGCAACTATTTTGGAATTAAGTATGCGGTTTCCTTTAATTCCGCTTCAACTGCCCTACAGGCGGCTGTAGGAGCCTTAGGTATTGGGCCGGGCGATGAAGTAATTACATCTCCTTTTACCATGTCAGCCACAGCCTCAGCCATTCTTTTTAACAATGCCCTGCCGGTATTTTGCGACATCAGCAAGAATAATTTTTGCATTGACCCAGAAAAAATTGAAAAATTAATCAATAAAAAAACCAAAGCAATGTTAGTAGTTAATTTATTTGGCTCTACAGCTGACTACGGAGCGATGTTAAAAATAGCAAAAAAGCATAATTTAAAAATCATTGAAGATAATGCCCAGTCAGCGGGGGCTGCTTATGGTGGCAAGTTTGCAGGCACTATTGGGGATATAGGGATTTTCAGCTTTAATGTGCATAAAGTAATACAATCTGGAGAGGGCGGAATGCTGGTTACCAACAATAAAAAATATGCATTCCGCGCCCAGCTTATTAGGAACCATGGCGAAGCGGTATTGAACGACTTAAAGAGTAAAAATATTTATGAGTCCATATTAGGCAATAATTTTCGCATGACAGAATTGCAGGCAGCCATTGTTATCCAGCAGCTTAAAAAGCTTAAAACATTAAACAAAGAAAGAATACTATTGGCTCAATATTTAACACAAAAATTAAAACAATTCCCTTGGTTGATTTGCCCGCAAATTGACAAAAAAAATACCCATATTTATTATACTTTTCCAATCAGATTTTTATCGGAAAAAATTGGAATAACAAGGGAAACCTTTGCTTTGACAATGGAATCGGA
>Ga0209542_10016783_pt1 | contig 12091 bp, 11 predicted proteins | sample RifCSPhighO2_01_FD_184028 | JGI IMG/M metagenome (GOLD analysis project Ga0209542, IMG submission 184028) | Soil microbial communities from Rifle, Colorado - Rifle CSP2_plank highO2_0.1 (SPAdes) (version 2) | ecosystem: Environmental > Terrestrial > Deep subsurface > Rock core/Sediment ...
GGCGAGCCGACCGCACTCCAAAGGCGGCGACTCATTGCGTAGGAGTGTTCCCGGAATCCTGCCTCTATCGGCTCGGCATCAAGGGCGGAGCGCGAGTCGAGTGAGACCTTGGCAAGATTTTCAAGTGAGCGAACGCCCGGTACGGCTCCCTCTTTGCCGGGAGTGCATATTACGCCAATCATGACAGGCGGCGGCGACTGGCGTTTCAGATAGCGCGAGAGCCCGATCGCCGTACCACCGGTTCCAAGACCAACACACATCACGGTAAGCTTCCCGGCAAAAGATTGCCAAATGCCGGGCGCGAGCCATTTCTCGTATGCTCGCCAGTTTGCGTCGTTGCTGTACTGATCGGGGTTGAACCATCCGGGCTCTTGCCCTGCGCTTCGCGCCCGCTCAATAGTAGTTGGCTCATCGGTTTTTTCAGTGAACTTCTCCACTCGCACCCCCCGAAATTCCAGAGGGGCAATTTTTCCGTACGGGTCGTCCATCTTCATATAAGCGACGACATTTGGAATACCGAATGCATCGGCGACCATTTTGAGACCGATGCCGGTATTCCCTGAAGTCGCCTCCACGATGGTGTGGACGCCCTCGAGCCGACCGCTCTCCTCTGCCTCAAGAAGCATATTGAGTGCCGGCAGAAGTTTGACGTTGAGGAGTGGCGTTTGACACCCGATGACAGCGTAGATGCGCACCCGCTCCTTAGCGTAAAGATTGATGGGTTGGGGAACTTCAACGATCGGGAAGGTCATTTTGGTTGGGTCGAGGAAACGCCGAAGCGCACCACGACCGGCGAAAAGAGATTCGCTCATGGTGGTGCCTTTCTGTGTTGGGATGTTGCGAAGTCGTTTTTATCCGAAGAAATAGTAGCACAAGAGCAACCATGAAAAAAGTAAAAGAGAGAGCCCGGCAAGAAAGTGCCGGGCCCCGGAAAGAAACACGATTATTTTGAGGGCCAGTGCCGCGGCGTGGGCGCCATTGGTGTCGTAAGCTCGATCGCATGGCGCAGGAGTCGGTATGCCTCCTCCTTATCCCCATGCACATAGGCGGTGCGAGCCGCCTGGTTCGATTGGACGGCGGCCTGGTAGCAGAGCGCTTGGCTCTCTGGCCTAGCGAAGAAAACGACGGCGACGCAGGCGGCACCAATGAGTGCCAGCACCGAAACCGTCATGATGTTTATCGCCCCGGTGAGACCGAGAACGCCGGCGAAACCGGGAATGAAGAACATCGCCAAATAGAGGACCACGTAGACCATCGTCCACCCGCGGTACCCGCCGCGCTGAACATGCATGTTCCGGCGGATCTCGAGAGCGATAGGCTCGTTCTTGGTGGCCTCATGAGGCCACACAGGATCGAGTGGGACACTTGAACTCGGATTTGCCATGATTGACCTCCTTCATTGCTAGTGGCAATAGTACCACTCTGCAAACATTATACCAAGTATTATGAGAAATGCAATGGTGATGCCGTTCCTTGCGCTGGTACTATTTTCCCTAACATCATCTGTACCTCTGCATCAAGGGCTCTGGTATCCGTCGGAGGGTGTTTCTTGGCATCCTCCCACATTTTCGTGAGTGTGCTCTTTGCCTCCGTATACGCTGCCGCCCATACATAGGTTGAATTTGATAGCTGATCGGCCTTCCATTCAAGGTCATAGTTTCCTCCGTGTGCGGCAAGATAGTTCATCTGAACTTCAATTGCCCGCAGTTCGGCTGAGAACCGGAATTGTCGTGACAACAAATATCTGAGGTACCATTTCAAACTGCCATACTCATAAAGTTCAAGGAGATGGGTTCTCTCATGTAGAAGCACCGATTTAGAAAAAAGGTCTGGATTCGGTGAAGTGAGTTTGTTATACAATTCTCGCGGTAGGTAGATGGTTGAAAAGAACGTGAGTGCAAGAGATGTATTTGATGCTGGAATATAGTGCCAGTAGTTCGGGAAGGGCCTGATTTGATATTTTACCGGCAGAGTCACTTTTCTTTGATTTTAATTGCTGAATGTTTTTTCACCTCCGTCACCTTATTTTTTTCATCCACGAACACCACAACCGGGTTCAGGTTTTTTAATTCCGATTGGTCAATGTAAGCTTCAGCAATGACGATAATTTTATCTCCCGGTTGGAAATGTCGCGCCGGAGGACCATTTAAGCAAATGTCGCCCCCTCCGCGCTTCCCCGCCATCACATACGTCTGCCAAAAAACGCCATTGGAGACATTCGTGATATTGACCATTTGAAAGGGCTGGATGCCGCTTTTATCAAGAAGTTCTTCATCAATCGTGATGGAGCCGACATAATTAAGGTCAGCCTCCGTCACGGTGGCGCGATGGATTTTAGCCATGCAAACGCGTATCAGCATGAGAGTACTCTAGCGGTATTAGCCAAAAGAGTCAAAAGAAAATACAATAGTTCAATTGCTTCATGATTACCGATTTCATCAGCACACTCCTCAACTCTTCCCTGCTCTATCCGCTTCTTATTCCCCTTGCGATAATCATCGGCACTTTTATCCTTGAGGATGTGACGACCGTGCTCGTCGGGATACTGGCGGCGGAAGGAGGCGTCGGCATGGTAGTCGCCATTTTCTCACTCTACGCGGGAATAATACTTGGCGATTTTTGGCTCTACGGGATGGGGCACATGGCACGGAAACACCCGTGGGCAAAACGCTTTGTCAAACACGAAAAACTTGAGCCGTTTAAAACATGGTTGGAAGACCGTTTGATGTTTGCGATTTTCACAAGCCGATTTGTGCCGGGCATGCGACTCCCGACCTATACCGCAACCGGATTTTTTGCGATGCCTTTCAAGCCGTTCGCAACGGCCGTCGTCGGCGCTACTTGTATTTGGACTACTGCCTTCTTTGGCGTCGCCTATCTCTTCGGCGCCGCTGCTGAAGAAATACTTGGTCCGTGGAAGTGGCCCGTAGGTATTGCACTTGCGTTTGGCATGTTTTTCTTCGGCACTAAACGGGTCGATAAAATTCTTGGCGGTAAGTGAAATTACTGCTAGGCTTCAGTAATGAACGCCGTGCCTACTCAAAACAAAACAATCTTGCCTCACGAAGGAATGCCACCCTTGGATATGGAGGGACGCGCTCTCTCTTTGTTTGAAGATGTCCGCGGGGGCCTTTTTTATATTCCGGTCGGCCTCTACTGGCTTTGGCTTTCAATAAAATACCGGAGCCTCACGCTCCCCACCCTTTCAAATCCAACCATCACTGCCGGAGGGCTCTGTGGCGAAACGAAAACCGAGATTCTTGAGCTTCTCGGGCCCACCGGAAAAAAAGCACTCGCACCGTTTGTATCCATTACCGTACTTTCCCGCGAACAAGCGCTCACTGAAGGACTCGGGAAAATGGAGAAAGCGGGAATAGATTTCCCTGTAGTGGTAAAACCGAATCGAGGACGGCGTGGCAGTGGCGTACGATTGGTTAGAACTATTGATGAGCTGAAACAATATCTTCAGGAATTTCCGATAGGACTTGAGCTCATTTTTCAAACCTATGTCCCCCATGAGGGCGAGGCGGGAATTTTTTACATGCGCCGGCCGGGAAAGAAAAGCGGCAGAATCGTTTCTTTGACACTTAAATATTTTCCTTTTGTCACGGGAGATGGCCGCAGAACCCTGCGTGAACTTATCCAGAAAGATAAACGCGCCGGACGCCTTCCCCACCTCTATCTTCCCCGCCACACTGACATGTTGGAAAAAATAATTCCTGCGGGCGAACCATTCCGATTGGTTTTCGTCGGCAACCATTGCAAGGGAGCCATTTTCCGCGATGGACGCCCCTATGTCACCCCTGCGATGGAAGAGCATTTCGACGCAATCGTGCGTGAAATGCCTGATTTTAATTATGGCCGCTTTGATGTGCGTTTTAGTTCCCTAGAGAACTTGCAACGAGGTGAAGGATTTAAGATCATCGAATTAAATGGCGCCGGAAGCGAAGCAACCCATATTTGGGACCGCAAAACAACCTTGTTTGAAGCCTACCGTGGACTGTTTGATCAGATACGCTGGGCATTTGAGATCGGCGCTGAATATCGCAAACGAAACTACCGCGCCCTGCCTTGGCTAAAAGTGCTCTCTTTGTATTGGAAAGAACGCTCGCTTCTTAGCCTCTATCCGGCGGATACGATGTAGGTCTTCCAAAAAGTATTTCTTTGTGGCAAGGTTGCGGCAGGAGGCATCTGACCGGAGGAAAAGCCATGCCACAGACAATGCCGCGTGACCCTGATGCGGTTGCGGCGCACGAGAGGAATCAGCAGGAGCTCATTGAAAAAATTTTCGAGGGGCTCGAACGCCTCACCAAGGAAGGAAGTCCAGAGCGCATTTCCACATTCCACAATGTCGCCCGCTTTATCTTCGAAAAATTCGGCGACAGCGATGCGGATGACCGGCCAAAAAACTTCGTGTACTGGGTCTACAATGATCAGGTATTGCGGCCAATCGAAGCGTTCACCGAGAAACCCTATGAGCGGGAATGCCTGCTTGGCAGAGTGCTTCAGAAGCTCGTCGGCCTTATTGTTAAGCAACTTGAGCACTCCTACAGCGACTACGAACTCGGCGTCGCTCGTCCGACCGTACACGCACTATGGAACGGACTGCCACTGTGCTTCTTCACGCGGAAAATTCCCCGCGATTGGCGCGCAAACCATCGGCACTCGCTAAACCTCGAGGACATCACTTGCCCGGCGTGTAAAGCACGAGCGATAGTGCAGAAAAAGAAGTCGGAAAGACCTTAGCCCTTCGCCCGATCGAAACTCGCCCGGTTTCGATCGGGCGTTTTCGTTTTTTGAATCTGCCGTTATACTGCCTGTATGAGTATTTTTGACGCAGCAATCCTCGGCATCGTTGAGGGTATTACCGAATTTCTGCCTATTTCCTCAACCGGACATTTAATCCTGACGAGTGAGCTTCTGCATATTACGCAGAGCGAGTATCTAAAAAGTTTTGAGATTGCTATTCAGCTCGGAGCGATTCTTTCAGTTATTGTCCTATACTTCAAAAAATTCTTACAAATTGAACTGCTAAAAAAACTATTCGTCGCGTTCCTGCCAACCGCGGTTATTGGCCTTCTCTTATACAAGGTCCTTAAAACCTATCTGCTTGGAAATGACATCGTGGTGCTCACTTCTCTTTTCCTCGGTGGTATCGCTCTTATTGGATTTGAACTCTTGCATCGGAAACCCCTTGAAGCTACCGCCGACCTAGAGAACATTTCATATCGCCAATCATTTTTGATTGGACTGTGCCAGTCAGTTGCTATTATTCCCGGGGTCTCGCGCTCCGCGGCAACGATTATCGGAGGGCTTTTCCTCGGATTAGAACGGAAAACAATTGTTGAATTTTCCTTTCTCCTTGCGGTGCCTACCATGCTTGCCGCAACCGGACTGGACCTCATAAAGAATGCCGGCTCTTTTTCCGCAAGTGAATTCGGCACCCTCGCCGTAGGATTTGTTGTTTCTTTCATCGTAGCACTCGGAAGTATCGCCTTCCTGCTCCGTTTTATACAAAAAAATACCTTCATTCCGTTTGGCATCTACAGGATTGTTGCCGCACTCCTCTTTTTCTTCTTTGTAATGCAATGAGAAAAGCATTTAAAAAATTCAAAGATTGGTATGAGGAGCACGAGCGTCTTGCGCGAGCCGGCGCTTTTATGCTCGGCTTTATCTTTGACAATCTGACGCTTACCCGCGTTGATCTTGTCTTCGGAAATGTCATGCTCACGAGCTACCTGCTCCTCGCCGCGGGAGGCATTATCGTGCTCTACGCTCACGCCGGCGGAAAAATTCGCCGTCAGTTCAACGAGCACTTCGGCGCATGGATAGAGCTTATTATCTCCTTCTCCTTCGGTTCTCTCTTCAGCGGCTATGTGGTCTTTTACGCCAAAAGCGCTTCCTTCATTGACAGTTGGCCGTTCCTTTTGATGCTTACCGTATTATTCGTGGGCAATGAGCTTTTTAGAAAATACTATCAATTCTTGGTCTTCCAGCTCTCTATTTTCTTTGTCACGCTTTTCTCCTATCTTATTTTTTCCATTCCGGTATTACTCAAAGAAATTGGAGCAACTGTTTTTCTTTTGAGCGGTGTACTGTCCCTGCTCTTTTTTATCGGCCTCGTCGCGATTCTTTGGAAGGTGGAGCCCGAGCGCATACGCAAAGCCTATCGAAATTTGTTTGTTTCTATCGGTGCGATCTATCTGCTATTCAATCTTGCCTACTTCACGAATATTATTCCTCCCATTCCGCTGTCACTGCGAGAAATCGGGGTCTATCACCGCGTGCTTGCAGGTCAAAATGGCTACACGCTTACTTTTGAACCTGCTCCTTGGTATTTGCGATTTTTTGGGCGCACCAATGAAGTGTTCCATTTCAAAGCGGGTGAACCGGTCTATGTCTTTAGCGCTGTCTTTGCGCCGACAAAACTCACCACGACAGTGTATCACGAATGGTCATATTTTGATCCGACGACTGAAGCATGGGTCAAAAAAGCGCGAGTTTCCTTCCCCATCGTGGGTGGGCGAGACGGCGGCTATCGAGGTTACTCGCTCAAAGAAAGTCTTGTTCCGGGAAAATGGCGGGTTGAAGTGCAAACGGAGCGAGGACAACTTATCGGAAGAATTACCTTTACCGCAGTCGCCGCAACAACTGCACCGGTGATAAAAACTATTTCGCAGTAAAAAACCGTTAGTTAAAATCTCAACTTGGAAGCTAAGCTTCCAAGTTGCCTTGGATGAGCTTTTAAATTGCGCGTTTCCGGTCAAGAAGCCCGAGCTCTTCTTCCATTTCAACACCCGCTTCCTCAAAAGCGGGACGATGTCCTTTCCGAAGCGGAATGACCGGAAGAAAAAGCACTAGAATGAAAGCGGTGAGCATGACGAAAAGAGAAATAAAATAGGCGTGGGTCAGCGACTCACTGAAAGCTATCTTCAAGGCACCCAAAAAATGGTCGAGGGCGCCAAGAGCGTTGACTGAAACGGCGTTGGGGAGATGCATAAGCATATCTCTTATTTCCGCCTGTCCCGCCGGTGTCAAAAATGCCTGAATGCTGTTGCTGTCAATCGCGAGAACACCGCTCTGCGCTCCAATAAATTGTGAGAAAGGTTCGTTTGCAAGTGCCGGGAGACGCGTTGCAAGGCCGCTATTCAAAATCGCGCCCATGAAGGCGGCGCCCACAGCGCCGCCTATTGAACGAAATAGCTGCACCGAAGCGGTTACCACCCCGAGGCGTTCGTGGCCGAAAGCACTTTGAACCACGAGCGTAAAAATGGGAAAGGTCACCCCAAGTCCGATGCCGGTGACTATCATATTGAATATCATGCGACCATGCGTCGTTTCCACGCTCATTTGTGAGAGAAGAAAAATACCCACCACAATGAATGAAACGCCTATAACGGCAAGTGTTTTATATTTTCCGGTGCGCGAAATGAGTTGGCCGCAGAGCGCGCTTGCCACCACCATACCGAGCACCATCGGAGTAAGCACGAGTCCGGCGCTCGTTGCTGAAGAACCGATAACGCCTTGTGCAAAGAGCGGCAGATAAAGAATTGTACCGAACATGCCGATGGCGGTCAGAAAAACGCAGGCAACAGAAATTGAAAAAATACGATTTTGAAAAAGCGCGGGCGGCAATATCGGGTCTTCCGCTTTCTTTTCAATGCTCACAAAAAGGGTGAGCAGTGCGGCAAAAAGCATGCCGAGCCCAAGGATTGGAAGCGAAATCCATGGGTACGAACTGCCGCCCCATACGAGCATGAGGAGGAGTGCGATAAGTGCGAGGGTAAGAACGGCCGCACCGCGGTAATCGAGTTTCATTTTTTTCCGCGCATGCGTGATTTTCGGAAGCGTGAGCGCAATGACCGCGAGCGCAAGAATACCGAGCGGAATATTGATATAAAAGATTGCCCGCCAGCTGAATTCATCGGTGAGGTAACCCCCCGTCAAAGGTCCGATAATGCTCGCAAGACCCCAGACGCTCCCGATAAGCCCCTGCCACTTGCCGCGCTCCGCGGGCGGAAAAAGATCGCCGATGATGGCAAAAGCATTCACCATGATGGCTCCCGCCCCGATGCCTTGGATGGCGCGATAGATAATAAGCGCAAGCATTGAATGCGCGGTACCGGAAAGCGCCGAGCCTATGAGAAAAATAACAACCCCTGCAAGAACGAAAGGGCGACGGCCGTAAATATCGGAGAGTTTGCCGTAGAGCGGCACCGTTGCGGTTGAAGCAAGCATGTAGGCGCTGAACACCCAGCTTAAATGCGAGAGTCCGTTCAATTCGCGGACGATTTCCGGAAGCGCGGTTGAAACGATAGTTTGGTCAAGCGCGGCGAGAAGCATTGCGAGCATAATGCCGCCCATCGTCGCCAATCGTTTCTGATGCATCGGGCTATTCTCTCACACCTCAAACACTAAATGAAGCGGGGCTTTTGTTTTTATCTATGGAACTATTCGTACGCCTGCCTGCCGGCAGGCAGGAATTAGACTAGAGATTCTGCTACGAAAAGGTTAGTCCTTACTCCTTTGATACTCGGTGATATCAGAGACTTTGTGCACGAAAGAGTCCGCGTTGCGCAGATGCTTGAGGGCGGATTTCGGAAGAAGCGGATGATGCCTTGTGTTTTCAATGTCCTCCACGATATCAAATAATTCTTTTTCGCCGGATATCCATTTTTCTGGCTGGTAGCGCAAGAGCGAAAAGGAAGCGAAACTGCGCAAGCTCTTTTTTCCTCTCTTGTTGAAATATTCATGAAAATAGGAAAGGGCGAGTTCGCGGAGCGTCCTATACACCGGATCGCGATAGCGAAGCACCATATGATTAGTCTTGCTGACTGCCCCCCATAAACCGCCCTGCTTGAAAGGCGCAACCAAATGGTCCTCATCTTGATGCGTTTTAAAATCCAAAAGAAGCGGCCGTTGCCCTTGCATCCAAAGCGCGCAAGCCGCCACAAGCGCCCCCTCAAAACAATGCGCTTTCTTCGTCCTCAACACCCGGGCAACTGACATGTAGGTCTCCCCCCTTTCTTCAAAATTGATAGGCATCCTATCTAAAAAATCCTGTATTTTTGGGGGGGTGTTCAGTTTCTTAAGCAATTGAAATTCTTTGTCCGACAATCCGGCATCTCTAGGAAATGGGCGCATTACTTTTCGCATAGGGACTTGTTTAGGATACTATCATGCGCGGTAAACTCAGCACTTTTTACATCTCCCCTAGGTGCAGGATTTTTGTATTATCTTTTGAGACACGGGCTACTCAATTAAACTTGGCTTTTGCTGATCATGTGCGTAGCGATGTTCTCAAATGTTCCCCCAACCTTTTTTCCCGGATTTAAGATATTCAACGGGTCAAAGATTTTTTTTGTCTCGGCGAAAAGTTCCACCATTCGCTCTCCAAACATAAGCGGTAAAAAGGGTGTCCGGATGATGCCATCGTTATGCTCTCCCGTGATTGAGCCGTGATATTTTATAATCAATTCATACACTTTTCCTGAAAGCTCTCTGATGACCTCTTTTGATTTTGGGTCACTCATATTCATAAGCGGGATGATGTGAAAATTGCCATTTCCGATATGGCCCGCAACGGTGTAAATCAAATCATACTTTGCCAGAAGCTCATTCAACTCCGGCATAAATCGAGGCAGTAAATCGGGATTGACGACAAAATCATCAATGAAAGGCGCGGCGGTGTAGCCATGCAAATTTTTACGCAATAGTGAAAAACTTTCCCGCCGCACGATCCAGTATTTTTCCGATTGTATTTCGTTTTTTGCCACTTTGTTTGAAATGCCGAGGGACTCTAGTGCCTGACTTGCAGCATCCGCTTTGCCCTGCGCCGCGGCGGCGCTGTCTTCCGCAAATTCTGCGGTCAAGATGAGTTTTGGAACCCCGCCGGTGAGCGCCATCCAGACCTCAGGCAAGAAGGCGAAACCAAGCTGTATCATTTTGCGCAACCCAAGCCCCCGCATAATATCGGGTAAAAATCTTATTGCGAGCTTAAAGGTATGGTCGTCATAAGATTCAAACGATTCCGGCTCAAATGCAAGGACGCGATGCACGATTGCCGGCACCTCCGAAAGGCTTTTGAGAAAAATGACAAGCATGGCGCGATTGTTTTTTGGATGCACGAGGCGCACTCGTGCCGCCGTGACAAAGGCAAGTGTACCCTGCGCTCCTACAATGAGCTGCGCCAGATTAAAGGTATTCTTTTCTTTATTCCATACTCGCCAGAGCGCATAACCGGAAGCGTTCTTGCTTACGGTCGGCTTCCCTGCTGTGATAACCTCTTCGTTCGACTGAATAAGCTCGTGCATGCGCCGATAAATTTCTCCTTCAAGATTTTGCAGTTTCTTTTTTTCTTCCAATTGTGCCGCATCAAGCGGATGAAAAAGCGCCGTACTTCCATCGGAGAGCACCACATGGAGTTCTTCCACATAGCGATCGGTCTGACCGTACATAAGCGTGCGCTCCCCACCGGAATTATTATTGATGATGCCTCCCATCGCGGCGATATTACGCGAGACGGGATAACTTGGAAGGATTAAATCGTGCTTCAGTGTTTCTTTTTCAAAATCGCGGTAGTAAGCGCCGAGTTGGGTAACGGCATAGTCTTCAAAAACCTGCACCTGGTTCAAATATTTGGTGAACACAACCATGATTGAAGAGGTCAGGGACCCTCCGGTCATATCAGTCCCGGCAGCCCGAGCTGAAAGTGAAATGTCTTGCCCTGCCGATTTCTTTTCGTGCACAAAACGCACAATTTCCTCCACATCTTTCACTACTTTAGGAAAGACAACAATGGATGGCTGTATCTCAAAAATGCTCGCGTCACGGCTGTAGAGTTCGCGAGTGAAGGAATTCGTTTGCACCTCTCCCGCGATACGTCCTCGGAGCTCTTTTGCAGTTTGTTCAATGTCCATCGGCATACCCCGTACTACAATTTAGTGAAGTTGGTAATCTGTCTCAAGACCACAGGTGTTCCGTACAAATGTAACTTATTCATAACAAAATTTTTATGAGAATTGTAGTACGGGGCATATAGAATCTATTGTATACTAGATTTAATCTTCCTTTGTAGGAGTTTTTCGACAGTACTATGAAATTTTTTGAACAGCTTAGGCGAAAGTTTTCTCTACAATTTGATGTGGGCCTCGGCATTATCCTTTTGGCACTGCTTCTGGTCACCCTCCTTAATGTTACTCTGGCACTCCCTTTCATAGGGCTTGTTGCGTGGATTGCGACTATTCCGGTCATTATTTCAGGGCTCCGGGCGCTTTTTAGACGTCATGTCTCCGTTGACGTACTTGCCGCCGTTGCACTCCTTTTTGCGCTCATTGATGCACAGTGGCTTTCGGCTATTTTCATTAACCTTATGCTCACCTCGGCGCGCATCTTTCTTGAATGGAATGAGCTGCACGCACGGCGCAGTATTGAGCATCTCCTGAAACTGCGGCCGCACATTGCCAAGGTAAAGAGAGGAGAAAGTGTGGTACCAACCCACGTTGACCATCTTAAAGTAGGGGACCTGGTTTTTGTTGAGCTCGGTGAACGCATCCCCGTTGACGGCACCATCATTGAAGGAAGTGCTTCCATCGATAATTCAACCTTGACCGGTGAGTCGGTTCCGGTCTCACGAGCCGCAGGGGAACAGGTCTTCAGCTCAACCATCATTCTCTCCGGAAACCTCCTGATTAAAGCGGAAAGGATAGGTAAAGAGACAACCCTTGAAAAAATTATTGAGCTCGTTGAAAAATCACGCCAATCTAAAGCAAAAATCCATACGCTCGCGGACCACTTTGGAGCATGGTACATCGTCGCGATGTTCGCGGTTGCGGCAATTACCTACCTTCTCACACAAAACATCGCTCTCATTCTCTCCATTTTACTCGTCGTCTGCGCTGATGACTTGGCGATCGCCATCCCGCTCGCCTTTCTCACGGGAATCGGCTATGCGGCGCGCCGCGGCGTCATCATCAAGGGAAATAATTATCTTGAAGCGCTCCCTCACGCAAAGGTGCTTATCGCGGATAAAACGGGAACGCTCACGAAAGGCAATCTCAAAGTTGCCGCGATGATGCCCTTTGGCGTCTCG
>Ga0209542_10016784_pt1 | contig 12090 bp, 14 predicted proteins | sample RifCSPhighO2_01_FD_184028 | JGI IMG/M metagenome (GOLD analysis project Ga0209542, IMG submission 184028) | Soil microbial communities from Rifle, Colorado - Rifle CSP2_plank highO2_0.1 (SPAdes) (version 2) | ecosystem: Environmental > Terrestrial > Deep subsurface > Rock core/Sediment ...
CAGCCTCTTGGGTACCTCTCCGCGAATTTCGTAAACTGAACTTAGCAATTATAACAGAGGTGATTAAATCGGGAAATATTCAGTAGGTTGACAGTCTAGATTTTTTTAGCGTTGTTGACTTTGTTATTCGTAGTATCCAAATTAATAGTTCGATCTCTAGTAAAGTCCTTAGAATCATCAACAAACCCCCTGTCATTTGAGGATTTATAGTCTGCCAAGCTGAGTACTTTGCAACAATCACAAATTCAACAATGCCTATTAATAAGAGGCGAAGCCAAATTGAATTGGCGGATTTTTGTTTTATTTCATTAATCACTAACGGGGCCAACATCACCGGAAGAAGTAAAAACTGTACAGAGCCGACTTTAAATAGAACAATGTAGGCCATAAGGAAAGCCAGGCAATTTGTTGCTAACTGTTTTTGGGCTTTTTGAGTAAACAAAAAAATAGCAATTAAGGCAATGCTTAGTACGAGTGCTACGCTACTCATTGTGCCCACTAATCGTGAATATGGAAATATTAACGCTACTGAACCGTGCGAGTTTGCAGACATAATTGTTTGTCCAAATAGACGTTCTATGAAGCCTATGATTGCCGGTCCAGACTCGATACCAAGCGGACGACCAGCATGATAATTGATAGAATACCAAAAGCCTCCAGGGCTAATAACAAAAAATGGTAATACACCGACGGCTAAGACTAGAGCGAGTGTGCGAAAGTATTTCCTAATTTTGTTTTTGGGCAAAGATAGTATTATTGCTGGTAAGCAAACCAGTGGATAGCCTTTTATTAGCGTTGCAATAGCAAACAGCACGGCCGAGTGACCATAGCGATGATCATTAACAGATTTGATTGCAAAATATAGTGCGACGGCAGAAAAAATATCCAGTTGAAAAAAGACAAAGCGACCAAAAATGAGCAATAGGCAAGACAACCATAAAACCTGACGTTTACCCCAACGTTTATATACATCAAATAGCACTAAATAAATAAAAACTCCCACAATTAAGGCATAGCTTAAAGCATATGACCCAATCAGAAGGCCAACTGGTTGAGCAAGAAAAATAATCGGCAGAACTCCAGGTGGGTATTCTATGTGAAAATCCCGGTAGGGTATCAGTCCCTGCCACATTTTGACGGCATATGACTCATAGATTGGAGTATCTCCTATGGGATGTAAAGTGCTCGAAAAAAGAATTAGCGAAGACAGAAGCAATAAAAGGACAAGCCATGCGATTGCCGGACCTCCCGAAGTTAAAGTATTTTTTAGATTAAACTCTGCTTGTTTTGCTGTCCACATAACCAGTTTTTTGCTCCGCATTAAGTATACAGTTCTAGTTACTTTTGGAGTCGATGTTTTCTTTTCAAACATTTGGCGATTCCTCTATACTTGCAACTATATGCCAAAACTACCATCATGAAAAAACTCTTGATTATAATCCCAACTTATAATGAAGCTACAAATATTGAACCTTTGGTTTTAGAAATTTTTGAACGGGCAAAAAGGGTGTCTGGTTGGGTTTTTGAAATACTAGTAGTTGATGATAATTCTCCTGACGGCACCGGTAGAGTTGTCCGCCAAATGCATAAAAAAAGTCTGCATCTTATTACTGGACCGAGAGCCGGCTACGGCAAGGCTTATCTCAGAGGTTTTGCCTGGGCCATTAAGAAAAACAAATACAATGCGATATTAATGATGGATGCCGATTTTTCACACAACCCAGCTGCAATTCCCTCATTACTCAAAGCTATTGATGCTGGGGCTGACTATGTTGTAGGCTCACGCTATACAGCAGGAGGCAGTGTCGCCGAAGATTGGTCTCTGCTTCGTAGCTACATGAGCCGGAGTGCCAACTGGTTTGCCCGTCTATTGATCGGGGCCAAAGGTGTAACAGATTTCACTGGTGGATTTAAAGTTTTCCGATATAGTGCCTTTCGACAGATTGATCTAGCGCACATTCGAGCCAGTGGTTATGTATTCCAAGTTAACTTGCTGCACGAGTTTTCTCGCAGGGGATTCAAAATCAGAGAAGTCCCCATTACATTTAGAAACCGTCAAGTTGGCGTATCTAAAATGCGCCTAAGAGACATCATGGAATTTGTATACTTGACTTACCGGCTCAATCCAAATTCACGTGTTCGTCGGATGGTCCGATTTGGATTTGTTGGAGCTTGTGGCACATTGGTCAATCTAGCAACAATAACTTTTCTCATTCGTGTTGTTCGTTGGCCAGCTATATTATCAGACGCAATAGCCATAGAAGTCAGTATTGTGGCTAACTTTTTGTTAAACTACTTCTATACATTTCGAGCCTCAATAATCGCACCAAGCAGAGGATATAAAGACTCAACTCGTATAGTTTTACTTAAATTATTAAGATTTAATGGAGTAATGTTGGGAGGAGCAGGAATATCTTTTGTGACATTTATATATTGCTACCGGTCACTCGATTTGTCATTTGTTATCGCAGATCTTCTGGGTATTATTGTGGCAATGGTTTGGAATTACTGGCTAAACGTTCGAGTAGTCTGGAAACTTGTTGATGCATAAACGATTTATGTATATATTTAGCCGACTTTATCATGAAGCTGGGCACTATGCCAGCCGACACGCTAGGATCGTGAGCACACTAAAAATCGCTATAGTTTTTGGTTTGTTCTATGTGCATACCTGGCAAAGACTAGACCCGGACTTTGGATGGCACTTAACAGCAGGCAATTATATACGACAGCACTGGATACCTAGTCACGATCTATTTACCTACACAGCAAAAAGCTATCCATGGATTAACCATGAGTGGGCAAGTGACGTTATTGTGTCGTGGCTTTATCAAATTGGAGGGTTTATTGCACTAACCGTAGTTTTTGCGGGACTATGGACAGCGGCAATATGCCTGTTTAGGAACAAGATCAAGCTTGGAGTATTAATAGTTGCAACTTTAGCCTTGCTGCCATATGTCAGTGTACGACCAATGGTATGGTCTTTGGTTTTTCTGGCACTACTAATTGAGACCATAAACCGAAAATTCAAACATAAAATACTTTATTTGCCTGTGCTGTTTATATTATGGGCTAACCTTCATGGAGGCTTTATTGTTGGGCTGGCTGTAATTGCATATTTTATTGTCAAAAAAAGGCAATGGCTTTGGGTATGGTTACTACTTATATGCACTTTGGTAACATTTATTAATCCATATGGTCCTAGACTTTATCTTGAGATTCTGCATACATTATCCGATCCTGCATTGCATCACGAAATAACTGAATGGCTTTATTTCCATCTGCCACGGATTACTTGGTTCTTTATCATACTCTGGGGTGTTGGTTTTGTATTGTACGACAAAAATAAGTTAAAAAACTGGTTTGGTTTGGGACCAATTTTTTTGATTGCAAGCCTATCAGCATCGCGTAATTTCCCATTGTTTGTGGTTATCGGCCTTCGCGATATTGACAAACACTCCCAGCTCTTCAGGTTACCAAAAGACTTGGATAAGTTCAGAAAAGCCATTATCGCTCTATTTATCTTAGCCACTATAGGAATAATCGGTTATTTTATGTACATTAGTTATCTGCCTTTGCACAACCGCGAAGCAGGATACCCTAAACAAGCTATAGCTTACCTACAAACTCACAAATGCTCTGGGCATTTATTTAACTTTTACGACTATGGTGGATATGTAATTTGGAAATTACCATCTGTACCTGTTTATATTGATGGCCGCATGCCTAGCTGGCGCGATCCAGAGGGCAAAACTTATATGAAACGATACAACGATATTCTTGACAAATCATCAGTCCGAAAAGAAGAGTTCACTCGATATAATATTCGTTGCGCATTATTGTCAAGCTCATCTATTCATAGGCGTCTTAATAATAGTTTACGAGCAGATGGTTGGTCGGTGGCCTCAAAAGGCAATGGTGCAGTATTATTAATGGCTCCTAACAAATAGGTGGGATACTATGCATATAGCGGAATCTAAGCAGATTCGTGCACTAACCCTAAGTCACCTATGGCACAGTAGGCAGTTTCGTAAAAACCTCCTGCTTTTTTGTGCGTTTAACTGTCTGCTTTACGTATGGATTATAATGGCACACGGATTGATTCCGTTTCATGCGTTCGATTATGCATCAAAAGCTTATCATTTTCTGCCAGACAGCCGTGCAGTTAATATAGGTTCTTTCAATCTTTTGCAAGCCTTAGGCCAATATGACGCCCAATGGTACCTTAGGATCGCCGCCAACGGATATCCTAGGACTATTGGTAATGTACTGGAGCATGCTTATGCCTTTCCACCACTATATCCAGCCCTGCTTGCTGTGTTTCGACAAGTGTTTAGTGATAGCTTGTTGGGAGCTTTTGTCCTTACGCAGGTGTTATTGATAGCAGAATTTTGTGCCATATATTGGTTGGTAGCCAGATGGTATTCCGAAGATCTTGCGACTAAAACAGTATGGTTAGTTTTTGCTTATCCCTTCAGCATATTCTTGCGTAGTTATTTCTCTGAAGGGCTTTTTTTGTTGCTGCTGGCACTACTACTAGACAGTCAGAGAAACCAGACTTGGTTCCGTGGCATACTATTTGGAGTTGGGCTTACGATGACAAGGTTTTTTGGAGCGGTTGGGCTAATGGTACTTCACGCTCAAATACTAATAGCATTTTATAAAAAACGTGTTTCTTTCTGGAAACTTATAATTTGTATTATTTTAAGCATTACTCCATTTGTTCTACTAATGCTTTTTTATCGTCTACAAACGGGTGATCCACTGTACTTTATCAACATCCAATTGGCATGGATAAAACCTCACAATACTTTCCCTGGTTCTGCAATGCTATGGTCAATTGTACACTTTTTTAAATTGTCTTGGCATTCTGTCCACTCGTCGCGAATAGATGTAACTCTAGTTTTAACTTTTGGTTTATTGGTTGTTCTTAGCCGAAAATGGCTGCCAAAAAATTGGTGGTTTATGGCTCTCTTGATTTGGCTAGCACCAATTCTAACAAGTGATACTATGTCGGCATCACGCCACCAACTAATGAACTTGCCTATATTTATATATGCTGCTCACAAACTGCAAGGAAGATGGTACACAGCTACGCTAGCATTAAGTATTGTGGGCTTGTTTGTCGTGGCAATATTATTCAGTAGCTGGCAATGGGTAGGGTAATAGCCAGCTTATAAATGTAGTAACTTACGGCGATGATTCCAAATTTGACTGAGTGAATATAGCGCTAAAACACTAACCTTCCAAATATTGACCTTGCTTTCCCTATTAGGAAACCGTTTCTCGACCCAATGAACCGGCTGTTCCATTTGAGATAAGCCCCGAGCAGCACATAGTACTACAAGCTCAGTATCTATGTACCAGCTGGTTTGTTGAGTGTCCCTCACTATTACTTCTGCAGCACGGGGCGACAGGGCTTTGACTGGGCAATGCGAATCCGTTATCGAGATACCAAAAAGAACACGATTAATTAGCATTAGTCCTGAGGTCATTAACTTACGCATAGGAGGACGGTGGCCTATTCGTCGGCTTGTCACCAAATCTGCTCCACCATCCAACGTCCCCAACAGTACGCTTATATCACTTAACCTGCACGGTAAGTCTACGTCAATATACAGATAACGCCTTGCAGATACTTGACGAAATGCCTGCCTAAGGGCTTGTCCTTTGCCTTTTTGAGAACATTCAATTAGTTTTACGTGTGGTGTCAAAGATTTCTCAAGTTTTCGTCCAATTTCGTCAGTTTGATCGGTTGAACCATTGCTGGCAATTATCACCTGCCAGTTCGAATCAATTTGTTGTCGTTTTAGTGTACTAACCAACAAAGTAATAGCTTTTTCCAATATTTCTGCTTCGTTATAAACTGGTACTACGCAGGCTAGGCTTAGTTGTACAGATTTCATGTTGATTTCCTCATAACGTACCGGCCAAGTTTAAAACGCAATAATACAAGTAGAGTAGAAAGTCCGTATAGTAGGCTACGCCGAAAATTGATAGATGATGCTTCAGTGGTGTAGCGACAGTGAGTATCGACTTCTTTTATTTGATAATTATTTGCGATTGTCCAAGCTATGGTTTCACTATCAAATACAAAATCATCAGAGAAAGCTTCAAACGGCATAGACTTGAGCAGCCTAGCATTATAAGCCCTCAAGCCGGTATGATATTCAGATATTTTTTGTTTGTATATCTTATTTTGAATTATGGTCAAAAAGCGGTTAGACCAGTATTTCCACCATGGCATGTTATTTGATCTGGCGGTTTTCATCCTGGTGGCAAGTACCATGTCTGCACCGTTTTTTAAATGGTTCATCATCTCCGGCAGACAGCTTGTGTCATATTGATTATCCGGATGTACCATTATGACAACTTCAGCATTTTGCTTAATTGCTTCGTCATAGAGAGACTTTTGATTAGCACCATAGCCCTTATTTTTGCTATGCAAGATCGTTACTAAACCGAGTTTCTTACTTATCTTTGCTGTATCATCACTACTCGCATCGTCGCAAACCAGAACGTTTTTTTGATACTGCTTAGCTAAATGCTTGTATGTTGTTTCTAGTGTAGCTGCCGCATTATACGCAGGCATTGTTATCATCACTTTAGGCAACTAAATAGCTCCCCAGAATGTTAACAAAAAATAGAAGTTAACGACGCCCGAGCCAAGCAACACCCAGTTCATTGCTGATGATAATTTTTTATGGCCATCATGGTATTTAATCATGAACAATACGAATGTCAGAGGCAAAAAGTCCAATGCGTACCGATAACCAAGTTGATAATAGCCTATCCCGTAATATAGAAAAATTAGCGTCATACTGGCCACTATAGCGATGATCATGTATTTGGACCGTGCATCAAAAGCTTTTTTCTTTAATGTAAATAGATACAGTAAATAAGGTGAAGTTATAAACACACTCATGCCCCACGGATTATTTGTCAAAAAAGGCGGACCTAGAACATGCGAAATACCGTCCCTATACACCGGCATAGGCGTGCCCAAAAACGCTATAAATATATTGCCCGGAACATGTGATAGGCTAAGAAGTCCGTAATCTCTGGCTCTATATAAACCTGGTGTAACAAGTAGTTGATTTAGGTAACCCTGCTCAAAAACATTATGAAATCGTGCAAAATTATAGATCGCCAGAAGAATAATTGCGAATAATGATGGGGTAAATAATTGTGCATATACTCGCAGTCGTTGATGATTGGATCTTACAAGTCGCCATATCTCCAGACCAAAAAAGATTATTATTGGCGCCGCTGTTATACGAGTCATAAAAATAAAGGCGCACAATATTCCTATGAGCCACCATCGTTTACGCGAATAGTACTCATATATGCTCCATAATAGTAGGAACGTGGTTAATATTTGCGAAAAGTACCAACTCATAGATACGCTTGCCACTCCTACGAAAGTACTGCCAAGTGCAAAAGCTAAAGAAAGAGTTAGGCTGTCTTCTGCCGAATAGGCTATCTTTCGAGCAATTTTATAAACAAAAACCAAGGTGCCCAGTATAAAAAACCATTGCAAATATCCCTGATAAAAAAAGATATTAAAGATGCTAAAAAGACCAACAAACGGTAATAGTATTAATGATGGTGCAGGTCCGAGAGCCCAATAGTACCTGTTATGCCAGGGCACCAGGTCCGCACCTATATCTTTTGGAATATACAAATGTCCGTCTAAAAAAGCTTGGGCCAAATAAGAAAACTGCTGATCACCACGTTTTACCTCGCTCAAGATCAGCACTATAACCAAAATTAAAAATGGCACAGCAAACTTTAACAATTGTCTAATTCTTGTGTTTGTAAAATACTGTGAAACTTTTGGAATATGTAGTGTTGTTATCAATGTGTTAAAGTTTTTTCTTATTTTAAGATATTTGGCGGAAGGGGTGGGATTTGAACCCACGGACCCTTGCGGGTCTCCGGTTTTCAAGACCGGTGCACTCGACCAGACTATGCGACCCTTCCTTAACGGAGGTGATTATAACAGTTTAGGCTGATCATACAAAAACTACCGTTTCTGCGCAAACACGACAGCATCGACAGTTTTGGCGCCAGCTTGCTTGAGTGCTCTAGCAGCTTGTTCTAGAGTTGCGCCTGTAGTAATGACATCATCCACCAAGATTATGTGAGTTCTTCGAATATTATCAGGATGATTTGGCCAAAAGGCTTCCTGTAGCTGTATTTCACGCTGATGTTTCTTGGTGCCAACTTGGCGCGTCTGACCAAGCCGCCCAAGTAAAGGCCTATATGATAATTTAGTCAACTGTGCCAGTTTTATAGATAGAAGTTTGGCGTGGTCATATCCGCGCTGGCGAACTCGAGATGTTGCAGTTGGAACAGGTACTAATGTGGCATCTTCCAGATAGGGCATAGTACTTTGCATGGCATGGCCCATACTTGCAGCAGCCTCTTGAGCACCTTCATATTTAAGCAAATATACTAGCTGTTTGGCATACTTGCTATAGTCCGAGGCTACCCAGACATGACGCAGAGGGCTAATCCGTCGACAAGCGACACAGACGGCATTACTCATACTTAGAGCGTTGCAGCGATAGCAGTGAGGCGGCAAGGGCAAAGAGAGATCTGGCTCACAATAACGGCAAACTAGTTGGCCTTCGGTTCCGCAGACAATACATTGATGAGGCGCAACAGCTGAAATTAACTTCTCCAAAATGAACATCACTCTCAGTATACTCTCAGTTTTGATATAACAAACGGCGCTGTTAATTTTCAAATTAATCTAATTGAAGTAATTTCTAATCAATGACACAAGATATCCAATCTGTTCATTTACCATTATCTATTTACCGTTTACCGTGCATTCACCTTTATCCTTTAGCCATGGAGAACAGAACATAGACCATGTATCGTGAATGGAAAACGGTGAAAGGTTAACGGCTCGACCTTTGCTTAGAGCGAGCTGTTGTTAATTATGTGTTGTAAATAAGTAACCTAGATGGTTGCTGGCTATAAAAACGTAGTCTATACTGCTAACTAAGACAAAAACCAGATTTAAAGTATAGGTCCTACATAAATTAAGGTTTGTTTAGTTTTTTAAACCAAGGAGTCGGCTTTGCCGCTCCGACTGTTTGAAAAACTATAAGGAGGAAGCGACTAGAGGGTGAAATCCGCCAAAGGCGGATGGAAGCCGACCGTCGATTCCGACGCGGAGGGTAACAACTATGGCTCGACGAAGCCGTGATGACGATCTGTTAATGGAAGACGAACTAACTGCTGCCTTTTTAGGTGACGACGACGCACCTGTAGATAATGCAGAGCCTCAAGCTACTGGCGCCACATCCCCTGCAGCGGAAGAATGGGATGAAGAAGAGGCAGTACCGGGCCAACTGGCTGTTGACGTTTATGAAACCAAAGAAAAGCTAGTGGTCAAAGGCCGCGTGGCTGGAGTCAACAAGAGTGACCTAGATGTTAGCATTGCCGATAACACTTTAAGTATCCGTGGCACTTTATCTGCCGGCAACGAAGACAATGTAGAGAATTATTTTGTTCAGGAATGTTATTGGGGTGAATTCTCGCGCAGTATTGCTCTGCCTGTGGCAGTTAAAGAGGATGAGATTGAGGCAGTACTTAAGGATGGAGTTTTAACAGTTAGCTTTACTAAACTCAAACAAGATACAGTCAAGAAGATCCAAGTACTTTAGATCAGTAAAATATATTGATCGTGAAGGCAATTGGACGAGTCTCTAATTGACCTGATTACCTAAGCATAAGACAATACCCAACAATAATTAATGACCGGTTACTAATATGGTAGTTTGAGTATTGTGAATTGAGGCTCGATGCTTATTTAGAAATTAGGTCAATTGAGGAATTAAAAAATTGCCCCCTTCTTGGGGGCAATTTAGTTTGTACCAGATTAATTTATCTACATCTACACAGTTACAACACGGTTGAGCACGTACTTCACGATCAACTGTGCTAGAGCCACGATCACCAGGCCAATAATGGCGTAGAGGATGGTGTTCTTGGCCGAGGCAACATTTTGATCGTTGCCACCAGAGGTAATGTAACGGAAGCCACCAACAATTATCATGATGACGGCAATGATACCTACGATCACCGAGAAGATGTTGATGATCAAAGTAACGATATTGTTGACCTTACCTTCGGAATTACCAACGGATGTGTTACAGCTTGCCGCGTTGGAAGTAAACTCCAAGTTGGTTCCCGAACATACACTGTTCTGGATATCTCCTGCTGCGTGCACCGTTAGTGGCACGGCCACACTCGGCACCAACATCATAATGCTTGCTGTTAGCGTGTATAAGAGCTTTTTTGCTTTTTGAATCATAGTTTACTACTGCCTTTCTTTAATACTCATTGGATTTATACCATAAACGCTTCTGGCATTTCAAGACCTAAATTAAAAATACCGTCCATTAATATTAGTGAATCACTCTAAACATCACATATTTGACAAGGATTTGTGATACAGCCACCACAACTAAGCCTATGAGCGCATACACGGCAGCGCTACGCGCTGATGCCACAGCATTGGCTTCCCCACCAGAGGTAACAAAGCGAAAGCCAGCAATGATTACAAATATAACCGATATTATGCCGGCAATTACTGATATAACATCTATCACAATCCTGACAGTATGCCTTAACTTGCCTCCGGCTACATTTGGGTCACATACTCCTGAGGGTTGCAACGCAACACCAGCACAAACTTCGTCTTTAGACCCGCTAAGTGGGCCAGCATTTGTTATACTCGGTGAAAAAGTTATCAACGAACCCAGAAAGACCAAAACACTAACTAGGGTTATATGTATTAATTTTTTCATAAAAATCCTTTTCATCATTTATTAAGCCTGCCCTACAACATAGTTGATTATAGCTTGAGAAAGCACAGCTACCACAAGTCCAATAATTGCATAAAAAATTGCTTGACGGGAAGCGGCAACCGAATTAGCATCACCCCCGGAGGTAATCATACGAATGCCAGAAATTATCAATACAACCACCGCCGCAATGCCTACAAGTATAGAGAGTATTTGAACGCCATTAGTTATTATGCCATCAGCGCCGAATAGTGGATTGCCCGGGCTGCCACTATCCTCACATGCTGCCGAGTTTAAAACTGCACGTCCCGGTAAACACACATTTTTATTAAGTCCAATTGCTCCCACAGAATTTACATACAATAGTGTAATAACAAGCGACAAAATCACGCTCAATCTAATTGGTATCAATAAAAATCTTTTCAATGTTATATGCTCCCTATGACAAAAATGATAATTGCTTCTGCACTTATGGCAGCTAGCAACCCTATAATGGCATATATAATAGTTTGCCGAGCTTTACTAACCGCATCGGGATTGCCCTGGGACGTCACAAAGTTGATGCCACCTATGATGACAAATACTAGTGCTACAGCACCAATAATACCAAAAACAATTGCCATAATATCTTGTAATTGGTTTGGATTGGCGGCAACGTTAGTTAGCCCCGTGTCGTTCTCGTTGCATAGACCCTGGCAATCAAAAAAAGCTATTTTTGTTGGTATTATTTTGTCAATCATTTTTATGCATTAATTAAATTGATGGGCAACAAAAGTTATAACTGCCGTTGCTGATACGGCCATAACAAGTCCAATAATACCATTGATGATTGTACTTCTAGCTTGGGCAGTTTTATCTGGTTGGCCTTGGCTGGTTATATATTCCACTCCTCCGAAGATAACAAAGCCTATTGCCACAACTGCTGCTGCCCTAAGCAGCATATCTATGACCGCTGCCACAATCAGCCAAACATTATTTATGCCGATTACCCTAGGCAGCTCAGCTCCGTTTGCATCCTCTGTGCAGTCAAGGTATTTATACCAGGTAGGGAAGCTAAAAAAACCGTGTCCCGGGCAGGCTGCTGCAAATCTTATTAATAATTCATTCATAATTGGCTCAATGCAATATTCCAGCCGGTACAAGCCAGTTTATTATGGCAAATGCAAAAACAAAGACTATTAAAGCTATTATATTATTACGAACCCTAGCAATTGCTTTGGCGGTAGCATTTGGGTCACCGCGCGAAGCCGAATATTGTATGCCCGCC
>Ga0209542_10016785_pt1 | contig 12090 bp, 16 predicted proteins | sample RifCSPhighO2_01_FD_184028 | JGI IMG/M metagenome (GOLD analysis project Ga0209542, IMG submission 184028) | Soil microbial communities from Rifle, Colorado - Rifle CSP2_plank highO2_0.1 (SPAdes) (version 2) | ecosystem: Environmental > Terrestrial > Deep subsurface > Rock core/Sediment ...
AAAGCCCCGCCGATAAGTGTTAAAGCTATTATGATTGAAATGGTTGTGTATTTCATTTGAAAATTAAAAACTGAATACTGGTGGAATAAATCCAATAATAACAAAACTGTTAATCAGATTAAACAAGGCGAACATAATAACAATAAGTCCTGCCGTTTTGAAAAAGACCCCAGATTTGGAACTGTTTTTAATACTAAAAGAACTGAAACTGATTAGAGCAAGTACCGGCAGTGTTCCTATTGCGAAAGCGAGCATTGTCAGTCCCCCGGCAAAAAACCCCCCGGTAGAAAGAGTGTAAATTTGCATTGATTGGGTAAATCCACAGGGTAGGAAAAATGTAACTATTCCCACCAAAAATGGTGTAAGTATGTGGTTCCATTTTGAAACACCAAGTGCATGTTTGGAAATAAATTTTGGCATTGATGGTTGAAATCTTTTTGTAAAATGGAAAACATCAAGAAGATTCACGCCAAGGATGAGCATAACAACGCCTATTATCAATCCTAAAACAAACGAAGCGCCAATACTTAGAGTAAAAGCCGAACCTATAACGCCAATGACTCCGCCCAAAATAAAAAAAGTGATTATGCGACCGATGTGAAATAAAATTTGCGGTCCGACTTTGTCACCTTCCTTTGCAAAAGTTGCCGACATAGAAAGAACTAGCCCCCCAACCACAGCCATACAGGTGGAAAGTGAGGCAATTATACCTATTACAAAAGCCGTCCCATATGTTACTTTTGTTGCGTTCACAAGATTTACAATCCCCATTTTTTGCAACAAGACAAACAACACTACAAACCCCAAAGCTGTTGGTATTGCGACCCTGAAATCAGACCAATCTTGAACAACTTCTTTTTTCTCCAAGCCAAAAGTGTAACCTTTAGGAGAAAGTAAGGTAGAAAAATCTTTAGCTAGTTCCTCTGGTGGCACATTTTCAAAATCACCGGTAACGGTTACGGTGTGTTTGTGTCCGTCTACCCGAACCGATTCCACATAAGACAAATCGGAAAGTTCTTGCTCAATCACTAAACTACACGCCTTGCAATGCATACCGTGTATATGAAAGATGTAGGTTAAGTTATTTAGATTGGTCATAATTTGATATCGAATCAACCCTCAAAAAATTGAGGGTTGATTTAGTATAACACTAATTTTATCAGCCACAAAATTTAGAAATTATACATTACATTCTCCACCACTTCGTTGCCTCTGTTGAGGCATCTGTGATAATACCCGAGCAAAACCGGAAGCACTTGAATAAGTCGAACTTAAGATTTCTTGGGAAGACGCATCACTCCAAACAATATTTTTCATCTTCATATATTCCAGTATGGTCATATATGTATCTGGAAACCAATAAGAATTCAGGGTTAAAGCGGCGCTATACATATCCTTTTCACTAACACCTTGTGAAGCCATTAATTCAAGAAAACCGAGCATAGCCATACCATGGTTACAATCTGGAAAATGGGTGGAGTTGTTGCAACATGGTCTATATATTCCACTAGACACTTTATCAACCAACATTTGTTGTTCTGGTGTCAATGTAATAAGCGAATGGCGACTGTAGTGGTCCATCGGTTTTCCTTTTGAGATAGTCCACCCACCTGTTGAAGCAAAGTTTCCTGCCCCACCATATTTTGGGTCAGTCATTTCTCCAGAATCTAAGATGGGGTTGCTGTTTGCTAGACCAAGAGCCCAGAGCAAATTGAGAATATATCCAGAATTTTCTTTTGTGATTTTTAATTTACCATTATTTTGACCCAATAGAAGCTGGTTGTATTCGTCCGTAAACTGACCCCTGTTCTCATATATGGCCTTGAATTTTTCGACATCAATAACACCACTATCTACAAGTTGCTTTCCGAGATTACCCAAAGATACAGGCAAGACAACACCATTTGATGGGATTACCGCCTCTTCAATTTCCGAAACTTGTTTTTGTGTTTTTTGCACAATATTTTTATTTGCAACAATTCGTTCGGTTGCATTTTTGTTTGATAAGTAATACGAACCAGAAATAATGACTGCCGAAATAACAATAGCTATTGGCACTGAGTAACGATTTTCTCTTTTTTGAACATAATGTTCGTGATTTTCGTTTTCCATATTTTTTATTCTTTACAACAATCGGCAAGTTTGGTTACCAAATCTTCCAACTGCCGATTCGTGTTAGTTGTTGTTTGAATTTTTTTTCCATCAATTAATTTTAATTTCAGCCCCCAAAAAATGGAATACACTTTGTAGGCTTTTTCAAACATCATTTTGGCTTTATCTTTTTGACCTTCCGAATTTAATTTATTTCCAACCTCAATCAATCTCATTGTGGCAGATAAAAGATGCTTTGAGATACACCAAGTTTCACCTTCGTTGTTTGGCATCAGTTCGGCCAACAGACTTTTTCTGAGTTCACGAATCTCGAATGATGTGTCAAAATATTCATCTTTTTTTGTTTTCACGCCGGTGAAAAAAAAATGCTCCTCCAAACTAACGAGATTCATAACGGCAAGACTCAAATCTTCGGTTGTTGATAAATCAATTCCTGATTTTTCTTTAAAAGATTCAACCTTGTTCACAAACTCTTCAATTGTTGATGATTTGTTATTCATAATATTAGATTAAAAAGATTAATATTCCGATAATAATCATCAGAAGGCCGGCCCAAAGTCTAACCCCCTTCATATTTGTCGCTCTCCATCCTTGCATTTTATCCACCAATAGTTTGTCGGAAGCGGTCCAAAGAACAACCAAAAGCGGAGCAATCAGAATAATGTTGTAGAGTAAGAGATAACCGAATCCCGTAAAATAAGTCGTTTGATCATGTAACAAACCGATTACCATAAGATATGGTCCCCCCATACACGGAAATTGGCAAATGCCAACCAAAACCCCCAGACCGAAAGCCGCCCAGAACGAAGCTTTTTCCATCAATCCAGCCATAGCGGTATGAGCGATAGTCGGTATCTTCAACTTAATTGGAAATTTTGGAAAAAAGGAGTTTATGAGATTTATAATTCCAAAAATAATCAGAAGCGAAGCACCGAGTTTGCCCATAAAGTGCGGAGTATTGAACAGATGTAAAACCTTAAGTATACCCAGTCCTATTAAGAGATAGGCGACAAATATACCGACAATATATGTTCCGCCGATTTGCAGTATTTTTTTTCTGGTCATTTGTATGCCAAACAAAAAAGCAATGGTTATCAATAAAATAGAAAATGAACAAGGATGAACGCTGTCCAACAAAGAAGATATTAAAACAAGCGGTAACAACCAAACTCCCTCCCTGCTTAAATTCCAAATGAATGACGCCGTCCCAAAATTATTTTTCAGAATGATTATTGTCGTAATAACAACAACAACAGTCACTAATGTTGTAATGGTTTTTTTCATAATAATTATGGGGTTACTAAAGCCTTTATTTCTAATTGAAGTTGTCTTCCTGTTTCATCCGATAAAGTGACAAACCTATCAATCCTACCAACTCCGGCAGGACCGTGAGCTTTTGGATCGTAAACCACTCGGATAATACGACTCTCCCCGGCTTTAATTGTTTCGTTGGCCGGCGGAACATAACCCATCCCCAACATACCAAAAGGCCCTTTGATTATTCCGTCTGATCTAACGATAAAAGCTTTGGTGCACATACATGAGGTAGTTAACGAGGGAATAAAAATATCCTTATCGGTGGGGTTGGTAATAACAAATTCTTTCGTAACATCCCCATTTTTCATCGATATTTTGCCAAAATCGTATAATTTTTCAGAGGCGGTCAGAGAGCTGTTGTTTGAATTGCCAAGTTTTGTGGCATAAATCCCAGAAGTTTGAATCGACTTGCCCCACCACATCAAACCGACAGCCCCAATAACAACAAATAAGATGATAATAATTGTTTTATTCATATTTTTAAGTTTAATTAACAAATAAGCCCACTAAAATTGCAGACAAAAAAACGCTTAAAAAGTTTAAACTTTTCAAGCATTAAAATAAGGACGGACTGTTTTCAAAAAATGACAGCCAACGCAATATTTTTTGATTATCAGAAAAAATAACTTGTGGATTATGAAGGTAGATTACCCATTGTTGAAATTTTGGTAAAAATAAGTCTCTGTCATGTTTAAAAATATAAATCGCAATAGAAAAAATAATCAAAAAAACCAGATTGTAAGTTATTGGCACATTTAAAAAAGAATTGTATTCAGAAAGATGATGGATAGTTGAGATTAAAATATTTTGCGGACAGACAAACATTTTAAAAGATGGAAATGGACAACCCTTTGTCATATTTTCATCTAAATTATGGGTTACAATTGATAAACCAAAAAATATCACTGATAGAAATATTATCAGAAAAAATAAAGTTGTAATTTTTTTTGCGGTAAGTATCATAAACTTCATTATAATTTTTTAGTTTTTAAGCGAAGTGAATTTCCAACGACTGATACGGAAGACATGGCCATAGCAAATCCGGCAAAAACCGGATTTAGTAACCAACCAAATATCGGATAGAAAAGTCCCGCCGCCAGTGGAATACCGACTATATTATATATAAAGGCCCAGAAAAGATTTTGTTTTATGCCTCGCATAGTCACCTTTGATAAATTGATAGCCTTAACCAGTTTTGAAATGTCCCCATGGAGCAGGGTAATGCCGGCGCTTTCTATAGCCACATCAGTTCCCGTAGCCATTGCGATACCCACATCGGCCTGAGCTAGGGCCGGTGCATCATTTACCCCGTCTCCCGCCATTGCCACCACCAATCCTCGATTGGAATTTCCAATTTCCAATTTCCAATTTCCAAACCTGCCTTCTTGTAATTCTTTTATCACTCTAAGCTTGTCTTCAGGCATGACCTCCGCCACCACCTCGTCAATACCAACCTGTTTAGCTATAAACTCTGCGGTATTTTTATCATCCCCAGTAAGCATCACCATTTTTATTCCCAATTTATGAAGATTTTTTACCGCCTCAATGGCTTCCGGTTTAATGGCATCCGCTACCATAACCACGCCGAGAACCTTCTCCTTGTCGGCAATAATAATCGGAGTTTTGCCTTCGGCGGTTTCTCTTTCAATTGATTCCGTGTTAAACGACAAACTCAATTCCTTTATTAGTTTCGTATTGCCGGCACAATAGACAACGCCATTAATTTCACCCCGCACCCCCTTACCCTTGATCGCCTCAAACTTATTTGTTGCAATCAAGTTAATTTTCTTTTCATTGGCGTATGAAATAACAGCGTGGGCGATGGGGTGTTCAGAATTTTTTTCCAAAGAAGTAAGAATTGAAATTAATTCATTGTCTGTCTTGCCGGAAAGATTTTGAATTGACACCAATTCCGGTTTGCCCCGAGTCAATGTCCCCGTCTTATCAACCACCACCACATTTACTTTTCCAAGTTTTTCTAAAGTTCCTGCATCCTTGATAAGAATTCCTTCGCTTGCTCCCTTACCAACCCCGACAATAATTGCCGTCGGCGTAGCTAGTCCTAGGGCGCACGGGCAAGCAATGACCAAGATACCGACAAAAGAAACCAAGCCAAACGAAAGTGCTTGGGAAAAACCAAGATATTGAGTTCCAACCAAAAGCCACAATCCCAAAGAAACAACCGATATCACCAAAACAATAGGAACAAAAACACTGGAAATCTTATCGGCCAGAGCTTGAATAGGAGCTTTGCTTCCTTGCGCCTCTTCAACCATTTTGATAATCCGAGCAAGCATGGTCTCCGAGCCGATTTTTGTGGCTTTTAAAGTAAACACCCCGCTTGTGTTTATCGTTCCGGAAACGACACTGTCGCCGATTTTTTTTGAAACAGGCATCGGCTCTCCGGTAATCATTGATTCGTCAACATAAGAACCTCCGGAAACAACAACCCCGTCAACCGGAATTTTTCCGGCCGGTTTTATTACAACCAAATCCCCGTGAACGACTTTGTCTATAGGTATTTCCATTTCTAATCCGTCACGAATAACAAGCGCCGTTTTCGCCTGAAGATTTAGAAGTTTCTCTATGGCATCTCCCGTTTTTATTTTTGACCGCGCTTCTAAATATTTTCCGAAAGCGATAAAGGCAATAACAATGATGGTGACATCATAATATGTAGCTTCAACATTTATGAACGGTTTTAAACTTTCTTCAAAAGCCATAACAATAAAACTATATAGAAAAGCGGTGGATGTACCTATGCCTATAAGCGTATCCATATTAGCTTTGCCGTATCGCAGAAAACGATAAAAACCAAGTAGATATGGTTTTCCTACGACAAACAGGGTGTATGTGGCTATAACTGGAAGCAAATGATGAAAAAACTCACTCCAAAAATAAGACATCTCAAAAATCAAACCAAACTGGGCAAAAATATCCCAACCCATAATAAAAATACTAATAATGGTGAGGGGTATAACAGAAATAACTTTATTTCGCATGTCATTTAGCTCTGCCAATTTTTCTTTCTTGGACTGATTGAGTCCAAGATGTTCTGCATGTTCGTTTTCCGACATACCCATGGACTCTGCCGAAGGTCCTGAGCCCGTCGAATGGGCCGTTGGCACAACCAGAGAATAACCAAGTGGCTCTATTTTTTTTGAAAGGTGGTCTGGATTGATTTTCGTTTCATCAAAAGTAATTTTTGCTTTTTCGGTTCCATAATTTACCTCGACCGAATGAACCCCTTCCATTTTTTTGAAAGTTTTTTCAATGATGTGAGCGCACGATGCGCAATGCATACCTTTTATATTATAAATTTTTGTTTCACTCATAATTATTTTCTTTTTAATCTATAGACCTTCAAAATTTCGCCGGTAGCCTTTTTGTCCTGACCTTTTTTTATCTGGTGAACCAAGCAAGTACTCAAATGACTCTCCATCAGGGCATCTTCAACACTGGACAAAGCCTGTTTAACTGCGGAGGTTTGGGTTATGACATCAATACAATAAACATTTTTCTCTACCATTTCTTGAAGTCCACGGACCTGCCCCTCAATTATTTTCAATCTTTTGATTAATTTTTGTTTTGAAATATGCATATTGTTGAGCGATTATTTCTGTAAATCTTTTTTTATCGTCTCAAATTGTTCTTTGGTAATTTCACCTTTAGCATACCTCTCTTTCAAAATCTCCACAGCATTACTGCTCTCATAATGATGAGAATTTCTTCCCAGAAAGCGAAAAATTAAATAAATAATCAAACCCCAAAACAAGACCATCAAAATAGGTCCGAAAAAGTGAAATGGAAAAAAGAAATCATTATAATAGTACATCATATATTTTTTATCCGCACACTAACATTGGCATCATTGCATTGTGTTGAACATTAGATTTATCATCTATTTTTAATCATTTCTCATTACTCTATTTTAATATTGACAATAGCAATAAGGAAACACAATGCCAATGTTAGTGTGCGGATGAATTAACTTATAACAAACACAGTATACCCCCTAGGGGTATCATAAGTCAAGTCCACAGTTATCCACAATAATATTATTCCAAAATTTCAGGAATTTTTTCTCGCGGTATCTTACGAACTCGGATTTTATTCATTTTCAAAATCGTTGCCTTCATCAATCGATGCAATCCATCTAAAATAAGCCACCTTCCCTTATTTTCCATAACATCTATTGGATGAATCAGGTTTGCCTTCATTGTCCTTTTATATTCATCCTTGTGTGCATCTGGATCATCAATTACCTCACACGGCTTTAAATTATAAACTCCATCTTCCCAAAGAAATGGAACATCAAAGTGCCAAGTAAGCTCACTTATATCTATCTCCTCAACTGGCACATCAAGAGCCCAAACCTTTTCTTCGCTCCAATCAAAATCAAAGCCGACATCTTTAATAATTTGAGGTATTTCTTCATTCATATACAAAAATAGTATCACAAATTCTGTGTTTTAATAATTTTAATATTGTGGCTCTACTGAGCCATATTTGGGTGCTCGATGAGAGTCGAACTCATTCCGAATCCTCCACAGGGATCCGTGCGAAACCGTTACACCACGAGCACCATTAAACCCTTAAATTATAACACTATTTATAACTTGGGGATTCCTCATTTATACCACCTAAATGGTTAGAAAGTCTAGCTAAGGCGTAAAGAATACTAGAAAGCCGATTCATATATTTTTTTGTATTTTGACCTATTTCTATTTTGCCCTCTTCGGCCACTTGAACCACTCTCCTCTCTGCCCTTCTGGCAATGGTTCTAGCAACATCAAAAGTGGCTCCCAATTCTGTTCCACCAGAAATGAAAAAAGTTTTTATTGGCGGGAGAATTTTTTCAATCTCCCCAATTAAAGTTTCAATCTCCAAAACTTTCCTTTCTGTAATTTTTTTATCGGCTCCGGCTAGTTCGGCTTGGATAATGAAAAGTGTTTGTTGAATATTATGAATAATTTCACTAATTTTTCTATCTTCCACCACATAGAGTTCCCCTGTGTAATTTTCTGCTTTAACCTTACATATTCCAAGAAATGAATTAATTTCATCCAACGAACCCAAAGCTTCGGCAATTGCCGAGCTTTTAGATATCCTTTGGTCACAACCAAATGTCTTGGTTGTTCCATCATCTCCCTTGCCTGTGTACAACATGATTCACTTTATTTAGAGACACAACACAAAACAGAAGGATGTTTGTGTCCATTTTTTTTTGGGTTTGTCTTTTTATCTAAACTTTCTGAACTTCAGTCCCCTCCTTTACTTTCTGCTCCGTCTTTAATCCAACCACCTTGCCTTTGGAAGCGCTTTCTACTTGTTTGTGGTCTATTTGAAGAGAATCCACCCCTTGCTCAAAATCAGCGCCATGGCCTTCAAATTTTATCCTGTCGCCAACCTTCAAAGTAGCTCCCAGCTCCAAAATGGCAACCCCAATATTATCATAATAATGTATTACTTTTCCGACCTTCATACGCGTATTATATCATAAATTATTATTGTGCGCGGGAGAGGACTTGCACCTCCACGTCATTAACTGACACAGGAACCTCAATCCTGCCTGGCTACTAAGTTACAGCACCCGCGCATATACACATTATACCAAAAACCACTCTTGCGAGTGATTTTTATTCTTTAGTTTCTGTTGTCTCTTCTGCCCCTTCTATATTTTCTTCAGCAACTTCTTCTTCGTCTGGAGTATTGTCTGGTAAATCCCTAATATTTCTCATTTGTCGGCGAATTTCTTTAGCCGCCTTCTCTCGAATATGATACAGCTTTGCTCGTCTGACCTTTGATCTCTTTGTTACCTCAATAGAATCAATCATCGGAGAGTATAAAGGAAAAATTTTCTCAACACCAACCCCTGAAGCCACTTTTCTCACAGTGAAAGTCGCCCCCGCCTCTCTCCCGTGTTTGACAGCAATAACCAACCCTTCAAAGGCCTGAAGTCTTATTTTTCCTTTTTCTATAATTTTTTGTACGACACGAACAGTATCGCCTGAACGGATATCCAGTTTTTTTCTGTCTTCGGCCTTAACCGGCGCTAGAACAATTTTCTCTAATACTTCTTTTGGTTTTGGCGGGGTCATTGGTTTTTATCTCAATAGTGACCAACAGACTAGCACATTAGTTCAAGCTTTGCAAATCAACCGATAATTTCTAAGGCCCTTTGAAAATCAACAGGGTATGGAGCTTTAATCATATGTTGTTTACTTTCCAAGTCCTTAAATATAATCTGTCTAGAATGTAATGCCAATCTTTTAAACTCCAACATATTTTTATATTTCGGAGCATATAGTGAATCGCCAACCAATGGATAATTTATAGCTTTAAAATGCACTCTGATTTGATGAGTCCTGCCGGTTCTTGGAGAAATTTCCACAAAAGAACACCCTTTGGATTTGGTTATTACTCTGTAGTCGGTTATAGCTTCCCTCATTTCTCCTCTAGCCCCTCTTTGGGCTGACCATTGACGAAAATCTTTACCACTGCGACCAATCGGTCTTTCTATTGTTCCTCGCTCATCTTTCATCTCTCCCGCCACAAAAGCATGGTAGATTTTTTCTACCTCGCGATTCTGAAATTGTTTTTTTAGATTTTCAAAAGATTTTTGATTTTTGGCGATAATCATCACTCCGGACGTTTCCCTGTCCAGACGATGAACTATCCCGGGCCGATGAACAATCTCCCCCTTGGCATTTCGGCCCGGTTCGCCAACATCTTTAATGTTCGGATATTTATCCAAAATCCAATCCGCCAAAGTCGGTTCTTTGGTTTTGCCGTCAGAATGAATAATTAACCCAGCCGGCTTATTCAAAACCATCAAATTATCATCTTCATATAGAATAGGGATATCCATCTGGGGCATTATAGCATTTAATCAAAATTCCATAAAACCTTGAGTTTGGTTTCTTTTTCATATAAACTATACCCATCGCGCGCTTAGCTCAGTTGGTACGAGCAACTGTTTTACACACAGTAGGCCACAGGTTCGAGCCCTGTAGCGCGCACAAGATGCAAAAAATCCGGACTGCTCCGGATTTTTTGCATCTTGTGCGAGCCGGAGTCATGTTTTTTTCTATACCCCTAGGGGTTGCCTAGGGGAACTCATAAAACATCTCGATTCAATCAGGTTTCGATTCCTCCGACCAAATTAAAATACTCTAGACAAATCGGAGTATTTTGATTTGGTGCCCCGGCGAGGAATCGAACCTCGATTGACGGCTTAGAAGTCCGCAGTTCTATCCATTGAACTACCAGGGCAATATCAATAAAATACCATAAAATAACAAATTCATAAAACAACGCAACCGGAACCGAACAATCGGTCGCATCGCCGAAACATTGTTATTGAATATTTTGATGTTATAAAAACGGGTCGGAAAAATCGGTTCCGTTTCTTCTAGCATCATCGTTTAATCCCCGACGAGAATTAATATCATTTACTGTTTTTTCCAAAAGACCGATGTTTATTTTTACTTCTTCCAAAGAATTGTCCTCGGCTTTGATAAACAGCTTATCTTGTCGTATCTGAATATAACAATAGAGAGCAAAAATAACTATCAAACAAAAAACAATAAAATTCAATTCCAAAACGGCCACCCAATCTTTGACCGGTTTTATCCCCCGCCTTTCGTAGGTTTCTTCTTTTTTCGTCTTCTCAAGATAGAAAGATTTGATTTTTTGGAATAAATTTTTCATTAATGGGTCAATTTATTTATACTTTAATACATCAAGCTCAAATACCCCCTGCCATTTTCCAACAGTCTCTTCGGAAGATGTATTCGTAAGACTAAATCTGTTGATTTTAACTTTGACGGGCAATGATTCCAATCTTGCCAAAAATTTATAATTACCGGACCAAGAACCGGCAACCTTGCCTTTAATTTTTAAAATATCTATTGAATTCGGAGCTAATTCCAAATTATTATCAAGAACGAGAGAGTCTATTGCGATTGACAATCCACTTTCCCGAGCAATTGATTCCAGCTCTTCAATAAAACCGACCTCTCCTTCTTTGGATACAACGGAGTCATTCATAAGCCGAATTTGTGAATCCAAACCATCTATTGTCTTTTGGGTGGACACCAAATAATTTATTCTGCTGTTTTGAGCAGATAAGCCGTCGGAAATCAAGTGATAATTCTGATTCTTGTTTTTTATATCTTCAAAGAAAAAATAGCAAACCGCAAAAATAAACAGGACTAACACTGAAAGTTCTACCAATATTCTTTTTAAAAATCTATGCTTATACATATTACAAAGCCACGCTTATATTTATGGAAAAATCAATATTTTTATCTCTGGTAAAATTTGATATCGGCAGATTAACTTTCTCAAAAAGATTTGAATCCTCCAGTCTTTTGGCGAAGGATACCAAAGCCTCTCGAGTTGCTCCGGTGCCGGAAACAACGATGTTGGCCGTTTTCTCGTTCGGGAATGTATAAATCAACTCTCTTATACGAATACTTCCGGTTTTTTTGGAGAGAATTCCGTCAAACAAAGGAGTGACCTTCGGATATTCCAAAACTGAATTAATTATTTCAAGTCTCGCATTTATTGATTTTGTGGTTGAATCAATAAAATCAATCTGTGAATTCAGAGAAGATTCATTGACTTTTTCCGCTCGCGAGGCGATTTCTCTTTCTT